>Ga0214917_10002067_pt1 | contig 25042 bp, 24 predicted proteins | sample LL_1208_BB_MetaG_FD_177983 | JGI IMG/M metagenome (GOLD analysis project Ga0214917, IMG submission 177983) | Freshwater microbial communities from Lake Lanier, Atlanta, Georgia, United States - LL_1208_BB | ecosystem: Environmental > Aquatic > Freshwater > Lake | place: USA: Georgia | collected...
TCAGTGCGCGCCGTTGGAGGGGCTTGAGTGCTGCCGTCACGGTCGTTCTGTCCATACCGAGGCGCTCGCCCAAGCCCTGAATCGACACCGGTTGCATCGCTGACACCGCAACCAGTATTGAGAACTGGCCGTTGTTTAAGGCAACAGAACGCAAGGCTTCGTCATAAATTCTCGCAACGGTTCTCGCTGCACTCCGAAGTGCCAGGCAGGTGCAGCGCTCGCCGATGGAAGCGAGGTCTTGCTTTTTCAAGTAAGCACTGGAAGTTTTCCTCATCCCTTATTTAAGTTGATATCAACACGACTGTCAATCCGGCGGTTGATGCGATTGCCAAACGAGCGATGTCGCTCGTCCAGTCAAAAGGTCAGGCAGCAAGAAAAAACTTCCTTTTCTTTTATATTTCGATGATACTCGAATTATGAAAGAATCAATCGTTGTGAAAGCCTTAGCTGCACTGGCTCAGCCGAATCGGCTGCAAGTCTTTCGTTCCCTTGTGGTTTTGGGCAGCAAAGGTGCAACACCTGGGCACCTGGGCGAGTCGCTTGATATTCCAAACGCGACGCTTTCGTTTCATCTTAAGGAACTGATGAACGCCGGACTGATCAGCCAAGAGCGAAGCGGGCGTAACTTGATCTATCGCGTCGACATCGACCAAATGAACGGGCTACTCGCTTATCTGACTGAGAATTGCTGCCAGGGTACCGAAGCCTGCATCGACGCCTCACCCAACGATTGTCATGACTAAGACTTCGATGATGAAACGGCTCCTCAAATCCTTTGTCTTTTTCTTGCTGAGGTAATCATGTCTGCATCAACACACCATGCCCTGATCCTTTGTACCCACAACTCAGCGCGTAGCGTGCTTGCGGAGGGCATGCTTAATCACTTGGCCAAAGCCTTGGGTAAAGATCTCAAGGCCCACAGTGCCGGGAGTTCGCCGAGCGGGATCGTTCATCCATACGCTCTTGATGCCCTTCAAGCTGCGGGCGTTGACATCACCGGCCTTCATAGCAAGTCTTGGGACGAGTTCACCAAGGGTCACGCCGTGCCCCTGAGCATCGTGATCACGGTCTGCGATAGCGCAGCAGCCGAGCCTTGCCCGGTATTCTTCGGCGGCTTGGGGCAACCGGTTAGGGTGCACTGGGGCTACCCCGATCCTTCGAACACTGAGGGAGGCGATGAGGGCAAGCGTCGCGCATTCGAGCTGACGCGGCAAGCGATTGCCTATCGTATGCTGCAACTGCTGCAGTTGCCGCTAAATGCGATGAAGCGAGAAGACTTAGCGGCGGCGCTGATCGAGATAGGCCGATCATGAGCCTCCCGATCTCCCGAAGGCTTATCGCAGAAGGCCTTGGCACCATGCTGCTTTTGGCTGTGGTCATCGGGTCGGGGATCATGGCAGAGCGCCTCAGTGGCGGTAACAACGCCATCGCCTTGCTCGCCAACACGGCAGCCACGGTTGGCGCGCTCTATGTGCTTATCGAGGTTTTTGGCCCTTTGAGTGGGGCACACTTCAATCCCGTAGTCAGCGCAGTCATGGCCTTGCGCCGAGAATTGCCCTGGCGGGACCTTGCGCCTTATGTGATGGTCCAGCTGATCGGCGCCCTACTGGGGGCATGGCTTGCGCATGCCATGTTTGACTTGCCCATCATGCAGGCATCGAGCAAATTGCGCACGGGATTCGGCCAGTGGATCGCTGAAGCTGTCGCGACGGCTGGGCTTCTCTTGATCATTCTGCAAGCGCCTGCCGGCAAGGCATCATCCCTTGTTGCGGCGTATATCGGTGCCGCCTACTGGTTTACAGCATCGACGTCATTTGCCAACCCCGCGGCTGTTTTTGGTCGCATGTTTAGTGACAGCTTCGCAGGCATCGCGCCAATCAGTGCGCCCGCATTTGTTGCCTCAGAAATAGTCGGCGCCGCGCTTGCCTTGGGCTTCGCGGCTATTTTCCGTTCAAAAACCTGAGTCACTGACCGCCCATGCATAACGGCTTGGTGTTGATACTTTTTTCATAACGCTATGCATGGCAACAGACTCGCTCTCAAGCCTTGTGATACACGGGTGCGAGTTCGTAAACAGGGGTCGGGATACCTTCATAGCGAGCCTTAAGCTGGAGCGCCGTGAACTGGGAGTAGTGGCGGTTTTGATGCAGATTCCCGCCTTGCACCCATAGGTGGGGAACCTGCGTGGGCTTCCACATATTGCGCAACTCACCTTCCCAAGGACCTGGATCCTTCGGGGTATCAGAACCCAAACCCCAGACCTTGCCCAGGCGGTCCGCAACCTCAGGTGAAATCAAGTCAGCAAGCCATTGATTCATCGAGCCATAGCCCGTGGCATAGACGATCAGGTCGGCTTCTAGCTCAGTGCCGTCCGTCAAGACAACCGAGTGTGGATTGATCTGCTTGAAACTCACGCCGCTCTTGAGCTTCACGCTGCCATTTGCAATCAGCTCGGAAGCCCCAACATCGATATAATAACCAGATCCACGCCGTAAATACTTCATGAATAGCCCCGAACCATCAACGCCGAAATCGAGCAGAAAGCCGGCCTTTTCGAGGCGCTCGAAAAGCGCTGCATCGCGCTTTTTCATTTCGTCATAGACCGGCACCTGCAGTGGCGCCATCACTTTGTAGGGGACCGAGGCAAAAATCAGATCTGCTTTATGGCAATCAATCCCATTCTTGACCGCCGCTTCGGAGTAGAGGCCACCAAGCGCAAGCTCCATCAGCGAGTCGCTTGGGGCGATATGGGTGCTGCTCCGCTGAATCATGGTGGTGTCAACACCCTCCTCCCATAGCGCTGCGCAAATATCGTGCGCCGAGTTGTTGGACCCGAGCACCAGTGCTTTCTTGCCGCGGTACTGTTCCGCACCCGGAAATTTGCTCGAATGAAACTGATCGCCAACAAAGCGCTCAGCGCCAGGAAACTGAGGCACATTGGGATAGCCCGACACGCCCAACGCCACCACGAGTTCTTTGGGCTTAAGCACAAGCTCGCGCCCCTCGCGTTCAACCGTAACTTCCCACTCGCCCCGAGCCTCGTTGTAGTGCGCTTTCTTACAGCTCGTTAAGGACCAGTAATTGAGCTCCATGACCTTGACATACATTTCAAGCCAATCGCCGATTTTGTCTTTGGGCGCGAAAACAGGCCAATCTTCGGGAAAGGGCAAATAGGGCAGATGGTCGTACCAGACAGGATCATGCAAACATAAACTCTTATAGCGATTACGCCAGGAATCCCCGGCGCGTGCGTTTTTCTCGACAATGATGGTCGGGACACCCAGTTTGCGCAGGCGCGCGCCAAGAATGATCCCCGCCTGTCCACCACCGACGATCACCACATAAGGCTGCTCGGTATAGCCGAGCGCGCTATCCTCCTCGCGACGGGATTCTAGCCAGGTCTTTCGCCCCTTGTACGCGCCATGCTCCACGCCCATCGGACGTGTGGGTCCCTTTTGCTCCTCATGGCCCTTCAGTTCGACCATCGTGGTTAAGAGCGTCCAGGCGCGTCCGTTGATCAGGCGAAGATGGCCGCGCCCGCGAGCGACTCGGGTTTCAAAGGTAAACCAGGCCTCAGTGACGCCATCGGCCTGCGTCGCCTCGCCTTCAATCTCAAAATGGCAGGGTTGTACATCGTCAAGACGCGCCTCGAGCATCGCTCGAATCGCAGCCGGGCCTTCCTGGGTGCGAATGTTCCAAGTAAAACTCACCAGATCACGCCAGTTGCCGTCCTCTGTAAACTGCCCCACGGCAGCATCGATATGCCCTTGCTCTAGATTTGTACTGAAGTCAGCCAGCCAAGCGCTCGCTAACTGAGTCGGATGCGCCGCAAGATCAGTCATGGTCATCTCCCTATGGTGTACTGTTTATTAGAGCGACACCGTCTCCTTTACCCCGCTTCTTGCGGGATTTCATCCTTTCGATGCCGCAGCATAATCCTACGACAAAACCAGCGATGACCGAGAAGTCGCATGCTGTTTTGATGATGCGGCGGGTGATTATCCTGAGGCAGGCTGGCTAACGACTGAAATTCGACACGGGACCACCGGTGCGCCGTGTTGTATCGATGGGCTAACTGAGTGTGACGCTGCATAAGCCACCAAATCCCATCAAGGCACACATCGCTCGAACTGCTGCGAAGGATGCGCTCTTCTTGCGGCGAGGAAGTGGGCGGTTTGTGCATCTTGAGCTTGGGTCATTTATCGTTTAAGCCTACGTGATTTAATGTAAGTAAACTCTCTTACAAACACCATCCTTGTTTCTCCGCAGGCTCTTTAGCAGGCTCTCCTCGGTACTTACTGTCAGCAATCTATAGGGGTTTCCATGGCCGACGCTGTCTTGATCATTGTTGCTATTCTTGGTGTTGGTTTTGTCGCTACCCGTCTGTCCGAGTGGCTACGCTTGCCGCACAGCGTATTTCTGGTGGTCTTGGGTTTGGCCGCCGGCTGGGCCATGCGCTCATTCGATCCGGCATTCATCACGCCGCTTACCGCAAACTTCCCCGAGATCATCCTCTATGTGTTGTTACCCCCACTGATTTTCGAATCCGCATACAACATCGACCTCAAGGCATTGCAACGCGACCTTGTCCCTGTGACGGCCCTTGCTGTGGTCGGTCTGATCCTGTCAACCATCATGGTCGGCTGGGGCATCCATTGGGGCTTGGCCGTCGCATTGATGCCTGCTTTGCTCTTTGGCGCCCTCATCTCGGCAACCGATCCGGTCGCTGTGGTAGCCCTTTTCAAAGAAGTCGGTGCGCCAAAGCGCTTGAATCTTCTGGTCGAGGGCGAGTCTCTGTTCAACGATGGCACCGCCATCGTAGCCTTTACCGCACTCTTAGGCCTGCTGTCCGTGACGACCGTCACCGGCGACCATATCGGGCAAGCCTTGATGCGATTTTTCCTGGTGTTTTTTGGAGGCGTTGCGATTGGCGGCGTCATCGCTGTGCTGCTCTCACCGATTGTTCATTTTTGCCGTAATGGCACAGCGCAAATCGGTCTTACGATTGTTGGCGCCTACGCGAGCTTTATCGTTGCCGACCACTATCTTCATCTGAGCGGCGTGATGTCAACCGTGGCGCTTGGCTTGTTTATGGGCACCCGGGCGCGATTGGAGTTCAACCGCGAGGCATTGCATGGCATGGGCCATATGTGGGAGTTCATGGCCTTAGCAGCGAACACCGTCGTTTTCATTGCTGTGGGTCTGACGGTGGACACGCAACTGTTATTGAAATCGGTATCGTATATCCCGTTGACTTTGTTGATCGTTACAGTGGCAAGAGCCATTGCCATTGTTGCCGTGGTGCCGCTTTTGAACAAACTAAAGCTATGCCAACCGATCAGCATGGGCTATCAATTCATCATGTTTTGGGGCGGTCTGAGGGGTGGACTTGCACTCGCACTGGTGTTACTCCTACCGGACAGTTTGGCGGAAAAGCCCTTATTTCTAGCGCTTGCCACATCGGTGGTACTAACGACCTTGCTGATCAATGCACTCACGATTGGCCCCGCCTTGCGTTGGCTGGGGATCGACCGGCTGACTTCTGAGGAGCAATCAATTTTCAGGCATTCACTGGCCAAGCTTTGGCAATCGATTTACAATAGTTTGCATAACGATACAAAAGGTGGGCTTTTATCGCCACAGGTGGTCGATCGCTTTGTGCGGCAAACTGCGCCCCTGAACCGACACCAACTGACGAACCAGAAGCAAGACGACGAAGGCGAACTGCGCATCGGATTACGCTCTGCCCTGCTTTCAGAGGGTTTGTTTTATGAGCGCGAGATGGAAGACGGACTGCTTGGCAAAGCAGGCTATCTTGACCTCAAACACTTTACGCAAGAACGGCTCTACGTGTTGGACCGCGATGGCCCCAACGCGCTGGCAAGGACGCAGTTCACGCTGATTCATCTTGACCGTCCCTGGGACGATTGGCTTGAGAAATTTAATACAAGCCTTTATATACGCATCAAGGAAAAGCGCCTCTCCCGTCTGCTCAATGCTTTATTCCATCTGGAACGGGGTTTGCATCACGTCATCGATCGTTTAGAAGATGATTCGGTCCGCTCCTATCTGGAACGCGAATCAAGTCTCATCTACCAGCAGTACACCCAACTCTGCCAAGCCTACCCCCACCTCTTGTTTCAGGTGCAAGGCGACTTTATTGCGCGTTCCTTGGGCCTGCAAACCGAACGCTGGCTTGATCGATCGTTTAAGAGCGGCTTGATTACCCGCGCGGTTTATAACAAAGTCACCGAGGCGATACTCGAACAGGAAGCAAAAGCGATGCAAATGTTGGAGCGGTTTCAGCACCCTTCGCCGACCGATCTGATTGCGCACGCAAGCCCTTTTCACCACTTGAGTGCCGATCGAATTGCCGAGTTGGAGAGCAAGGCTCAACTACGCATCCTGCACAAAGGCGAATCATTCAGCCTCGGTGGCGAAACCCATGCTGGTTTTCTGGTTGTGAAATCTGGCATGTATGAACACGTGCAAACCAAAAAGGATCACCGTCGCCATGCGCATTTTATTACCGGCGACACTGTCGACGGACTACATGAAACAGGTATGCTAAAGACCGTGGTGCCAGGCGAAATCCTTCTTGTTGCCCGGCCGGTAGCTGGCTGAGCAGCCAAGCGCAAGCAACGCCATGCCGCCCACATCGCCCGATTTCAATCAGCTTGTGGCATGCTCTAGTCATGTCAACGACGAACGCATTTCAGCCGGCCCGTCGAACCCTTTTCAACACACCGGGACTCACGCCGCTGTTGCGATGGTTTTCAAAACGATGCATGGATGCGCTCGGCTGGCGGATCGTTGGTCAACTCCCGGAGGCCAGCCCGAAGGCTGTCCTGATTGCGGCACCTCACACCAGCAACTGGGATCTGCCCTACAGCCTTATGACCTGTTTTGTGCTCGGCATTCGGCCCTACTGGCTGGGAAAGGAAAGCCTTTTTAAGTTTCCCTTTCGTGGGCCGATGAGATGGCTTGGAGGTATTGGCGTTGATCGCAGCCGGTCACAGAATCTGGTCTCGGCTGCCGTGGAAGGCTTTATCAATCACGAGGGGCCATTGCTGTTAATGATTCCCCCCGAAGGCACCCGCAGCAAAGTAAGGGCGTGGAAAACCGGCTTTTATTTCATCGCCCAAGGCGCAGGCGTGCCGATCGTGATGGCCTTCATGGACTACGCAAAAAAAGAGGCTGGACTAGGGCCCGTTCTTGAAACCACCGGTGATGTCGATGTGGACATGGCCCGGGCGAAAGCCTTTTACGCACCGATTCGAGGCCTCAAGGCCGACCAGTTCGACGCCTCGCATTGAACGCGAAGCGCGTCGACCACAACAAATCTTGCCGGTGAAAGCAATGCCCCCTCACGGCGAGTCGAGCCGATTTCTCTTGCCCTAGTCGCCAACACAGCCGGGCTTCTCAAAGCGCATTCAACGGGATCTTGGCGTAAGCAATACCGTTATCCTCTTTGGGCGGCAATTCGCCTGCACGGATATTGATTTGCACCGCAGGCAAGATAAGCACAGGCATTTCCAAGCTTGCATCACGCTTGGTTCGCATCGCCACAAAGGCTTCCTCGCTGATCCCGTCATGCACATGGATGTTCTTGGCTTTTTGATCTGCCACCGTGCTCTCGAAGGCAACCGGGCGATTATTGGGCGGGTAGTCGTGACACATGAAGAGGCGGGTTTCAGGGGGCAAACTCAAAATTTTCTGCACCGAGGCGAATAAGGTTTTGGCATCGCCACCGGGAAAATCGCAACGCGCCGTCCCCACGTCAGGCATGAACAAGGTGTCGCCGATGAAGACGGCGTCCCCGATTTGATAGGCCACGCATGCCGGCGTGTGGCCTGGCACATACATGATGTGGCCCGTGAGCGCACCCACTTGAAAGCTTTCGCCATCCTTAAAAAGATGATCAAACTGGGATCCGTCAACCTCGAAATCGGCCTCCATGTTGAAGATGCCTTTGAACACTTTTTGTACGCCGCTGATGTGATCACCGATGGCAGTTCGGCCGCCGAGCGCTTGCTTCAAGTAGGGTGCAGCCGTCAGGTGGTCAGCATGGGCATGGGTTTCCAAAATCCAAGCGACCGTTAAATCCTTAGCCTTAATGAATTCGATCACCTGGTCTGCCGATCGATGGCTGGTACGGCCTGACTTGGGGTCATAGTCAAGCACCGAGTCAATGATGGCGCAGGCAGAGCCTGGCTTTTCGTAGACCACATAGGTCACGGTCCAAGTGGTCGGATCGAATAGCCCCTGGACTTGGGGATTGATCGCGTTTTTGCTCATGGGAGGCTCCCTTTACATTATATATTTATATTTTATTGACAAATAGTATGAACGTCAATAGAATATCTTCAGGCAAAGTAAAAACAAGGAGTCACACGCGTGGACACGACCACCTTAGATCTCGAGGCAATGAAGGCATCAGCAAGGCTTGCCTGCCGGCTCATGAAAGTGCTGGCAAACCCCGATCGATTGTTACTGTTGTGCCAATTGACGCAAGGTGAAAAACGGGTCGGTGAGTTGGAAGAGATACTGGGAATCGTTCAGCCCACCCTCTCTCAACAACTTACTGTTTTACGTGAAGAAGCGCTTGTAACAACACGCCGTGATGGAAAAAACATTTACTACCAAATCTCAAGCCCACAGGCTATGGCGGTGATGACCGTATTGTTTGAACAGTTTTGTAGACCTGGAGCCTCAACATGACTTTGGACTGGACGCATTTCACACCCTTTGCATCTTTTGCTGGCGGCATTGTTTTAGGCCTTGCCGCTGCCATGTTTATCTTATTGAACGGCCGCATCTTAGGCATCAGTGGCATCCTGGGCGGCTTCATGCCGCCGCGCTCCGGTGATGCCGCCTGGCGCCTTGCTTTTCTTTTGGGATTGTTCGCTGCACCCACGGTTTTTCATGCCTTGATGCCGGCCCAGTACATCAACGCGCCCCGCATTGAGGCGAGCAACTGGATGGTTGTCGCGGCCGGCCTGTTGGTCGGCATCGGCACACGCTATGCCTCGGGATGCACAAGCGGTCACGGGGTTTGCGGTTTATCGCGGCTGTCCCCTCGCTCACTGCTGGCAACCGCCTCATTCATGAGCGCTGGTTTTGCCATCGTCTACCTCATGCGCCACCTGGTCGCTGTTTAAGGAATACACATGCTGCATACGAACCATTTTTTCCGTCTCGTTGAGTTTGTGGTGGGTTTGCTCTTCGGCCTAGGCCTCATGCTCTCCGGTATGACCGATCCGGGCAAGGTCATTGGCTTTCTCGACCTCTTTGGCTCCTGGGATCCTTCGCTCGCACTCGTCATGGGCGGGGCGATCTTGGTGGGTTTTTTCGCCTTTACCGTCGCCAAGAAGCGAACAGTCACCTTGCTGGGTACTGTGTTGCGACTGCCAACGGTCCATCGTTTGGACAAAGCCTTGGTGATCGGTAGTCTGCTCTTTGGCATGGGTTGGGGATTGGCAGGCTTTTGCCCTGGTCCTGCGCTTGTGTCGATGGCAGATGGCCAACCGAAAGCGTTCATCTTTGTGCTGGCGATGCTGGTTGGGATGCTGGGTTTTGAACTTATGGACCGTTTTGTCCATACACCCCGCAAAAACAAATTAAGCGCGGTTTAAGCTCAAGGCTGTCAATGGCGAATTCGACCGCTCGGTGGCTGCCTTCGATGCCGCTGCTCGACTGGGGCCGACAGTACAGGCTTGAGACCTTTGCCGGCGATTTCGTGGCAGCGCTGATCGTCACCATGATGTTGATCCCGCAAAGCTTGGCCTATGCCATGCTTGCTGGACTTCCCCCTGAGGTTGGTTTGTACGCGAGCGTGGCGCCCTTGTTGTGTTATGCCGTGTTTGGAAGCAGCCGGGTGCTAGCCGTGGGCCCCGTGGCTGTGGTGTCGCTGATGACCGCAGCCACCGTGGCTGAACATGCAGCATCCGGCACCCACGCCTACTGGCAGGTCGCCTTGACCTTGGCCTTTTTGTCGGGAGCCATGTTGCTTGTCATGGGCCTGTTGCGCTTGGGATTTTTGGCGAACTTCCTGAGTCATCCGGTGATTTCAGGCTTCATTTCAGCTTCAGGCCTTTTGATTGCCCTGAGCCAAATGAAAACGATCATGGGGGTGAAGGCAGAGGGCCACGATTTTCTCGACTTGCTCCTTGCCTTATTTCAGCAGGCGCCCAACACGCACGGGCTCACGCTGCTCTTAGGAATTGTTGCCCTTGTTTTTCTGTTCTGGGTTCGCAAGGGCCTCAAGCCGCTTCTTATCCGCATCGGCATACCCTTGCGACTTGCCGACATCATCGCCAAAGCTGGACCGGTCGGGGCGATCGGCATCAGCAGTGGACTGGCTTGGGGCTTGGACTGGCAGGGCCAGGGCATGAAGCTGGTTGGCACGGTGCCTCAGGGGTTCCCGCCGCTTACCGCACCGCTCTGGGACCTAGCGCTATGGCAAGAGCTTCTCGTGCCGGCCTTACTGATCAGCGTTGTCGGCTTTGTGGAGTCGGTATCAGTCGGCCAAACGCTCGCTGCAAAACGCCGTCAGCGCATCGATCCCGATCAAGAGTTGGTGGCACTCGGTGCAAGCAATTTGTCCGCCTCTTTCACGGGGGGCTTTCCAGTCACCGGTGGATTTGCACGTTCCGTGGTTAACTTTGATGCTGGCGCGCTTACCCCTGCAGCCGGCGTCTACACCGCAGCGGGGATTACGCTTGCCTCGCTCTTTCTAACCCCAGCGCTCTATTACCTGCCCCAAGCGATCTTGGCAGCGACGATTGTTGTCGCCGTACTTTCCCTGGTTGACTTGAGCGTGCTCAAGTCAACTTGGCGGTTCTCCAAACTCGATTTCATAGCGGTGGCCACAACCTTGTTTTCCACCTTAATACTTGGTGTCGAAAGCGGTTTGGTGTTGGGTGTGCTTGTGTCCTGGGGACTCTTTTTGTTCCGAGCCAGTCGCCCACATATTGCAACGGTGGGCTTGCTGGCAGGGACCGAGCATTTCCGTAATGTGAACCGTCACCAGGTTGCCGTGAGCCCAAGACTCGTTTGTCTGCGCGTCGATGCCAGCATGTTTTTTGCCAACGCACGCGCTATCGAGGACCGCATCAACGCCGAAGTTGCGCTCAGGCCGCAGCTTGAACATGTGCTGTTGCAGTGCTCTGCGGTGAATGACATTGATGCAAGCGCTTTAGAAAGTTTAGAAGCTATCGCAAGTCGCTTAAACACCTCTGGCATTGCCCTGCACTTTTCAGAGATCAAAGGACCGGTGATGGACAAGCTCGAACGAAGTGAGTTTTTCCAGCACCTGCAAGGCAAGGTATTCCTGACCAGTTATCAAGCCATTCAAGCCCTGACACCTGAGGTGATTGAAGGGACTCCTTCATAAAGGATAAAGATTTGGACGTCGAGTTACTCACACATTTAGGGATTTATGGCCTTATCGGCTACATGTTGTTCGTGATTGCGATGGTTGCTAAAGAAGCGAACGTTCCAAGCGTTGGAAAACTTTGGATGTTTATCGTTTTAGGAACAGGCTTTTCAGGATGGATTGTCAAAGACATCATCACATTTGCGATTTCCTAAGCCAGGTGCTCCCAGACATGTCCTGCTTCCAGCTCTTGGCCCTAGGCGTGTTCCGTTGCAACATCAGGGCCCTGGCTTTTCATGGGGCGCAATTTCCCGCATCATTTGGTTTTCAACGTTAATGTCGCCCAAGGCGACGATTCGGTCTGCCATGAAACGATTTGCTGATGTGCTGTGTCTTGTTGGATTTCTCTTCATCGGTCTTGCGCTTGGGGCAGCAAAGGCCAACGCCCAAGGCTATCCAAGTAAGCCTGTAAAAATCCTTGTGCCCTTTGTTGCCGGCGGTACAAGCGATATCGTCGCCAGGGCTGTTGCGCAAAAGCTCAATGAAGCCGGGTACACAACCGTGGTCGAGAACCGCCCGGGCGCCAACGGTTCAATTGCTGCAGAGGCATTGGCTAAATCGCCGGCTGACGGCTACACCATCATGGTTGGTTCCATCGGTGTTTTTTCGATCAACATGGGTCTTTATCGTAATCCGCGTTATAACGTGATGAAAGATTTTGATCCGATTACGGTCGTCATCAGAACACCTAATGTACTCATCACACCGCCGGGCTTTCCGCCCAATAGCCTGAAAGAATTTGTAGCGTATGCGAAAAAGAATCCTGGAAAGATCTCCTATGGCTCATCAGGTTCCGGTTCGAGCGACCACCTCTCTGCAGAGCTCTTCAAACAGCAGACCAATACCTTCGGTGTCCACATCCCCTATCGAGGTGGCGCAGCAGCGCAGGCCGACATCATGGCAGGTCAAATTGAGGCGTCCTTCCAAAATTTCGGAACAGTCGTACCCCTGATTCGCGCCGGCAAGATGAAAGCTTTAGCAGTGACTTCAGCCGAGCGTATGCCTCAGTTACCCAATGTGCCCACCATGATTGAAAGCGGTATTGCCGGCTTTGAGGTAACTTCTTGGCAGGCGGTCGCCGCGCCCAAAGGCATTCCCAAAGAAATTTTGGCAAAACTGCATGCCGATATCACCAAGGGAATGCGCGCGCCGGATATCACCCAACGATTTGCCGATCAGGGCTTTGAGCTTGTGCTCAACAGACCCGAGCAGACCTCAGCATTTTTTGCTGCCGAGATTGAGCGCTGGACCAAGGTCATCAAAGCGTCTGGTGCGACGGTTGACTGAGGGTTTTTGACGAATCTCGCTAGGCTCATTGGCCTTGCTCTGATGCTACGTCGCGGCGAATCAAGTCGCTATGCTCACCGATCCGGGGCGCTTTCCGATAGCGTTGCGCCTCCCAGGGCACACGCCAGGGCAAAGCTGGGACCTCAATCCATTGCTCTCCAACAGGCATAGGCTTCGTGCGAAGCTGCGGATGTTTAATCAAGTCATCGACCTGGTTGACATTGCCATAAGCAATTTGCGCGCGACGCAATTTCGCAACGAGTTCTGCGCTTTCATACTGCTCAAAAAGCGATGCGATGCGTCCGTCAACAAAGGCTCTATGCTGAGTCCTTGCATGATTCGTAGATGCTCTCGGATCGTTCTTTAATTCGGAATCGTCAAAAACCTCCGTGCAAAGTGCATGCCACTCCCTTTCATTTTGTATAGCAATCAGTAGTGTGCGGTTATCCTTGCAGGTAAATGCGCCATAGGGTGCGATGCTGGGGTGTTTCAAACCGACCCGCGCAGGAGCCTTGCCACCATAGCGCGCTTGCAAATAGGGCACACTCATCAACTCTGCCGCCGAATCAAACAACGAGACCTTGATACCCGATCCGCGGCCGCTACGATGCCGCATCAGGAGCGCCTGCTGAATACCGATCAGCGCATTCATACCAGCATTAATATCGCAAACCGAGACGCCGATGCGGCCAAGGGATTTGAGGTCTTCGCCAGCCGGCCCGCTAACAGCCACTAATCCGCTTTCTGCTTGCACCAGTAGATCGTAGGCTTTCATGGATGCGCCCGGGCCAGTCTCGCCATAACCGCTGATATCGCACGTAATCAGTGTTGGAAATCGCGCTCTTAGGCTTTCGGAGCCAAGACCCATGCGATGGGTCGCGCCTGGCGCAAGATTCTGTATAAAGACATCGGCTTTGGAAATCAGTGAATCCAAAACGCTGAGGTCGGTAGGCTTCTTGAGATCTAAGCTGATCGATTCCTTACCGCGATTAATCCATACAAAATAAGACGATTCACCCAATACAGCCGTGTCGTAGCCACGGGCAAAATCGCCCTCCGGTCGCTCGATCTTGATCACTCGTGCGCCGGCATCTGCAAGACGACTTGAACAATAGGGCGCGGCGACAGCCTGTTCGAGGGCAACAACCAGAACCCCTTGCAGGGGCAATACGTCAACAGTTGGGGTGCTCACCGGAATCTCCAATCAGGCCATCATCACAATGGCAAAGCGCTCATTGTCCGATCGCCATCAACGATCTGGAATTGCGATTGCTCGAATTCAGCATTTCGTCAGACGCAACACAAAAGCGCTCTTATTCCGGGTAATCGCGTCCCGTGAGAGCGCTGTAAGCACTTACTTGCGTGGCGCTTAAGGCTGAGTTGCTGCCTTTGAAATAGTCATCAGCAAGACCTATCGACAAAATAAAGCCGTCCATTGATCGGTATTCACCATCCAAAATCCTAAGGAGACTTCTCATGTCAATTGCTGCGAAGCGCGCGCTTTTCGCCATAGCTTTTGTTGCTTCACTCGGTGTTTCGAATTCAACACACGCCCAAGAAAAGACGGTAAAAATTTATGGTTTCGGCGCAAAGAGCGGCGTCGTCGGTATTTTCGGGCAACAAAGCGAAGCAGCGATGCAGGCCGCCGCCGCCATCATCAATAAATCAGGTGGCGTCACACTCGGCGACGGCAGCAAAGCTCGCCTTGTCATCGATTACCTTGATGACCGCTGCACGGCAGAGGAAGGCATTAATGCACTGCGCCGTATCGCCTCGCAAAACGATGCCTTCGTCGCAATCGGGCCAACCTGTTCAAACGTCGCAGAGCCTGTGTTTGGCATTCTTCAGAAAAAGACAGGCGACGCGTCGGATTCAGGGATCCAGTTTCCGCTTTATACCGATGTGGCTGCAAAAGGCGGCTTAGCCTCAATATCACAATGGGCCTTTCGCAATGTGCCGAGCGAAGCGAACATGTACAAGGCAATTTTCGAATGGATCAAAGCGACAAAGCCCGAGCTCAAAACCTTTTGGGGTGGCGTTGAGAAGGACTTTGCCCACAGCAACGCAACATTTGGTGTGATCAAGGCACAGGCAGGAAGCAATGGACTTCAAGTCCTCGGGCAATCGGAATGGCTACTGAACGATACAAATTTTTCTACCCAAGTGCGGGAAATGCGTCGAGCTAACGCCGATGTGGTTGCGATTTCGGCCCACCCCTTTACGACTTGCGGCGTCTTAAAAGAGATGGCGCGTCAGAACGTTCGCCCCAAGCTTCTGGTGGGACTCACCTCATCCTCAAGCATGGAGACACTGCAAGGTTGCGCCGCCCAAGCTGAAGGACTGATTATCCCAACCAGCTTCGCACCGGTTACCGATCAAGCCAAGCAAGCGGCCGTCGCCGTGCAGGCCATCAATCCGAAGTACAACATGGATTTGCACAACGCTGCAGCTTTCGAAAACGTCTTCACTTTGAAAGAGTTGATCGAAAAGAACAAGATCATGGCGCGCCCTGACAGCATCCAGGCAGACCGGGTGAAGATGCGCGATGCGCTTGCGGCAATGAAGGAAACACAGGGCCTACTGGGTAAAGTCGGTCGAACTGACGATCGCGAAGCGATTAAACCCTACCTGTTTGTTCAGGCCAAGTCTGGCAACTGGGTAGTTGCTCACACGCCAAAACAATAGTCAAGGATTAACAATAAAACACAACGCCCCAACACAACGCCTATCAAAGAGCCGCTATGGACCTTCTTGATCTGATTGATCTTATTCAAGCGCTGACTGATGGCGTTTTGTTCGGGACGACCTACGCCCTGATTGGCATTGGGTTCACATTGATTTTCGGCGTCATGCACAAAATTAATTTGTCCTACGCTGCAGCCTCAATCGGGGCCGCTTACTTGAGTCTGGTACTCGTCAATTTGGTTCCAGCACCGATTGTCTACCTTGGCGCAGCGCTTGCCGGCGGCGTATTGGGCTGGCTCATCTACCTGATCTGCTTTCGCTTCATTCCGCTGGAAAACCCGCTTGCCACGCTGATGTCGACCGTCGGCATGCTGCTTGCGATCGAAGAATTGATCTCACATCTAACCCTGGGCATGCCACAGAACTATCCCGCGCTTTTTGCCAATTCAAATTTAGAGTTTGGATCATTCTTTCTTCGTGGTGACCTGCTGTTCATCTTCTTCCTGGGCTGCGCCGCCATGTTCGCACTGACCATGCTCTTAAAGAGAACAAAACTTGGCCTTGCGACCCGTGCCGTTGCCCAACAGGCGACGGCCGCGCAACTTTGTGGGATGAGCGTCAGCGCGACGAATGGCGCAACCTTCGTCATCGCGGGTTTATTGGGCGGTATTGCAGGATCGATGGCGGGAGCGGCCATCGGCGTTTTATCGCCCCTGATGGCAATGCCACTCACCGTTAAAGGCCTTGTTGTCACCGTGATCGGCGGCCTGGGAAGCATACCTGGCGCGATCATCGCAGGTCTGATGGTTGGGGGCGCCGAGAATCTTTTTCAGTTTTTAAGGGGCGTAAGCGAGCGTGACATTTACGTGATGCTGCTCCTCTTTGTTTTCTTAACCCTTAAGCCCGGCGGCCTTTTTGCCGCACCTGGCGGTCGGGACTAGCGCTCAGGACAGATCGCATGGATTTTTATCTCGGTCTCGCACAGGTCATCGGTATCCACAGCTTGCTGGGTCTTTCTGCCTGGTGTGTTTTGCATACCGGACAGGTAAGCCTTGCACAAGGCGGCTTTTTTGCGATTGGCGCTTATCTGGCCGGCATGCTCACAAGCATGTTTCAGTGGCCCTTAGGCTATGCGCTCGCCACTGGCGCCGTGAGTGCCTGTGCGGTTGCGATTGCAATTGGCTTTCCGGCGCTTCGCATCAAAGGACTGATGCTCGTGGTTGCAACAACAGCCTTTGCAGAAATCATTCGACTTTTTTTCTTTAACTTTAAGTGGCGTGTGGCCGGCCCTGAAGGCTTGGTGGGCCCTGACGGCAGTCTTGGCTTTGGGGGAATCCGCTATTTCCCCGCTAATGGATGGAGCAGCTTCGAGCTTAATGCCTTGATCTGGTCACTGGTTGCCATGGTCATGGTGTTGTTAGCATGGCTTGACCGCTCTAGGGTCGGAACCATGTGGCGAGCGATCGGTGAGGATGAACTGGCGGCGCAGTGCGCCGGGATCAACTTGACGGCTGCCAAGGTGTCTGCTTTTGGCATCGGGGGGGCGATCGCCGGATTAGCAGGAGGCATCTTCGCTCATTATGCGACGCACATTGAACACGGCAATTTCGGCATACTTTTAGCAACTTTCGCAATCGCGTATCCGATCTTGGGCGGACTCGCCAGCCTTTGGGGAACGATTATCGCGGTAATTTTCGTCCAGGGATTTTTGCTTGAAGGTTTGCGCTTCTTAGGCGAATGGCGCAGCCTGCTATTTGGTGTCCTGATCATCGTCGTGATGATTATCAGACCAAGCGGCCTGCTGAAGGCTTCGCTTGGCATGAGGGGGCGCTTGAACAAGGCAGCCCGCGAACCCGAATATCGCCGTGACCAGGCGAAGTCCGGGACAACCGATGAGGTACACCATGCTTGAGTTACAACAATTGAGTCGCCATTTTGGCGGCGTTAAGGCTTTGGACCAGCTTAGTTTCGAAGTGAGGGCAGGCGACATTCATGGCTTGATCGGCCCTAATGGATCGGGAAAGAGTACCACCGTTAACCTGATCTCTGGCGTTTACAGACCAACATCCGGACTGGTTAAATTTAAGGGTAAGGATCTAGGTGATCTCGAAACAGACCGGCGTGTGCATCTCGGCATTTCCAGAACGTTCCAAAACATTAGGCTTTTTGGAAACCTCACCGTTTGGCAGAACATTTGGGCTGCGAGGGTGGTTCGGTCCGAAGGCTTAAAGGGGTTTCGGGAGCGTTGGTTGTCTGGTGCTTCAAGAGCAAAAGAAGATGCCGAATTGCTTCTGAGCTTCGGTGGACTTGAAGATAAGCGCGATGTGCTTGCCTCGAATCTGGCTTTCGGTGAGCAACGAAGGCTTGAGCTGATTCGCGCGGCAGCGTCCGGCTCAGATCTCTTGCTGCTCGATGAGCCAGCCGCAGGTATGAATGCCGAAGAAATCAATGATCTTGAATTGCGTATTCGAGAGCTGAGAAAGCTTGGCCGAACCATCCTCTTAATTGAACATCACATGGAATTGGTCATGAGTGTTTGCGACCGCATCACCGTTTTAAATTTTGGACGAAAGATTGCCGAAGGTATGCCGGGCGAGATTCAACAAATGCCCGAAGTTAAAGCAGCCTATCTGGGCAGTGATTTACCAACAGCTGCCTAAGGCGATTTGCTGCGCCTAGCCCAGCAACCAGCATTCGCTTGCGTAGGACTGCATCAAGACAAGGATTGGCAAACATGTTGGACATCCGCGATTTAGCAACCGCGTACGGAAATATTGAGGCGCTCAAAGGTGTTTCGCTCACGGCGGAAGCAGGTAAAGTCACTTGTCTTCTCGGCCCTAACGGCGCCGGAAAATCCACCTTGATGTTAAGTCTTTCGGGCATCTTGAAGCCGCATCGTGGCTCGATTCGGTTTCAGGGCGAGGAACTGCTTGGCAAAAGTGCCTCATACATCGTATCGCGGGGCCTGGCACTGGTGCCCGAAAACCGTTTGGTTTTCCCCGGCTTAACGGTTCGCGAGAACCTGCTCGCTGGCGCATACAAGCGACGCGACAGCGCAGCTATTACAGCAGATATTGAAAGATTCTTTGAACGCTTCCCAAGGCTTCGAGAACGGGACCATCAGCTTGCCGGAACCCTGTCGGGCGGTGAACAGCAGATGCTTGCCGTTGCCCGTGCGCTGATGTCCCGGCCCAAGATGCTGCTCATGGACGAACCTTCGGTGGGTCTTGCTCCAATGATCGTCGCTGAAATATTCCAAATTATAGAGCAACTTCATCTGGAAGGCACGAGCATTCTCTTGGTTGAACAAAACGTTCATATGGCGATGAGAGTCGCCCAAAAATTCTATTTAATGGAACGAGGGAGTATCAGCTTTTCCGGCAAAGCGACCGACCTTAGGGATGATCATTTGATTCAGCGGGCCTATTTGGGCCAGCGTCACGCAGCCTGACTGCCGCTTCAACATTAAACATCCAGTAAATGATTCGCAAGGCGACAAGCAATGTTTGAATGGATTCAAACATCGATCGATGGGATCGTGGACGGTGCGATTTATGCACTCATTGGTCTTGGCCTCAGCTTAAGTTACAGCAGTCTCAGAAGGCTCAATCTCGCCTACGGCGCAATTGCCATGCTGGCTGCTTACTGCGGTGCTTGGGTCGCCTTCCAAGGTGAAATCAGCATGGTTCTGATTGCCCTCATTGTGATTGGCGTTGCCGGATTGATTGGCCTTTACGTTGAGCAACTTTGTTTTGCCAAACCCTTGCAGGTATCTGGTCGGATTGATAACGCATCAGTGACCGCTGACGCAGGTATCGATCAGCGTGATCTGGTTGCACTCGCATCGAGTTTTGCGATCTGGATGCAGCTTGAACAGCTTGCCATCAACATGCTGCCACGGCATATGAATGCATTCCCGGCCTTCGATGCCGACGCCACAGTGCTGCTGCCCTTGATGGGAGAACAGTTGATCCTGCGGCTCGATCGCCTAACGGTTGCAGTTTTGTCGATCATGTTAATCACCGTGATTCATAGGTTGATCAAAGGTAGCCGCGTAGGCCTTGCCTGGCGGGCAATCGCTGAGCACCGGATGGCGTCACATTTGATGGGCATTTCGGTTGACCGTTTCCAAACAGTCATCTTCATCTTGCTCAGTAGCTTGTCCGGCTTTACAGCATTTCTGATTCTGGCAATCGAAGGCCAAGTGACCGCCATGTTTGGCATGTGGATGCTTTTAAAAGGGCTTACTGCCGCCATGCTGGGCGGATTAGGATCGGTACTCGGTGTGATGACCGGCGGTCTAATGCTTGGACTTACCGAAGCCTGGGCTCAGGTCTTTTTTGGAGCGATTGGCCGAGAGTTTGCAGTCTATGCCCTACTCTTTTTGACCCTGACCCTGCGTTCAGGCCTTGCAGCTCGGCGCAAAGAGCAGCACTTCGATCGGCGCGTCGTGCCGCGATGAGTGATCGCGTCTTTGGTTCCTCATCGGCGGCGACCGGAATGGATGGCGCCATTGCGAAGGCGGTGCGACAGTCGCTATGCCATTTACCAGGCGTGGACGACGCTGGTGCAAGCTATCTTGTTAACGTGCTAAGCGATATATCCATTCTCTCGCTGATTGCACTCTCCTCTTATGTGTTATTGCTTTCAGGACGGGTTTCATTCGGACAGCAAGCCTATTTCGGATTGGGTGCCTATGGCTCGGCAGTCGGCACGGTCTTATTCGGCTGGTCGCTCCCCTTGGCACTCGTTTTCGGAATCGCTTGCGGTGCCTTTTGTGCATACTTCTTGGCGCTGATTACACGGCCATTAAGCGGATTGTATTTTGCAGTTGCAAGCCTTGCCTTCGCTGAAATGCTCCGGCTTGCTTTGAGTTCCTGGCACTGGCAGGTTGACCGCGGTGGCGGGCCGGTAGGGCCGGCTGGTCTTGAGGGATTTCGAAGTATCCGCTGGCTTTACGAAAACAACGTCGCACCGGAAGTTTTTCTGTTGATTTGCCTTGCCTTGCTCGGCGCCGTCCTCATCGGACAAATGCTTTTGGAGCGCCGCCGTATCGGCATGTCCATTCGAATGATCGGGTACGACGAGGTATTAGCTGCAGCACAAGGTCTGCCCGTTGATCGCTTGAGACTTTTTGCAGCGACGCTTTCGGGTGGGCTTGCGGCGATTGCAGGCGGGCTCTATGCGCACCGCACGACCTATGTGGAGGCCTCGCTCTTTGACCCGATGCTTGGCGTTCATGCGCTTGGCTACGCCTTACTTGGCGGCCTAGGAACTGCGCTCGGCCCGTTGTTAGGTGTAGCGCTCGATCTTGGGCTCCTCGACGCGAGCCGTCTGGTCGATGGCTGGCGGATGGTCATCTTTGGTGGATTGATCGCCATCATTTTAAGAGTCCGACCACGTGGCCTGCTGGATGAGTCGTTGGTCAATAGCACGCAACGAAGAGCGCGTCATATCGTTGGCCGGCTTCGCTGCTTGATCTCTCCCCATCGAGACCTTGACGCTCAATCATCCCGGGATGCAATCGTGCCTGGCTCCATTCGCAAGTCTTAAGCAAGTCGTTAATAGGAAAAGTAAACATGAAGGGAAACAACCTCTTAAGTCATCAGAGCATTATCGTCACGGGCGCCGGGACAGGCATCGGGCGAGCCTTCGCGCTAGGCGCCGCCTTGCAGGGCGCTCACGTTTTTGTTGCTGACCTGAATGACGCCGAAGAAACCATGGCAGCGATTCATGAACTGGGCGGCAAGGCAAGCTATGTTCGAGTTGATGTCAGCAACGAAGCCTCGGTCAAGGCCATGGCTGAAGCTGTACTCTCGTCGAGCGGAAGAATCGATGGACTGATTAATAACGCAGCATACTTTCGTGAAGTGAAGCTTACGCCATTTGAAGAGATTGACGAATCAATCTGGGATCGAATCTTCCAGGTGAATGTGAAGGGTATCTGGCTTTGCTGCAAAGCCGTTATGCCCGCCATGAAGGCCCAGGCTAAGGGCTCGATCGTGAACATTGCCTCGGTGGTTGCTGTAGCTGGCCAACCGGGCTACCTCCACTACGTTGCCACCAAAGGTGCTGTGCTCTCGATGACGAAGGGTTTAGCAAAAGAGTGCGGCAAAGACGGTGTTCGCTGCAACGTGATCGCACCGGGTTTTGTGATCACTGACGCCACAAAAAATCGACCTATTGAGTGGCAACAGAGCTTCCTGAAAGCACGTGCACTCTCTCGCGAGCAACGTCCTGATGATTTAGTCGGCACCGCGATGTACCTACTCAGCGATTTATCGGGCTTTGTGAGCGGCCAAACCATCGTTGTCGATGGTGGCCACATCATGTATTGATTTTAATAGGTTCTATATCTTAAGAGGACGCTACGCATGAGCACCATAGTACCCATTCTTCACCAGTATGCTTTTTCGCCATTTTCTGAAAAGATCCGAACAATCTTTGGGTATAAACAGGTCGCATGGCAGTCGGTAGAAATCCCCGGCTTGCCACCCAGACCATTGCTCACACCGCTGACCGGCGGTTATCGGCGCACACCGGTTATGCAGATTGGTGCTGATATTTATTGTGATACCAATGTTATTGTTCCTGCACTCGACCGTCTATTTCCAAGCTCACCGCTCTTAAGCCCGCGCGGCACCGAAGGCGTTTGCAGCGGACTTGCCTTTGCTTGGGAGCGTCAAGTATGGATACCCACCATCGGTGTGCTGGTGCATTTCATCGGCGAGCACATACCCGAGGATTTTCTGAAGGATCGCAAAGAATCCTATTTGATGATCGATATCTCCAAGCCGGCCATGGCGGCTGATTTTCAGCAACACGTTCAATACCTACGCGCGCAGCTTGCCTGGCTTGAAGGAGCTTTGAATCACCGGCCATTTCTTTTGGGGAATTCGCCGTGCGCTGGGGATTTCGCCTGCTGGCAGACAATTTTTCTGCTCAGGAAAAACTGCCCTCCCGAGCTTGATGGTTTATTGGGTATCGGTTCAAACTCGCCGATCATCAGCTGGTACGAGCGCATGCTCAGTTTTGGACATGGTCACTGCGTTGAGATCTCGGCGCAGGAAGCATTCGATAGGGCAAAACAGGCCTCCCCAAGTGCGGTCCTACATCTCGACCCGGATGGCGACCCCGGTGGGCTTAAGGCAGGCCAAGAGGTTCGGATCACACCCGATGACAATGCCAAAGTTCCGGTCACTGGAAAGTTAGTGGCAGCAAGCCACAGCGAGATCGTGATTGCTCGCCAAGACGCGGAAGCTGGCAGCCTACACATTCACTTCCCAAGGCTCGGCTTCATCGTCGATGCGATTTAGGCCGGTTTAATTTTTTATCGATTTAATTTTTATAAGGTAAAACCTATGAACACGCTTGAACGCAACAAAAAAATTTGCCGCGACTATTTCACCGCTTTTCTTAACCGGGATGCAGACTGGATGAATCATCACATCGCACCGGATTTCGTTCGGCACGACCCGGGACTTCCTTTTCAGGTCAAGGGACCCGAGGGCGTGTTGCAGTTGCACGATGCCTTGTTACCGGCTTTCCCGGATATGTCCCTACCGCTTGAAGATTTTGTTGCGGAGGGTGAGAAGGTTTTGGTGAGACTACGCGTCCTCGGCACGCATCTCGGCCCGTTCGGCGACATGGCGGCTAGCGGCCGGAAAATCGATATTGGCGTGCTCGATCTCTTTCAAATTAGAGATGGTGTAATGATTGAGCACTGGGCCTTGCTCGATAATTTGGGCATGCTCAAACAACTTGGTGCAATTCCCGCTTGAGGCACGGCAATGCAACTACTTGCAAATACCACCTCACCCTTCGTTCGCATAGCTCGCGTGGCCCTGATGGAAAAGGGCTTCGCGATCGAGCCCACCATCGTTGACCCCTGGGCAGACGATCCGAGACTTCGCAGGGCCAATGTCTCAGCTAGGGTTCCTACGCTCGTGCTCGATGATGGCCGCGCGCTTTCGGAGAGTTTGCTGATTGTGCAATGGCTCGAAGCTGCGAGACCAGCGCCTCAATGGCCTAGTCTCGTAGGCCTTGACAGCGACCAGGTATCAACTGTGCTGTCTCGCGCTGGCATCGCCCTCGGAGCCATTGAAGCGTCTGTGCACACCATCATCACGCGCAAGGTAACTGCGCCATTATTATTCGATGAAACACCAGTGGGCTTGCGGCGGCAAAGAACCATGGTCGAATCGGTACGAAAGCTTGAATCAATGGCGTCAGTATGGCTTGACCAGACGGAGCTTGCAGCGGCTGCACCGACGCTTGACCTGATCTGTGCCGTTACACTTTTTGATTACCAGGCATTTCGCTATGCCGGCCAGCCTTGGATGCCGCAAAGCCCCAAGCTTCAAGCGGTGGCCGAAACCATGCGCGATCGCCCCTCATTTCGAGAAACCCTCCCGCGCTAATCGTTGTCAAGCCGCATCAGCAAAGCCGCCATGCTGCAAGGCTGACCGCCGCAGACGCTAGTCATCGCCGTCATCGGCGCCAGCGAGTGCTTCCAGATGCATGACCAGCATGCCAAGATCGGAGTCGGGATCGGGTTGCGACCTCAAACACATCAGCATGCGCCGCATTGCCCAACTGTCAGTGAGCGGAATCACTTTCAATCGCATCGCATTGCAAAAACCGCCCGCAGCCGCAATCGGCAAAATCCCCACCCCGAGTCCCGCTTCAACAGCTCGACACACCGCTTCGAAACTTCGCACCTGAACCCTCAAGGGCATGGGCCGCATCATGGCCGAAGCCTGCGAAGTAAGTAGACGGGTCAGGGTGCTACCGCCTTCAAGCCCAACCAGGTCGCGGTCCAAAAGTTCTTCAAAGGCAATGGCAGCGCCTTGAAGCGGGTCGCATTCGCTAAGCACCGCTGCAAGCAAATCTCGTCGATAGGGCCTCGTCCATAGACCATCGACGGCACAACCTTCAACGACGATTGCGATGTCCGCTTCATGACGACGCAACTTGCGCACTGCGTCTTCACTCCAGCTCTCTTCGAGTACGATTCGTATATCGTTATATTTTGCCTGAAACAAGGCGATGTCGCGTGGGAGAAATTGCGCCATTGCCGAGGTATTTCCCTGGATGCGCAATACCCTTTGCTTTCCCTGTCCGTAATTGCTCATTTCCGATCGCAAGTAATGGACCTGAGCGATCACTTCGCGAGCCAAAGCGAGTAAACGCTCGCCAGCAGCCGTCAACTGAAGTCCACGGGAGTGTCGCTCAAAAAGCTGCGTCTTGAATTGGTGTTCAAGTAATGATAATCGCCTGCTGGCTGCAGGAACTGTAATAAAACTGGACTCTGCAGCACGGGTCAAATTTCCTAGTTCTGCGGCTCTTACAAATAGCGATAAAGAATCTAAATCGGGCAGCATGCTCTCTTCTCCACCAAACATGATTGGCCCTTCAATTGATTCAAGGCCTTGTTGTATCTTTTGTTCACTTCTTTTATCCGACATCCTACCGTGCAGCCTGCTCCGCTTTCGAGATTACCGGCGAAGAGAGGTGTTTGGGCGGTCAGCGGCTGAGTGCGCAAGACGGACGGGAGCTACCGTTTATGAACCCTCGTGTTAACGAGTTTTCTTGATGAAGTTGTTCGCAGATCGGATGACAAGGCCAACTTGG
>Ga0214917_10002068_pt1 | contig 25042 bp, 23 predicted proteins | sample LL_1208_BB_MetaG_FD_177983 | JGI IMG/M metagenome (GOLD analysis project Ga0214917, IMG submission 177983) | Freshwater microbial communities from Lake Lanier, Atlanta, Georgia, United States - LL_1208_BB | ecosystem: Environmental > Aquatic > Freshwater > Lake | place: USA: Georgia | collected...
ATCAATCGCTACGGCGCCAAACGGGCGGCCGCGGGTTCGCTCGGCGCAACACCAGCCGCGGCACCGGTGACCCCGCATTGGGAGTTTCCGACGTTGCAGGCATTCGCTGACGCGCTTCTTGCAGACTGAATCGCAGGAATTTCATCGGATTGTCGGTTGCATCAATTCGTTGTGCTGAGGTTTTTCTAGATCTTGAGGTCGACGACGGGTTCCCATGTTCGCGAGTTCCACGAGTTGATGAGTGCCTGTTGCACGCTCACGACATCGACAGCCTCAGCAAACCCGGGAGTGAAACGGGTTCCATGCACCAGCGAGGTCAGGAACTGATAGTCCTCGATTGCGACGAGGTCTTCGAAACCGATCGCATTCGCCTGACCGGGAGCAAAGGCGCCGTGAAACGGAAAGCGATCGCCACCGAAGATGGTCGTGTACCCGGTGTTGGGGCCGTCGTTGCGGCGGTAGAACTGCAGTTCGTTGAGCTTCTCGAGGTTCCACGACAGCGCACCTTCGGTGCCATAAACCTCGAATGCATTCTGACTCTCGGGGCCCACGGTCGAGCGACTGGTCTCGAATGTTCCGGTGGCGCCATTTTCGAATCGGCACAACATTGAGGCGAAGTCTTCGTTCTCGACTTCACCTTTGGGATCCTCCGGTTTGCCACGCCCGTAGTGGCTGGCCACACCAGTTGGTAGCGGTCGATGTGTGATGGTGTTGTGCTTCATCCCCACTACCTCAGTGATTCCACCGATCATGTAGTGCGCCATCGAGACCGAATGGCTCAGAATATCGCTCGTGACTCCGTAACCGGACTCTGCGAATTTGAATCGCCAGGTGAGAAGGCCGAGTTCGTCGCTTCCATACATGCTGAGGAATCGTCCGCGATAATGCGTAACTTTCCCGATGGCCCCCGACTGAATGAGGCTTCGAGCATGAATCACCAGCGGTGCCCACACGTAGTTGTAACCAACACCCGTTGCGATGCGGTGCTCAGTGGCTAGACGATACGCCTTGACGGTTTGCTCGGGCTTGCCACCGATCGGCTTCTCGCTGAAGATCGATTTTCCGGCACGTGATGCCGCCTCGATCATCGGGAGATGCAGCATGTTCGGCGCTGTGACCCAAACGGCATCGACATCGGGCGCCGACACCGCTTCGTGATAGTCGGCGACTGCGCGCGTGAAACCAAAGTCGCGTACGGCGCGCATACGACGACCCTCGTCGGTGTCGGCACAAACGACGAGCTCGGGCGTGAACTCGCATTCGGGAAACAGCGATGGAATTCGCATCGCTGAGCGACTATGGGCCTGACCCATCCAACCGAGACCGAGTACGGCGATGCCAATTCTCTTACGTGTCATCTCACCACTCTGCCAGCTGCCGAGGTCATCGGCACACGTGGATCAATCTTCTGCGACTTCCATGAGTCGCGAATCCAGTGGTGACTCGGATCATCGCAAAACGCCATGGTGCGATCATCCGAGGGGCCGGCAAGCACGTTGAGGAAATACATGGGGTATTCCGGGGCTGCAATCGATGGACCGTGGTATCCGGTCGGGAGGATGTAAACGTCACCGTCCCGCAGGGTGACCGTGTCGTCAACCGATCGATCCACGGTGTACGCGTGAAAATAACCGGTTGCCTCGGCGACTCCGTGATCCGAATCCTGCTTGCCGAGCCTGAAGTAATAAATCTCTTCGTTCATGTACGGACAGCCCGCAATGCCGTCGTGGCGATGCGGCGGCCACGACGACCAGTTGCCTCCCGGTGTCAATACCTCACAAACGAGGATGCGATGTGCTCCGCGAAACGACTCCGGTGTGGCGATGTTGTTGACCTGTCGTGTCGCAAATCCTGCACCTCGCGGCTCGACAGGCACGGTCGCCGCACGACCGTGATGAACGGGAAACTCTCGCTCGGCCATCGCAGTGCACACGGCGAACTCACCTCGAGCACCCGTCACACGAACCGATGCGCCAACTGGCGCGTACAACCAGTCGGCGACTGCCGCAAACACCCCCGGTCGGCCGGCGAGAGCGAACGTGGTTCCATTCACCGTGACGTTCATCGAGATCGTGGAAAGTGGGACGATCACCACTTCGCGATCGGCGAACGAGAACTCCACCTCGCGCTCACCCGACAAATCGTGCACTTCGAGACCGCAATAGTTCCAACCGGCACGCTGCACGTCGAGCGACACGGGTTGCGTGGGTGACGCCAACGAGCCGTGCGGCAAATACCAACTCATCGCAGACTCGCGCGCGACATCACTTGCGCACCCCATGCACCAGCCGGACTGCCCGCTCGGTCATGTCTTCGACCGAGCGTTCGTGCGGAAAGAGCAGCGGTCTGCCTGCGACCAAGCCGATGACGTTCGGCACTTGCAACGCATTCTCCCACTCTCGCAGCGTCACGTCGAGATTCTCGCCAGGATCACCGCCGAGCAAGAGTATTGGCATCGTTGTTGCACCGCCGAGCGTGATTGCACTGGTCCACGCCGGAAGCTTCAGCCATGTAAGCATCGAATTGGCACCGAGACCTGCGGCGATGGAGACAATCTTGTCGAGTCGGTCTGTGCTTCGGTCGAGAGTCGGCAAACCCGTGGAGTCGACGACGTATGGGAGGGGCTCGACGATGCAGACGAGTCCGCGCTCTTCGAGCAAACGCATCTGCGCCACCACGTCGACCAGCGTCGTTGCGACCCCGCGGTCGGTGTGCTCGATTCGTAGCAGAACCTTGCCACCGTCAAGCCCGAGACGAGCGACGTGCTCAGCGTCGTAGGCCGTCATTCGGTCGTCGAGGCCCCACTTGGCACCCAGGTATCCGCCCCGATTCATGGTGCCAAACACCAGTTTTTCCTCCAATGCGCCGAGCCAGGCGAGCTCCTCAACGATGTCGGCACTGGCGAGCAATCCGTCGACTTGAGGGTGCCGCAGAATCCGCACGAGTCGATCGAGTAAGTCGCGTCGATTGGCAAGTGCAAACGGCTGGTCGCCGGCTGCAACAATCGCGCGGGCGGTGTGATCGGCCGCGACGATGAGCAGGCGACGATCTGCCCCCATCAGGGCGCGACGCCTGCGCCCCGTCAGGGCCTCGACGAAGTCGTTCGGGCGTTTGGCCCGTTCACGCAACAACCGCGTCCAAGTTTCGTCAGTGATTGCGGAGACGGTCATGATCGATGTGCCCGATTGTTCATGAATGAAGTGAGTTGTTCGATATCAGGCATCGCATCTGCGCAGGTCAACTGTGTGGCGACGTACGCACCTGCAGCATTTGCATGCTCACCGATGGTTTGAATGTCCCAACCGTTAACCAGTCCGTGAATCAGCGCGCCACCGAAGGCATCACCCGAGCCCAACCCGCAGACCAGGGTGATTCGTAGTGGCTTTATGACGGCACGTTCATGCTTCGTCGCCAGAAGAACTCCCGCTGCTCCCATCTTCACGATTGCGAGTGATACACCGCGCTCGATGAGCATGTCGGCGGCCCGCTCAGGGTCGTCGGTGCCAAGCGCCATCGCGCACTCCGTTCGGTTGCCGACGACGACATTGCACCAATCAATTGCAGCTTGTGCTGCGCGCCGCGCATCGTCGATTGACGCCCAGAAGGATGGTCGGTAGTCGAGATCGAGCACCGTGTGCGCACGGCGGCTGCGTTGTTCGAGCCAATTCAGTGACGAATCTGCTGTCGAACCCCGCGATAGTGCGCAACCACTCATCCAGAAGACATGGCACTGACTGAGAAGTTCTTTGGACAGGTCGGTTGGCCGCAAACTGGTATCAGGCGCATCGGGCTGACGGTGAAAGATCAACTTCGGCTCTTCGGGAGGATCGAGTGCCGCGAGTACGACGGGCGTCAGATTGCCATGCGACACGCCGATGTTTGATGTATCAACACCCCAACTTCGCAAACGTTCGACGACATAGCCACCCAACTCATCGTCACCGACCTTCGTAACGAGCGTTGCCCGGTGCCCCAATCGTGCTGCGGCGACGGCGACGTTGGTTGGGCTTCCGCCCACGCTCTTTGAGAACGTCTGCTGGTCGCGAAATGAAGCCCCTGCTTCTCGGGCATACAAGTCGACGCTGACGCGTCCGACGGTGACGACGGAACCTTTCATCACATTGAGATTAGGTCGCTCGACGAATTAGGTTCACCTCGTGGAAATTCTCGTCTACGGAGCCGGCCGTATGGGCCAGATTCGGGCTGAGGATCTGATCACCCACCCCGCAGTAAAGCGAGTGGTCATCGCCAATCGAAATGCCAAACGTGCAGCCGAGCTCGCTTCGAGACTCGGTATTGAGAGCACGCCGTTTGATCGCGTCGACCCGCTGGCATTCGATTCGGTCATGATCACTACGGCCACGGCGAATCACGCGGAGCTTCTGCGCAAGTCGATGGCGTCTGGGCGCAGAATCTTCTGCGAAAAACCGATTGCGCTCGAGTTGACAGATGCCAAAAGTATCGTCGACCAGGCACGATCGGTCGATTGCGAAATTCAGATCGGCTTTCAGCGACGGTTTGACAAGGCAATGTGCGAGGTCAAGCGCCGCATCGTCTCAGGCGAGCTCGGCACCCTCTACGTGATGCATCTGGTGTCGCACGATCATCTGCCATCACCACGAGAGTTCCTCGAGGGAAGCGGGAGCATCTACCGCGATCTTCACGTGCACGACTTCGACATCGCCACGTGGTTCGCCGACTCCGAAGCCGAATCCGTCTTTGCCACGCACAGGGTTCGTGAGCACAAGCAGTACGCAGAGTTCGACGACGGTGACGTGTCGCTGATCCACCTCGTGACGAAGAACGGTGTTCAGATTGCAATCTCCGGCACCCGACACGACCCACGGGGTCACGACGTCCGCCTCGAAGTTTTCGGGTCTCGTGACACCGTTGCGGCTGGTCTGTCGTCACGCACACCCTTGCTCCCCCTTGACGAACAATCGCTCATCGCCGGTCAACCGTGGGGTGGCTTCATCGAGCGTTTTCGAGATGCATTCCGCGAAGAAACTGCGGCATACGTCCGATGGTTGTCGGAAGGTGGAGACAATCCGTGCCCGCCGCGTTCCGCCATTCACGCAACCGAGGTCGCCTTGGCGTGCGAAATGTCGGCGAAAGAGCAGCGTGTTGTCACCATCGACGAAATTCGAGCGCATCGATGACTTCTCGGCGCGTCAAGACTGCACTCGTCGGGCTTGGGCGAATGGGTCGCACCCACGCGGCTGCGCTGCGCAACGTGGCCGCGCTCGACGTGGTAGCCGTTGTCGACCCGTCCTCCGCATCACGTGAGGCGGCGGGAGACTTCTTCCCTGGGGTCGCCACCTTCGAGCACTTTGCCGATGCGTTGCGCATTGCCGAGGCGTGCATCATCGTGTCGCCAACCCCCTTGCACCCAGCCTCAGTCGGCGAAGCGCTGAGCGCCGAAGTGCACGTGCTCTGCGAGAAGCCGCTCGCGCTCGATGTCGACGTAGCACGTCGTCTACACGATGATGCGGTGGCATCCGGACGCGTGCTTCAGATTGGTCATTGGCGCCGATTCTCGCCACCGTGGTTGCGTGCCAAACAGCTGCTTGATCAAGGCGCGATTGGTCGACCGCTGTGGATTCGGCTCTCGCAATGGGATGCCAACCCACCACCGGCATCGTTTTGCGACCCGACGGTGAGTGGCGGGCTGGCCATCGATTGCGGTGTGCACGAGTACGACCTCGCCGAGTGGTTCTTCGGCGAACCGGTCACATCGGTACGTGCATGGAACCTGCCGCTCGTCGACACGTCGCTGGCCGAGGTCGGTGACGTCGACAATCTCTGTGCCGTGCTTGGCTTCGCCTCGGGTCGAGTCGCGCAAGTCGACTTGTCGCGAAACTCGCGTTACGGCGACGATGTTCGTACGGAAATTTTGGGCGAGAACGGGGCGTTATTCGTCGACTTATTGCCGACGGGTCGTGCACGAATCGCCGACACAAAGGGGATTCGTGATGTCGCCGACAGCGAGGTCGTCGACGCGACACTGGCTGGCGTGCAGGCCCAAGCCGAGGCCTTCGCGCGACGGATTGCTGGCGAGTCTGTCGACGTGCCCGATGCACATGCGAGTGCTCGCTCGACACTCATCGGTCACGCGGTAATGCAGTCTGCGCGCAGCCACCAAGAAGTTGCGATTGCACCCTGATTCGTCGCCAATGAGCACTCCCTCGACCATCGTTCTTCATCAAGACGACATCGGCATGTGCCACGGCGCCAATGTGGCGTTCGCCGAGCTGTCAGCCACCGGTGCAATCACGAGTGGTTCGGTCATGGTGCCTTGCCCCTGGTTTAGCGAGGCCGCAGAGATGGCCCGAGACAATGCGTCACTCGATCTCGGCGTGCACCTGACCCTCACCGCAGAGAAGCGTCACTATCGATGGTCTCCGCTGATCGGTGCGTCAGCGGCTAGCGGACTCGTCGACGACGAGGGATACATGTGGCGAGATGTTGCCTCGACTCGGCGAAATGCCGACCCTCGCGCAGCCGCCGAAGAGATGCGTGCCCAGGTTGAACGAGCCGTGATGAGTGGTTTTGATATCACGCATCTCGATGCCCACATGGGCGCCGTACTTGCACCCGAGTTCTGCGGCGAATATCTGCGTCTCGCCGACCACTACGAGATTCCGGCGCTCATGACTCGGACCCTCTCGGCATACGGGCCGAACAATCATCTCGCTGGAGTGTCAGAACAGCAATTCGCAGAATTCGTACAAGAGGCTCGACGATTGCAGATTCCAATCGTCGATCGGGTGCTGGAGACCGACTTTGGTCGTCCGGCCAGTCGCTCGCTTGCGAATGGGCACTACGAAGGCATGTTTTCTGCGGTCGCATCCGGAGAAGAATCGGGTTGGTACTTCGCTGCGTTACACCCGAACGCACCAGGTGAGGTTGAGGCAATTGAGCCCGAACATTCGCACGTGCGAACTGACGAGTATCGAGTGTTCGGCAGCGACGACTACACCCGCTGGCTGAAGAGCGGTGCCGTTCGCACCTCTTCTATGCGCGATCTGCGTGATGCGATGCGGCGTGCTAGACGCTCGCGTTGAGTTGGCGCGGCAGCTTCGCTTCGATGATCTGCGCCATTGCAAGAACGGTGATCGAACAACAAATAAGCGCGGCGGGATACGACCACAGACTCACTCGCTCGAGCAACTGACCAACAAACCACGGCATCACCGTCGAGCTGAGGCCTGCCGAGCCGACGATACGCGACGTCATCTTTCCTGAAAGCGGAATTCGACTGCCGATAAACGCAAGCATCAATGAGAACTGTGGTGCAGTCGCCAAGCCGTAAACAAATACGACGGGAAGCAACAGGACGTCCACTCTGGTCAACATCACGAGGCAAGCGAAGACGTTCGCTAGCGCTCCAATCTGCACTGGACGCAAGCTACGACTTGCCTTTGCCAACCACACCGTCGCGAATCGCCCGACCATGAAACCAACCCAGAACAACGAGTTGAGTAGTGCAGCTTGAATCTTTGGCATGCCGATTCGGGTGCCGTAGGTGTAGATCCACGTCGCAAATGCAACTTCGACGGCTACGTAGGCAAAAAAATACATGACGATTACGGCAATCTGTTTGATTGAGATGTCACCGTGAAGCTCACGAACTTCGACATGTGGGTCTTCCGGAGAGCGTCGGGTAAGCACAAAAATCGCAGCGCTAGCCGCGAGTACGGCGCAGAAGAAGTACGCGAGGACGGCGTCGCCACCAAGTGAATCAGAAGCGCGGACGATGAATGGGCTGGCGATTGCGCCGACCCCGAACATTGCGTGCATCAGTGCAATCGACGGACCGGACTGCTCCTTTCTTTCCCACATCATCATGGTGTTGCAGCCAACGTCCGACGTCGAGATAGCGGCACCAAAAACGAAAAATGCTGCACACAATGCGGTCAGCGTCCGCCCAAGCGAGATGCTGGCAAAACTCGCCGCTGCAAGTAGCCCTGCCACACCGATGAGTCGGTTTCCCCATCCGCGGTCGTATCCACGCACGAACAGCCGCGTTCCGGTGAGGTAACCACCGCCGTAAAACATCAGAACGGTGCCAACTCCCGCCACAGTCGAACCAATTTGCTCGGCCAAGAGTGGCAGAGATGGGCCAACGACGCCGAATGCGGTTCCCGTAACCAGAAAAATGGCGAAATACGCAGTGCGCGATTGGCGACTTGTCACGGGGCGCAGGCTAGAAGACGCAGAGCCACCTCTTTTGTGTTTGAGTTGTCGTCTCCAGAAAGTCGCGCCGACTCAATCAATGCGTTTGCCGCCTGCACACGAGTCGCCCACGAGCGCTCGGCGGTCTTTCGACTGGTACCCCACACCAGACCGATGAGCTCGCCGTTGGGGTTAAAGAGCGGTCCACCCGAATCACCCACATAGGTCGCAGTCCGCACTTCCAAACCCGGTCGAGGGTCCCTGTCATGGAGGTCGGCCAGATAGATGTCTTCCGTATTGATGCGCAAGCGTCGGGTGACGTACGCGGGTCGCACCACCTGCATCTCGCGAGTGTCGGAGACCTCCTCGAAGACAACGAAAGATGCACGGCCAGCACGACTCTCGGCTACTGGTACCGGGCCGATCGGCAAACCGTTTTCGGCAAGGAGGGGCGAAGAGGCTTGCAGCACGGCGAGGTCCCATTCGGTATCCACCGCCACTATCTGCAATGGGACTCTGCGATCCCCGTCTAGGGCCACAACACTGTCTTGGCCGACCACGCCGTGTGCCACCGTGAGCACGAGCTGGCCCGCGGAATACAACGGTTCGGAAACCACAGTGCCGACCGTTCGTGTTGGCTTTTGCTTACAGCCAAGGCCTTCAACGCGGAAAACAGCCTCCGTTGACGCCCGCGTTGGCGGCGCTCCAGTGATCACGAAGTCAATCGCCAAGACGATGCCTGCCACTGCCAACACGAATGCAATGATTGCCGCGAAGCCTCGTCTGCGACGGTTAACGCTTGTGCTTGAAGGCATCGTATGGTTTAGTCTGCTTGGCGCAATCGTCCCGCGGCAATCGCAAAAACTACGAATCGGAGCCTGCAATGAGCACATCATCAATCGTCAATCGACTCGTCGGAAACCCAATTTCTTGGGGTGTGTGTGAGGTGCCCGATTGGGGATTCCAACTCGACTCGCGAACGGTGCTGGGCGAGATGAAGCGACTTGGTTTGCGGGGCACCGAGCAGGGCCCCGTTGGCTATCTCGGCTCGACTCCCGAGTCGGTTGCTAGTGCGGCCGATGAATTCGGTCTCCCAATTGTTGGTGCCTTCGTGCCGCTAGTCATGCACGATCGCGCCCAGCGCGATGCCATGCGGCGTGCCGCACACTTCTCGGCATCCCTGCTCGGCGCCACAGGCAAAGGATTCTTCATCACCGCTGTAGTCGTCGACGAGGGCTGGGGCAAGCGATTCCCACTCTCCAACGAACAATGGCAATCGATATTCGACGGCTTCAAAGAAGTTGACGAGATCTGTGCGGGATACGGCATCAAACAAGTGCTGCACCCACACCTCAATACGCTCGTCGAAACATTCGACGATGTTCAGCGAGTGGTTGAAGGATCCTCGGTGCGTTGGCTTCTCGATACCGGTCACCTCATGATTGGTGGAACAGACCCCGCGAAGTTTGCTCGCGATCACTTCGAGCTCGTCGATCACGTACACATCAAAGATGCAAAGATGTCAATTGCCAAGCGATTCCTCGCCGGCGAAATCACACTGCTCGAGGCGACGCGTGATGGAGTCTTCTGCGCCGCAGGTGACGGCGATGTTCCGATTGCCGAGACAGTCAACGCAATGGAATCACGCGGCTACACGGGTTGGTACGTACTTGAGCAAGACGTGGCAATCGTCGGCGACAAGCCTCGCAACCCGGTCTCGTCGAGTGCCGCTGTCGAGCGCAGCATCCGCTACCTCGCCACGCTGAACTGACGATTACGACGACATGCCACCCCGAGAGGGGTAGGTGTGGCCTCGCGTCCCCACCCCCTGGCGGCATTGTCCAAGCGGTTGCGGCAACCGGGGACCCCAATCCCAAAAGGCGCTGCGTGTCGCCGGCCATTGCCCGACCTGATTCCTTTCGTCTTTGGGCATGCAGCGCGGTCCAAGTTGCCCGACGTCACATTGACCACTACGGTAAGAGGCGTGCCGGCACCCGCCGGCACCTACCTAATTAGGGGGAAAGTAATGAAACTCCGCAAGACATGGGGGCTCATCCTCGGTGCAACGGCGCTTGTCGCGCTCGCTGCCTGTGGTGGCTCCTCAGACAATGCCAGCGACACGGGCTCCGATGAGACCGCGACGACGGCAGAAGACAGCGCAAACGTAACCGCAGGTGAGGACATCAAGATCTATGTCATCACCCACGGCGACGACGGCGTGTTCTGGTCGGTAGCACAGAAGGGTGCCGAAGCTGCAGGTGCAGCACTCGGTATCACGCTGATCTACCAGGGTGCGAACAACAACGCCCAGGACCAGGCTCAAATGATTGAAGCGGCGATCGCCGACGGTGCAGACGGCATCGCGGTCTCGCTTGCTGACCCAGCAGCCCTCGAGGGCGCGCTCAAGAAGGTGACCGACGCGGGAATTCCGCTCATCACCCTCAACTCGGGCAGCGACCTCTTCAAGGGCCTCGGTGCGATTACGCACGTCGGTCAAGATGAAACCGTCGCCGGTGCCGGCGCTGGTGAGCGTCTGAAGGCCGCGGGCGGCAAGGTTCTGCTCTGCGCGAAGCAGGAGCAGAGCAACGTCGCTCTCGAGACGCGCTGCAACTCGGCTGCCGAAACCTTCGGTGGCAAGGTCATCCAGATCACGACCTCGGGCGATGCAGACCGCGTCACCCAGCAGGCTGAGATCAAGGCCGCGATGGAAGCCGATCCTTCGATCGACTCCTTCCTCGGAACTGGTCCGGTCATTGCCGTTGACGGCGCCAACGCCGCCAAGGAACTTGGTCGCAAGATCAACGTTGGTGGTTTCGACCTCTTCACCGAGCTCTTCGACAAGATCGAAGCCGGCGAAGCGCTCTTCACCATTGACCAGCAGCAGTACATGCAGGGTTACCTGCCTGTCGTGTTCCTCTACTTGAACATCACGAACCAGAACACCGTCGGCGGTGGACTGCCCGTGATGACCGGCCCTGGCTTTGTCACCAAGGACAACGTCGCGTCGGTGAGGAAACTCGTCGAGGCAGGCACGCGCTAAATCAGCGCTTGCACTCTCAGGTTCGACTCGCTCACCCTGCAAGGGGTGGGCGAGTCGGCCGAGGGGTTCTGAATTCAACGGATGCGCGGTGACCAGCATCCGGGTGGTCAGAGTCGACCACCTCACCGCAAAGCAACACACCGCGTCGGGGGGACGGGTTTATGTCTGATTTCGATTCACTGACCCGCGGCGACGAGCGAATCTCGTACCGAGGCCCGGTCAAGAGACTGCTGGTTTCTCCCGAGATTGGCGCCCTCATCGGCACCATCGTCGTCTGGGCATTCTTCTGGGGCAACGGCGACACGTTCGGCACCGCCGGCAGCACCGCAAATTTCCTCGACGTCGCCGCTCCTCTCGGCATCATGGCCATCGCCGTGTCGCTCCTCATGATCGGCGGCGAGTTCGACTTGTCTTCTGGTGTCATCACCGGCGCAACCGGAGTGACGATTGCGCTCATGGCGAAGTACTTCACCGCTGGCGGCTCGCCGATCTGGGTTGCCGTCGCTGCCGCGTTCATCTTGTGCGGCTGCGTCGGATGGTGGAACGGTTTTCTCGTCAATCGAACCGGACTACCCAGTTTCATCGTCACGTTGGGCACGTTCTTCGTGATCAAAGGTGCGAACCTCGTGTTCGCAAAGCGCGTGAACGACAAGGTCAACATCTCGGACATCGACGGAACGGAGGGTTTCAAACTCTTCAAGGCGATCTTCGCGGGCGAAAACGTCTTCGAAAACTGGCGATTCCGTGACCAAGCATTCATCATTGGGGGGCTGCTGTGCGGCGCGCTGTTGATTGCCGGGCTTCTTGAACAGTCACTCGTGCGTCGAGCGTCACGACACGCGAGCACACTTCTGGCTTCGCTCGTTGGCCTCTTGGCGGTCGCCGCCGGCGTCGGAATCCTGCATCGAACCGATTCGGTGGCTGGCAATGCACTCGCCAGCGTCATCGGCCTACTCGGCGTCATCGTCGCAATCGTCGGCTGGTCGGCGAGCCGCTTCGAGGCACGACCTGCGATCGTCGGCTCACTCCCCGCCCAAGCTCGCAATTTGGCTCTTGCCGGAATTGTTGGTAGTGCCGTTGCTTCATTCGCCGGACAAATATTCAGCCGCGACGAGCGCCTCGAGGTTCGCCCTTGGCTTCCAGTGTGGTTGGTCTGGGCTTTTGCGATCGCCGGCGGTCTCTACCCAGTCGTCACTGCGATACGTAACTTGCGCAAGCAGGAAACCGTTCGATCTGGAAGATCAATTGGGTGGTTGATCGTGCGACTTCCAGTGATCAGTCTCGTGACCCTGACGCTCGTGGTATCGATCCTGCAACTCACCACGGTGCAGGCCGTCCGCGCAGTGGTGATCACCGCATCGGGAATTGCGGCAGCGGTGTGCTTCTATCGAGCCCGATCGATTGCAGGCAAGGTCAGCACGATGTGGTTCCGAAACATCGGTGTGCTCATGGGAGCGGCCTTCGTGGTTGTCGCATTCGCACTCCGCGCCGACTCGTCGGCGCCACGTTTCCGCGGTGGCATCTTCAGCTTGCTCTTGATCGCTGGAGCCCTTGCCATCGCAAGTACATTCGTCGAAGCCCGCCACGTGCAGCGAAAGAGCTTCGATTCCAAGAGCGACCAACTCGGCCAGCGACTCGTCATCGCAGGCGGAATCATCGGATTCGTGGCGCTTGGCCAACGCTTGCTCTTCAGCGACGGTGTCTTCAGAATGTCAGTCTTCTGGTGGTTGTTCTTCACCATCGTGGGCAGCTTCGTCCTGACAAAAACCAAATACGGCAACTGGATTTTTGCCGTTGGCGGCAACAAGGACGCCGCCCGTGCAGTCGGAGTTCCTGCAGACAAGGTAAAGACGGCACTCTTCATGGTGACGTCGCTCATGGGTTGCTTCGTCGGCACGATGATTCTCATGCGCTTGAACTCCGTTCAAGCGCAGCAAGGTGACGGGCAGGAATTCGAGTACATCATTGCTGCAGTGGTCGGCGGAAACCTCATGACCGGCGGCTACGGATCCGTGATCGGAGCCTCGCTCGGCGCAACGATCATGGCCATCTCCAAGAACGGCATTCCCGCCGCACGATGGAACCAAGATGGTCGATTCATCTTCCTCGGTGTCGTTCTTCTGGTGGCGGTTCTCGTCAACAACTACGTGCGAAAGAAAGCGAACGAACAACGATGAATTCCCCGACTCCTCTGCTCGAACTACAGAACATCAGCAAGTACTTCGGCAACGTCACCGCCCTTGATGGCATCTCGACCAAGGTCTTCCCTGGTCAAGTCACGTGTGTGCTTGGCGACAACGGTGCTGGAAAGTCGACGTTTATCAAAATCATCAGTGGTCTACACACGCCGAGCAAGGGCAAGTACATGTTCGAAGGGCAGGAAGTGTTCTTCGAGTCCCCCCGCGAGGCGCGTTCGCGCGGTATTGCAACCGTGTACCAGGACCTTGCCGTCGCACCACTCATGTCGGTCTGGCGCAATTTCTTCCTGGGGTCTGAACCGGTCAAGCGTTTTGGGCCAATCAAGCGACTCGATGCCAAGTTTGCACGGGAAACCGCCAAGTCGGAAATGTTGAAGCTCGGCATCGATGTACGCGATATCGACCAACCCGTGGGCACGATGTCGGGTGGCGAACGTCAAAGCGTTGCCATTGCCCGAGCCGTCTACTACGGAGCAAAAGTGCTCATTCTTGACGAGCCAACGTCGGCTCTTGGTGTTCGCCAGACCGATCTCGTGCTCGGATTCGTACGCAAAGCCGCAGAGCGCGGTCTCGGCGTGATTCTCATCACCCACAACCCACAGCACGCGTTACCCGTCGGAGACCGATTCTTGTTGCTCAATCGCGGCCAATCGCTCGGCGAGTTCGAGAAGCATGAGCTGACTCTCGATCGTCTCGTAGAATTGATGTCGGGCCGCGTTCGCGCGAGCTGAGAAGTCCGATGTCCATTTCTGATGCTCAGTGGCGTTCGCTCATTGACGCCCGCATCGACGACCCCACTCGAGCCGGCGAACTCCTTCGCCGACGCAAACGACGACCACTCCTGCGAGATGGTCGGCTCTTCATCGTCGCAGCCGATCACACGGCGCGCGGGATGCTCGGCGTGGGAAGCGATCCGTTCGCAATGGCCGACCGCCGTCGACTGCTCGACGCCTTGCTAGTCGCATTGAGCCACGAAGGCTGCGACGGTGTGCTCGGAAGTGCCGACGTGATAGACGAACTGGCGCTGCTCGGTGCGCTCGACGACAAGTTGGTCTTTGGCACCATGAATCGCGGAGGCATCATGGGCGCCTCGTGGGAACTCGACGATCGCATGACCGCGTATCGCCCCATCGACATCGCCCAACGCGGACTCGACGGTGGCAAGGTGCTGCTTCGACTGGCGAATGACGACGCCGGCACGGCACCAACGCTCGAAGCATGTGCACGGGTAGTGACGGAGATGGCCGACCTCGGACTCCCGATCATGGTGGAACCATTGCCCTACCAGGGCGGGGTGCCCGGCCCGGCAAAGATGATCGACGATGACGACCTGCTCGTGAAGGCAGTCTCGATTGCGTCGGGACTCGGTTCGAGCTCCGCCCACACCTGGCTGAAGGTGCCAGCTGCCTCACAAGTCGAACGGATGATGGCTGCAACCACGTTGCCCGGGCTCATTCTTGGTGGTGCACCGGGCCCCGACCCAGACGCGACATATGCATCATGGGAACGTGCGATGCGGGTAACGAACGTACGCGGATTGGTGGTGGGTCGCGCCCTGTTGTTTCCCCACGATGGGGACGTAGCTGGCGCGATTCAGCGCGCCGCCAAGATCGTCCGTCCGACTTTGTAACGTCAAGACGATGCGAACGATCAAACTCACCACTGCCCAAGCCGTCGTCAAGTACTTGGTCGCCCAGCGCACCGTCATCGAGGGTGTCGAAAAGCCTCTCTTTCCTGGCGTTTACGCCATCTTTGGTCACGGCAATGTAACGAGCCTTGGCGTCGCCCTCGATGAACATCGCAACGACATTCGAACGTGGCGCGGACAAAACGAGCAGGGCATGGCACTGGCAGCGTTGGGATTTACCAAGGCATTGCGTCGGCGCCAAATCATGGTTGCAACGTCGTCAATCGGCCCTGGTGCACTGAACATGGTCACGGCTGCGGGTGTCGCATATGTCGATCGTCTGCCGTTGCTGTTGCTGAGCGGTGACACCTTCGTGCATCGTGCGCCGGACCCCGTGTTGCAACAAGGAGAAAACTTCGGTGACCCGTCGATCACCGTCAACGATGCGTTCAAGCCAGTTGTTCGCTACTGGGATCGCGTCGTAAGCCCCGAACAAATCGTGCAATCCCTGCCTGCCGCGGTGTCGACGATGCTCGACCCGGCAACTGCCGGGCCGGCATTCATCGCTCTTCCTCAGGACGTGCAAGCAGAGTCGTGGGACTTTCCACTCGCCTTTTTCGAGCCACACGTTCGCACGATGCCGCGTCCGCGTGCGGCGGCTGACGAAATCTCTGCGGCGGTCGGCCTGCTCCGTAGCGCCAAACGCCCGCTCATCATCGCTGGCGGTGGAGTGCATTATTCGGGAGCCGAGGACGAGCTGCAGCGGTTCGCCGAGCAGCATTCCATTCCGGTGGTGGAGACGGTTTCAGGCAAGGCATCGCTGCTGGCGGCACATCCCTTGAATGCTGGACCGGTCGGAGTCACCGGATGTACCTCTGCCAACGAACTTGCCGCTCGAGCGGACGTCGTCATTGCCGTTGGCACGCGTTTGCAGGACTTCACGACGGGTTCATGGACGATCTTCAAGAATGAGTCGACCCGATTCATCGGAATCAACACGACACGTTTCGACGCAATCAAGCACCGTTCGTTGCCGGTAATTGGCGACGCACGAGCGACGATTGCCGAACTCGACTCGCAGCTATCGGGCTGGAATTCCGAGCACTCATGGGTTTCCTTCGCACGCGCGGAAACCGACAAATACCACGCCTACATCGACTCCATCGCGTCGCTCACTGCGCTTGCCAATGACGGTCTGCCCACCTACGCGCAAGTCGTCGGTGTCGTCGATCGAGACGCGCAGCCGAACGACTACGTACTGACTGCGGCTGGTGGATTCCCCGGGGAACTCAACAACGGGTGGCGAGCAAAGCACCGAAACTCGTTCGATTGCGAGTACGGATTCTCATGCATGGGGTACGAAATCTCAGGTGCCTGGGGAGCCAAGATGGCGCTTCCCAAAAGCGAGGTCATTTCGTTCGTCGGCGATGGCTCGTACCTCATGATGAACAGTGACCTCTACTCAACGGTGCTGAACGGTCACAAGGTGATCTTCATCGTCTGCGACAACGGCGGCTACGCGGTCATCCGACGCCTGCAGGTCAACCAAGGTGGGCGTGCGTTCAACAATCAATTGGAGGACTGTCAACCGGCCCGACTCACTTATGTCGACTTCGCCATGCACGCTGCAGCCATGGGTGCCACCACCGAGACCGTACAACACATCGCCGATTTCCCCGCCGCCCTGCAGCGTGCTCGCAAACATGACTCCACATACGTCATCGTCATGAAAACGAGCCCGGACGCGTGGACGGGTGGGGGTTCGTTCTGGGAAGTTGGCGTCCCGGACACCAGCCACCGCCCCGAGGTCGTCGCTGCGGGCGAGGCAATTCGCGAGGCCAAGAAGCAACAACGAGTGGGCTGGTAACGGCGTGACGAATCAACATTCGCGCTTCGACGACAAGGTTCTGCTCCTGAGTGGCGCCAGCCGCGGAGTTGGCGAGCACGTCGCACGTCAGGCAAAAGCACGTGGTGCTCGCGGTTTGGTACTCGTCGGTCGCGATGATCGAGCCGGTGAAGGTCTGGCCAACGAGCTCACCGGTGGTGGCACGACCGCAATCTTCGTCAAGGCCGACTTGTCGCTACCCGACGAGCCGAAACGAATCGTCGACGTGGTCAACAGGGAATTCGGCGTGGTGCACGGGCTCCTCAATTCGGCGGCCGAAACTTCTCGCGGCAGTGTCTGGAACACGACCCCCGAGATGTTCGACAAGATGATGGCGGTCAACGTCCGGGCTCCATTCATGCTTATTCAGCACTGTGCGATCCTGATGAAACGAAATGGAGTTGCGGGCTCGGTGGTGAACATCGGCAGCGTCACTGGTTGGGGTGGTGACGTCGCACTGACGCACTACGCAATCTCCAAGGGGGCGCTCCACACGCTGACTCGCAACTGCGCGTTCTCCTTGATGCGCGACCGGATTCGCGTGAACTTACTCAATCCAGGCTGGATGGATACTCCAACCGAAGACCAGACCCAGCGCACATGGCATGGTGCTACCGACGGCTGGTTGGAAGCCGCAGAAAAACAACAGCCCCTTGGACGCCTCATCAAACCCGACGAGTTGGCTCGAACGATCTGCTTCTTGCTCAGCGACGAGTCGGGACTCATGACCGGTGCAATCATCGATTTCGACCAGTCAGTGGTCGGTGCAGGTTCGCCATCAAAACCAGGCGAAGGAGAAGTGTGGCCATGACCATTTCCATCGGAGTTCTCGGTACCGGTCGCATCGGCGTGATGCACGCTGAGTTGATTGCCCAGCGAATACCTGGTGCGCGATTGAGCGGCGTCTGTGACGTCATGGCCGACTCGGCGAGACATCTGGCTGAGCGCCTCGGGTGCAAGACGTTCGCGAGCCCCGATGAGTTGATGGGCTCGAAGGATGTCGACGCCATTGCCATATGTACATCGACCAACACCCATGTCGACCTTTTGGTGATGGCCTCGAGTCACCGTAAACCGACGTTCTGCGAAAAACCGGTTTCGCTCTCCCTGAGTGAAACCGACCGCGCCATGAAAGCCGTTGCTGAATCAAAGACTCCGGTGATGATGGGATTCAACCGGAGATTCGACCCGGCGCACCGCGCGGTTCGAGATCGGGTCGCCGACGGAACCGTCGGCGAAGTTCATCTTGCACGAATCTCGAGTCGCGACCCCGCCCCACCGCCGCTTGAATACGCAAAAGTGTCAGGAGGAATCTTCGTCGACATGACGATCCACGACTTTGACATGGCTCGTTACGTGACGGGGAGCGAAATCGTGCAGGTGTACGCCGTCGGTGACTTGCGGATCGTTCCATCCTTCAAGGAAGCCAACGATCTGGACACGGTCGCGCTAACGCTGGTGCATGCCAACGGCGCAATCTCCCAGATCGACAACTCGCGTCAGGCCACCTACGGCTATGACCAACGCGTCGAGGTATTCGGTTCGAAAGGGCTCGCAGCTTCCGAAAATCCGTATTCGCACACCACCGTGGTGCGATCGGACAAAGGAACCGCACACACCACCATCCCCTACTTCTTCTTGGAGCGATACATTCCGAGCTACCTCGCCGAGTGGACGGAGTTCCTCTCGGTCGTGCAGGGTGCAACACCGAGCGTCGGAGTAGCCGACGGAAGGGCATCGCTGGTTGCCGGCCTTGCAGCATGGAAGTCGTACCATGAACAGCGCCCGGTGAAGACCAGCGAAATCAGCTGAGCACGACGGCGCCGTTTTGCACGACGCGACAAATCATCCATCAGACGGGTAACTTGTGAACATGCGTGACTACAAGGTGGGCGGTCCGTCGGCAGCCGTAGCTGCCGAGCGCGGACTCGTTGATGCAGATTGGTTCAAACCCAAGATTGATCGTGATGTGATGCGCCAGTTGATGCAGCGCAACAATGTGCTGGCAAGTTTTCACATTGCAAGCTGGCTTGCGGCCCTGATCGTTGCAGGCTGGCTGGGTCATCGCGCCTGGGGCACCTGGTGGGCGGTGCCGGCATTTGCCGTGTACGGATTGCTCTACGGGTCGATGAGCGACTCTCGTTGGCACGAGTGCGGCCACCGAACCGCATTTCGTGCCAAATGGCTCAACGACGTGGTCTATTACATTGCTTCGTTCATGGTGTTTCGCGAGCCGGAATCGTGGCGCTGGAGTCATGCACGGCACCACAGCGACACGATTATCGTCGGTCGCGACAACGAAATCTCGTTCAAGCGCAACGTGCCGGTACTCCGATACGTGCTCGAGATGATCGGCATCATGGGTGTACCCGCAGAGTTCATGAAACTCGTTCGCAATGCTTGCGGTATCTTTCCGGCTGACCAACGCGATTACCAACCGGTCGAAACCCTGAAAACGTCGGCGTGGGCTTCGCGTGCATATCTTGCAGTCATCGCAGCCGTGATTGGTCTCGCAATCGGACTGAGGAGCTTCGAACCACTCATGTATGCAGTGCTTCCCAGTTTCTACGGGCGTTTCTACATGGTGGTGCTCGGCATCACCCAACACGCCGGGCTGGCTGAAGACGTCACCGATCATCGTCTGAATACTCGGACGATATACATGAACCCGCTCAACCGCTGGATCTACTGGAACATGAACTACCACGTCGAGCATCACATGTATCCGTCGGTGCCATTCCATCAGTTGAAGAACTTGCACGAGGCGGTCAAGTCCCAGCTACCGACTCCCTACCCCAGCCTCTGGTCGGCGCTGAAAGAGGTTTTGCCTGCACTTCGAAAGCAGGCCACTGACAACACCTTCTTCGTTCAGCGTTCAGTGCCTCCCGTCAACGCCTGATGTCTGACCAATGGTTCAACGCCGGCCCCGAGTCGTCGCTCTCACTCAATGATGTTCGCCGATGCGACGTCGGCGACGCAACGTACGCCGTGGTCAAGACTGGTGACGGTCGATGCATCGTCATCGATGGTGTCTGCACTCACGGTAGGGCCCATCTCGCCGAGGGATTCGTCGATGGTGACGTCATCGAATGCCCGAAGCACAACGGACGCTTCAATGCCGTAACCGGGGCTGCAGTCGCCACCCCTGCACGACTAGCGATTCGTACGCATGAAACACGTGTACGCGACGGCATCGTCGAGTTCCGCATCTCCTAAGGGACTCGGTCCCGATTCCATTTCACGCCGAACGGTGGCGGAATTCGTATTCATCCAATTCCTTGACGAATCTCTCCGACGACCACGATTCAAGTAGTGCCGTGGCCATGATGTCCGACTGTGCGGGCGGTGTCAGTCTGTCGAGAGGCACGTCTCGATCGAGATTCGACGGGAATGGGTAACCCTCCGACGCGGCAGCTACGACTGCGAGCCATTCCTCAACGGGCATTCCCTTGCCGACTCGCTCGCGAAGTTCGTCGTAAATCGCGAGACATACCCGCTTGGTATCGACGGTCTCGATTGCACGACCAAAGGGTGAGTTCATCTGGAACAGATTCGCCATACGACGAACATCGGTCGTTCGGTTGGTGCCGGCGGCATGGAACACCGCGGGATTAAAGAACGATACGTCGCCTTTCTTGAGTTCGACTTGGATGAAGTGTGCGTTGACAAAATCGCGGAACGCTGGGCGCTTCCATGCCACGTAACCCATGGGGTACTTCTGGGAGTGCGGCAAGTAGTAAGTCGGGCCGGTCTCGAGTGGCATGTCGGAGTGTGCGACGGCACCTTGCAACGTGAGGAGCGGCGAGAGACCGTGGATGTGCTCCGGATACATCTCGGCTTCATGCGTCTCCATGAAGCCGAGATGGTAATCGCGATGCGGGCTCTGTGCTTCCCCTCCCGGATTGACCACATTGATTTGTGTGGTGAACTGATACCGAGGCCCGAGCCACGATGCGGCGACGAGGGAGAGAATGTCGTTGTTAAAATAGTCGACGAACACGGCGGGTTCGCGAACTGCAAGCTTCTCGAGTGAATTCCAGACACGGTCGTTCGCGCCGGGTTTTGCGTAATGGTCGCCGCGTCGTGCGCCTGCCGCATGCTGTTCCTCGATGATGGCCCGATACACGGCAGTGGCTCGATCAACGACGGAGACATCTTCAAAGGCATTGCGAAACGCAATCACTCCCGGGCCTTCACTGAGAGCTCTCGCAACTTCCGTCATCATCGCTCGGCGGGCACTCGGAGTGGAGAGTGCCTTGCGAACTCGGGGAGCATCAAAAATGACGACGTTGTTTTCTATCGCTGACGCGTGCGGATAATCGGAGATCTGAGTCTCGACGTCAATGACTCGCCGCAGGTCGTCGATTTTGCAGTCGTCCGCAAAGAACCAGCCCGGCTCTCTCATGTGCCCACAGTAGTCAAGAGCTCCGGAGCCCGGGCATGCCGACCACCCACCCATGACAACTAGGATTTCCGCTAGGAGCGAACCTGCGTGATTCGCGGACACTCGACGAAATGGAAACGATGATGGCAAAGGAAACGTCCGACAAGTTTTCCTTCGGAATGTGGACCGTGGGATGGCAGGCACGCGACCCTTTCGGTGATGCCACTCGCCCGGCCCTCGACCCACTACACATTGTCGACAAACTGGCCAGCATCGGGGCATGGGGTGTCACCTTCCATGATGACGATCTTGTGCCGTTCGGCAGCAGCGCAACCGAACGCGATGCCATCGTCGCGCGTTTCAAGGAGCGATTGGCATCCACGGGTATGTGCGTTCCGATGATCACCACCAATCTGTTCACCCACCCCGCGTTCAAAGATGGCGGCTTCACGAGCAACAATCGCGATGTACGTCGTTTTGCCCTTCGAAAGGTTCTGCGCAACATCGAGTTGGCGGCTGATCTTGGTGCACATACATTCGTGCTGTGGGGTGGTCGCGAAGGCGCGGAGTACGACCACGCCAAAGACATTCGTGCCGCTCTCGATCGTTATGCAGAGGCGATGAACACCCTCACATCATTCGTGATCGAACGCAAGTACGACCTTCGTTTTGCGATCGAACCGAAGCCGAACGAACCTCGCGGCGACATCCTCCTTCCCACCATTGGACACGCAATTGCATTCATCGAGAAACTCGAGCACTCGCATCTGGTAGGACTCAACCCCGAGGTCGGACACGAACAAATGGCTGGGCTCAACTTCACCTCGGGTATCGCCCAAGCAATGTGGCAGGGTAAGTTGTTCCACATCGATCTGAACGGTCAGCGCGGCATCAAATACGACCAGGACTTGGTCTTTGGTCATGGGGATCTGATCAATGCCTTCAGCTTGGTGGATCTCCTCGAGTTTGGCGGAGTAGGCGGTGCCCCTGCCTATGACGGTCCCCGACACTTCGACTACAAACCTTCGCGGACGGAGGATCTGGATGGTGTGTGGTTCTCTGCCGCCGCAAACATGCGGATGTACAAGTTGCTACATGACCGCGCAGCTGCATTCCGGTCCGACCCCGAAGTGCAGGAAGCACTGCGAACGGCACGCATTGCCGAACTCTCCACGCCAACCCTGTCGCCGAATGAGTCGTGGAAGGACATCATCTCTAACGACGGCATCGTCAACTTCGATGTCGATACTGCTGGCGTGAAAGGGTACGGCTTCGTTCGCTTGCAACAATTGGCAGTTGAGCACTTGATGGGCGCCCGCTGAATTGACACTCGTTGCGGGAGTCGACTCCTCCACCCAGTCCTGCAAGGTAGTCATCCGCAACGCGGAATCCGGCGCGCTCGTACGTCATGGGTCCGCCAAACACCCCGACGGAAGCGAGGTCGATCCTGCACGTTGGGAAGACGCGCTTCACCAAGCCATCCGCGCTGCGGGAGGATTGGATGACGTTGCAGCGGTATCAATCGGTGGACAGCAACACGGTGCGGTTTGTCTTGATTCCGACGGAAACGTCGTTCGCCCCGCCCTGCTTTGGAACGACACTCGCTCTGCCGAAGCTGCGTCGGCTCTGGTCAATGAGCTCGGCGCTCGGGCATGGGTGGACGCAACGGGGTCGGTTCCGGTCGCATCGTTCACGGTGACGAAACTCCGATGGATTGCAGAATACGAGCCCGAGAATGCGGCTCGCATCGCAGCCGTGTGTCTACCGCACGACTGGCTGACATGGAAACTGCGCGAATCGACACAAATTGAGGACATCACAACCGATCGATCCGATGCATCGGGCACCGGGTATTTCGACTCAGTAGCCAATCAGTATCGCCGTGACTTGCTGGTGCGAGCGCTAGGTCATGACGTCACACTTCCACGTGTACTCGGTGCTGCAGATTCGGTGTCGTGGGGGCAACGGACGGTTGGTGCTGGTACGGGCGACAACGCAGCAGCTGCACTCGGAGTCGACGCGCGAGACAAAGCAGTGGTTTCTCTCGGCACATCCGGAACGGCGTACGTGCGAAGTGAAGTGAGTGCGCGTGACGTTTCGGGCTCAGTCGCCGGCTTTGCCGATGCAACTGGAGCATTCCTTCCACTGGTCTGTACGTTGAACGCCGCTCGAGTGCTCGATGCGATGTGTTCGTTGCTTGGCGTGGATCATCAACAACTCTCAAGTCTCGCCTTGTCGGCACCGCCCGGTGCAGAAGGCCTCGTCGTTGTGCCATATCTTGCTGGTGAGCGCACCCCGAACTTGCCACTCGCCACTGGTGGCGTGTTGGGTCTGACACTTGACAACGCAACACCAGCCAACCTCGCGAGGGCCGCCGTGGAAGGAGTGTTGTGTGGCATGGCCGATGCCCTCGACTCACTCATCGCCAACGGGGCTTACGTCAGCGGAGTCGTACTCGTAGGCGGTGCAGCCTCGTCGCGGGCAGTACAGCGGATCGCACCAGCGGTGCTCGGTGTATCCGTCGAAGTTCCACCTTCAAGTGAGTACGTCGCCGACGGTGCAGCACGTCAGGCCACTTGGGCACTCACAGGTGAGGTCCCCTCCTGGTCGCTCGATTCACCGAGTACCTCGCACGAAGCAAGCCCCGTGCCTCACGTGCGAGAGCGCTACGCCGAGGCCCGAGACCACTGGCTCTCGAAGACAACAACGCACGACTAATCGAGACCATCGTTGGACGGCCCGACTTCACGTGGATTCGGCATCTAGTGTGCAAACATGACCAGACGCCGACTGACCGTCGCTGATCTCGCGGCCCTGAAGGGGAAGCGCCAACTCACGATGTTGCGAATCTTCACCCTCGAGGAGGCAGAGGCCGCGGAGATTGCCGGGATTGATCTTGTATCCGCCCCTGCGAATCTGGTGACCCGCCCGCGCTATCGGGAAGTCGCCCCCTCGCTCTTCACGCTCACGGGGCGTACCCACCTTGAGGTGGGTTCAGCCGACGATCACCTACGGTGGGCCGGCGAGATGTTGAGGGCTGGCGCCGATTGCATCTACTACTCGGGTTCACTCGACCGCATCGAGTATCTCGCAAAGGAGTACATTCCGGTCGTCGGCCATGTTGGCCTCGTGCCGTCTCGCGCGAGCTGGACGGGCGGGTTCCGTGCCGTTGGCAAGACCGCCAACGAAGCCCTGCGGCTTCATGCCGAGTGTGTCGCACTCGAAGATGCAGGCGCGATAGCCGCCGAAGTCGAAGTCATTCCTGCCGCCGTCGCCGCCGAAATTAGCAAGAGGCTCACCCGCCTTTCTTTGTGGTCGATGGGGGCTGGAGGGGGTTGTGATGCCCAGTATTTGTTTGCGATGGACATCCTCAACGACCCAACCAATCGTGAGCTCTCTGGTACAGCACACATTCCGCGACATTCCAAGGTCTACCGAGACTTTGCAGCAGAGTACGTACACTTGCAAAACGAACGTATTGCGGCATTCAATGAGTTCCGAACCGATGTGGAGTCAGGCGTGTTCCCGACAGAAGCACACCTTGTACCGATTGCCGAAGAGGAGTTGGCGAAGTTCCGCAAGGCCCTTCCACCGCTCTAGTCATTAGTGGCGCTCCCGGCAAGAATCGAACTTGCGACCTGCGGTTTTGTAAGCCACGGGCGCATCGATGAAGTCGGTATTGCATTTAGAGAAGACATTGAAAACACCACCAACGAATTATCTGAAAGGGTAT
>Ga0214917_10002070_pt1 | contig 25038 bp, 23 predicted proteins | sample LL_1208_BB_MetaG_FD_177983 | JGI IMG/M metagenome (GOLD analysis project Ga0214917, IMG submission 177983) | Freshwater microbial communities from Lake Lanier, Atlanta, Georgia, United States - LL_1208_BB | ecosystem: Environmental > Aquatic > Freshwater > Lake | place: USA: Georgia | collected...
GCCCTCCGCCGTCCCGTGTTCCGAAATCCATTTGGCCGCCGTTTTGGGTCCGACCCCGGGAATGCCGGGAAAATTGTCGGAAGCGTCGCCGGTCAAAGCAAGGAGTTCGGGAACCTTGTCCGGAGGCACGCCCCACTTCGCCTCTACCTCCGGTGGACCCAGCAACTCGTAACCTTCGGACTTGGGTTGGTAGATGCGGACCCCGCGGGCGGCCAGGACCATGAGGTCCTTGTCATTGGTGGCCACGATGCAGGAGTTCCCGTCCACCGCGGCGGTATAGCTGGCAATCACGTCATCGGCCTCTTCCCCCTCCACTGTGATGGTTTTCCAGCCGAGGGCCTGGGCCACCTCGTACAGGAGAGGAATCTGTTTTTCCAAAGCCTCGGGAGTTTCCTTGCGGTTGGCTTTATACTCCGGATGGGTCTCCATCCGCTCCTGAGGGACTCCCCCATCGAAAATCACGGCCCCGAGTTTGGGCTGAAGGTCCTGCGCCATGCGCATCAAGGCGGAGGCGAAGCCAAACGCGGCGTTGGTCGGTTCGCCCTTGGAGTTGGTCAGGTTGGCAATGGCGTAAAAGGAGCGGTAGGCGTAGTAGTGGCCATCGACCAGGACCAGACTCATTTGTGGGTGGGCTTGGCTTCGGGATTCGTGGCGGGAGTGGCCTCCGCGGGGAGAATGCGCCACTCCATTCTCGGCCCCTTGACCACCTCGATCCGGAGACGAATCCGCCCCGTCTGGCCTTTGAGGGCTTTTTCTGCCGAACCCAAAAGTCGGTGGGCTCTTTCCTGCGCCGTTTCCCAGGCATCGTTACCCGGTTCCGCCCTTCCGATGAGCTCCAGCGTCGAGGTCGAATCCAGCGCTGCCAGCATGGAGGCCAGGGAACCAAACGTGGCGAAGCCTTCGTTTCCGGCGGGCAGGCCTACTCCGGGAAGGATACGGACAGCGGTCGGGCTTTTTTCCACGGCGGCCCAAGCGGGAAGTTTGGCTTGGGAAATCTTTTCCATCAGGGCGCCGACGACTGGGTTGTCCTTGGGTTTTTCCGGGGAGGAGGCGGGAGCCGCAGTTTTGCTTTTATCCTCCTGGGCCCGGGCGGTGGCGGACTCCAGTTTTTTCCGGGTGTTTTCCAGCTCTGTTTTGCGTTGCAGGTAGGCCGAGCGGATTTGGTCGGTCGAAGCGGACAGGGTCTGAAGGCGATGAAGCACTTGCCGGAGATCTTCGCGTGATTCTGCCAAGTCAGCGGCCCACTGCCTCTCCCTCATGATCCAACCGGAGGCCAGCAGGGCGGCCAGGGTGACCATGGCCACGGCGATGATCCGGTCCCGGGAAGGACGGAACTTGGGGGAGGCCGGGGTTTCCATCCAGAAAGGCTAAGGTTGATCGCAAACTTCCTCAAGTCGGGTGGTGCGCCAGCCTTGCCTCGGCTTTGGGGCAGTTTCATGATTGAGGCTTATGAGGTTTGTCAGGGTCATGGTATGGGCGTGTCTGTGGATGATTGCGGCCTGGGCCCGTGCGGAGGAGGAAAAGGCGCTGCTTTTTTCGCCTGTCACGGAGTTGCCCGAGTGGCGGCTTTTGGAGGCTTATCAAGGAACCATCACCCGGGCCCAATTTGAGGATCGTTGGAGGAGAATTTACGACCCCGCTGGGGTGCTGGCTCGCTATATCCTATTAACGGACGAGAGGGTGGAGGTTTTCCGAGACACGGCCAAGACGCAGGCCCTTTTTCATCTGCGTTTTGCCTCGGGTGAGGGTCCTGAGGAAAAGGCACTTTCGGTTACATCCTGGTCGCCGGAAAAACCCCTCTTGGGGCAGGTGATCTGCTTGGATCCTGGACACATCGGTGGCGACTGGGCGGATGTGGAGGAAAGGACGTTTCGAATCGGGCGGGATCGTCCGGTGGTCGAGGGGGAACTAAATCTGCAAACCTGCCGTCTTTTGGAGGAACGGTTGAAGCAAGCTGGGGCCCAGGTGGTCTGGACCCATCAGGGGTTCGAGCCCACCACCCGCCTGCGCCCGGCGGATCTTTATCCCGAGGCGATCCAATACATGCTGCAGGATGTCAAAAGTCGCCGCTTTCCCTCCTATTCCGCCAACGGACTGATCCGCTGGAATGCCGAGCTACTCTTTTACCGCACGGCAGAGATCCAGGCCCGGGCCAGAAAAGTGAACGAGGAGTTGCGGCCGGATTTTACCCTCTGTCTGCACTACAACGCCGCCCCATGGGGGAGGGCAGGGCGTGCATCACTGGCCTCAGCCAACCGTGTGGTTCTCTTTGCCCACGGCTCTTACACCGCGGATGAGCTGGCTTTCGACGACCAGAAATTTCATCTCTTGCAAAAACTGCTCGAGAATTCCAATCCGGAAGAGCTGGAGATCGGGGCGGCCATCGGCAAGCAGTTTAAGGAGAAATGGGGAATTCCGCCGGAGGATTGCGGAAATTCCGGTTACGCCCATGCGACCGGGGCCAGTCCTTACCTTTGGTACCGGAACCTGATCGCCAACCGGCTTTTTCGCGGGCCGGTGATCTTTGTCGAGGGACCCTATATGAACGACCGGACCAGTTATTCGTGGATCCAAGCGGGGGAGTATGAGGGGACGAGGCTGATTGGGGGGAAGATGCGGGAGAATATTTTCCAGGAATATGCCGATCGGGTGGCCGATGGGGTGATTGGGTTGTTCCGGGAGCGGCAAAAGCGTTCCGCGGCATTCACAAATTATTCCCCCTAAAGTTGGGTTCCCGCTTGCGGGGGCTCGAAAGGATGTCAGTCATAGGACATGAGAAAACTCCTCCTTCCTTTGGTTTTGGCCTCTCTTCCCCCTTTGGCCATGGCGGATCTACGTCTTCCACCTAAGCCCACGATGATGGAAAAACTGGGCCGGGGCGTAGCCAACGTGGCGTTGGCGGCTGCCGAGGTTTTGGACTCCAATTACCAGCTTTTGTTGGAGAAGGGGCCGACCTACGCCTACACGGTCGGTCTCACGCAGGGAGCTTCCCGCATGATCATGGATACGGGAGTGGGAGCTTTGGAAATTGCCACATTTTTTATACCCACCAAGTCGATGAAGATGCCTGCGCATGACACCGGGCAGGTTGACCCCGTCCCTCCTGCCGACTTGAAAGACAACTGGTACTGAAGCATCCGGCTACTGCCGACGCCGGCGCGGTGGAACTGGATATCACCGAGCTGGCCTATGGGGGGGATGGCGTGGCGCGGCATGATGGGCAGGTGATTTTTGTTCCTTTCACCATTCCCGGGGAGCGGGTCCGGGCCCTTTTAACCGAGAAGCACAAAACGTTTTCTCGCGCCCGCTTGTTGGAAGTTTTGCAGGCCTCGCCCGACCGCGTTTCCGCCCCCTGCAGCCTCTTTCAAACATGCGGCGGTTGCGCCACCGAACACCTGGCTTACCCGGCCGAAGTAAAGGCGAAGGTCGCCCAGATTGAGGCTGCCCTCAGGCGGATTGGAAAAATCATGCATCCCGTTTTGCGCCCCCCCCTCACCGGGCCGGACTATGGCTATCGGAACCGCATCACCGTCCACAACCGCGATGGGAAAATTGGCTTTCTTGGAACCGATGGCCGCACTTTGATTGATGTGAAGCGCTGCCTGCTCGCGGCGGATGATGTGAATGCCAAGCTGGAGGTTTTGCGTGCGCGTCCGCGTCCGCGCCCGCATTACTCGGTTCGGGCTGAAGAGGTCAGGGGCGAGGCCTTTTATCAATCGAACCGCCCATTGGGACCCACCCTAAAAAAAACAGTGGTGGAGGCCATTCCTGCCGGCGTGAGGTCCCTTTTGGAGGGGTATGCAGGAACGGGGTTTTTCACCGGTGCGGTGTTGGCGAGGGGAATTCGGGTCGTGGCGGTGGAGTCGGGTGGGGCCGCAGCGGCGGTCTTTCGCAAGGAGGTTTCCACGGCGGAGTTGGTCGAAGCTCGTTTCGAGGACGGATTTGAGGAGGCCTTGGACAAAATGGGGGAGGGCCCGTCTGTCTGTTTGCTCAATCCTCCCCGGGGGGGTCTGAGTCCGGATGCCCGCCGGCTGATGTGCCGGGCGTTGCCTTTTCAGGGGATCCTCTATCTTTCTTGTGATCCGCCGGCTCTGGCGCGTGACCTCTTGGCCATGGCCGGTTTTTGGAAAGCAGAGTGGTTCCAACCCATCGATCTGTTTCCCCGGACGGCGCATGTGGAGTGTCTGGCTTGGTTGTCCCCAGTGAGTTCACCGAAGGGTATGGCAGGTCATTGACGCCCCTGTCTCAGGGAGTAGCAAGGTTGAGGTGATGAAATGGAAACTGGGCATTCTCCTGTTGGTGGGGACGATGCCCTTTTCCGCGAAGGCGGTCCCCCCCAGTGACTACTTTACGCCTCCGGAAACCATGTATGCCTTTGCGGATTTCTGGATCGTCCGTCCACTGGATCTGGCAGTTTTGCCGATTGGCACAGCCACCTGGCTGATGAGCCTCCCGCTGGCGGTGGCCAACGGTTATGAAGACCGTTCCTACGATATTTTCGTCAAAAATACCACGGGTCATATGCTCGAAAGACCCTTGGGAAGTTATTTTGACTGGGATAACCGGGATCAAAGCCGTCCGGTGGTGATCCAATTCAAGGACAGTTATGCCATGGCGGACTTGTCGCCCCAGCAGGAGCGTAAATATCGCAATGCGCTCAAGGATCATCAGGCCCGAGTGGAGGCGATCGAGCGTGAGGCCTCCCTACCGGAAACGGACCGTGAGGAATTGGTGGCGGCCGAGGAGCGCCGCTGGGAAAGCATCGTCCGGGTTCTGCTCTCGCTTTAAGAGTTGAGGCTTTCCAAGCGGGCTATCCGTTCCCGCAAGTTGGCGATTTCCGCGCGAAGATTTTTAAGGGTCGAGTCTAGGCATTTTACCAAGGAAAGATCCTCAGGCTCGTTTTGTCTGGCGGACGTTTGGGTTGGAGCAGCTGCACCGGATGATTTCAGCCAGACTCGGGCGGCTTCCTCGAGGATTTGTGGCGGCAAGCTGTTGACCAGTGGGGCGGGCGGCCGGGGGACGGGACGGCCGGCCGGCTTGCGGGCGGGTGACTTTTTGCTTTTGGCCATCTATTAGCCGCCGACCATCCGGCGTGCTTCTTCGGCCAGCGCGGTGGTGAGATAGCGCTCTCCAGTGCTGCAGCCGATGGTTACGATTAATTTGCCTTTGTTCTCGGGCCGTTTTGCCACTTCAAGCGCCACATGCACATTGGCTCCGGTGGAGATGCCCACCAGCATGCCCTCCTCCTTGCAGATCCGGCGGGCCATGGCAAAAGCCTCGTCGTTGCTCACGGTGATGACTTCATCAACGACGTCGAGGTGCAGGTTGTCCGGGACAAAACCGGCGCCCGTTCCCTGAATTTTATGGGGGCCGGGTTTGACCGGTTGGCCCGAGCGGGTCTGCGAGATAACCGGGGAATCCTTGGGTTCGACCGCGATGGCTTGAAAAGATTTTTTGCGCCCTTTGATCACTTCGGCGACACCCGTGATGGTGCCCCCGGTGCCGACGGCGGAGACGAGGATATCGACCTTGCCGTCGGTATCGCTCCAGATTTCCTCGGCGGTGGTCTTTTTGTGGATCGCCGGGTTGGCGGGATTTTTGAACTGTTGGGGAATCCAGGAGTCGGGGATTTCTTTGGCCAGTGCTTCGGCTCGGGCAATCGCTCCTTTCATTCCCTCGGTGGCGGGGGTGAGCTCCAGTTTCGCTCCGAGAAGGGCGAGGAGGGTGCGGCGCTCCAGGCTCATGCTCTCAGGCATGGTAAGGATCAGTTTGTAGCCCTTGGACGCGGCAACGAAAGCGAGGGCGATGCCGGTATTGCCCGAGGTGGGCTCAATGATCGTGGTCTTGGGGGTGACTCGGCCCTCTTTTTCTCCGGCCTCAATCATCGCGGCTCCAATACGGTCCTTGACGCTGCCGAGCGGGTTGAAGAACTCGGCTTTCACCGCCACGGTGGCGGGCAGTCCGGCGGAGATGCGCTGCAGTTTGACCAAGGGTGTCCGGCCGATGGTTCCAAGGATATTTTCGTGAATGGGCATAACTATTGAGAATGGGCTTTTCATGCCAAATCTCAAGCCTCTGGAAAACGAGCTTGGTAGGTTCCGACGTCCCGGCGGGCCGCATGGAAACCTCGGTAGGGATGAGCCTCCGGCTCATCCGATGGAAACTTTAGTCATTGAAGGTTCGTCACCCAATCGGGCGATGGCGACCATCGCCCCTACCACGGGTTCATCGAACCCGCCCTACCTAAAGCTTGTATTCTGAATGCTCAAATTTGGTAGGGCCCGTTATTCCCAACGGGCCGTGTGGAGGCCTTGAAACTACAAGTTTGGTCTCGATCCGCCCGGAGGTCGGACCCTATCTAGCGTGTCCGATGGATAACCTGTGGCTTAGGTAGGGCCCTACGTCCCGGCGGGCCGCGTAGTATTCCTTGATGGATGGCTGTTAGTTCGGGCTTAGGTGGGGCGCCCTCGATGAGGGCGCCTAGCTGAAAGTTTGAAGTTTGAGCCTCGATCTTGACGGGCTCATCGGGCCCGCCCTACTTAATCTTCATCTTAAACTTAATCTTAATTTAATCAGCTATCTCGCCATCAGCCTGCGGTACAAATCTTCGACTTTCTTCGCCTGCACCGGTAGAGAAGCCCCCATTTCCACCCTCCGGTGCATCTCGGCCCGCTCGGCACTGTTGGGTGCCGGTCTTTCCGCTTGGTCGATCATGGCTCTGGCTAGAAGAGGTGGGCTGCCAGCTGATACGAGCTGTCCGACCCCGCCGATTTTCCAGGCCTCCGGGATACCGTCCAATTCCGAGGCGATCACCGGGCGGCCACAGGCATGGGCCTCGAGCACCACAGAGGGGAAAGCTTCAGTGGCGATCTGGGGATGAACCAGGATGTCGAGAGCGTGGTAAAGGGAAACGGGATCATTTTGTTGCCCGATTAGTTGGGCTCGGTCTCCCAGCCCAAGATGCTGAATGTCTTCCCGGAGGATGGATTCCAGCGAACCTTTTCCAGCCAGGAGAAAGCGGGCGCCCGGAAGTTTTTCCATGACTTCCTTGGCCGCCCGTAAAAAGACCCGCTGGCCTTTGCCCACCGGAAAGTCGAATCCGCCAACCACTCCAAAAGCGATCTCTTTGTCTTTGAGCCCGAGCTTGCGCCTGGCGGCAGCCGTGAACGAGGGTTCCTGGGGATGAAAGACGGTCGTGTCGATCCCGGTGTGGATGACATGGAGTTTTTTGGGGTCAATCCGGCATGGTCGGCGGTGATGACGTTCGGGGACGGGTGAGGCCGGGTCATCGTGGCCTTGCCGTAAGACCTGGGCAACGAATTCCGAAACGGCAATGACCCCATCTGCCTTGAAGAAAAGATGGTTTCGGCTGAGGGGCGAGCGCGGACTCTTGGCCAGATGGCGCGTAAAGACAACAAGAGGGGCGGCTTGGACTAGGCGGGAGGCAAGGAGGGCGGTCCAGTAATCGTCGCCGTGGTGGGCATGAAGGATACGGGGGCGGATGACTCGGAGAAGCCGGGCGAGGCTTAGAACTTGTAGCGGGCGGAAGCGGGGAAGTTCATGGAGCGTGAGTTTGGCGGCTTCTGGGGAGAGGGGGGCATCGGGGGGTCCGGCGATTTCCACCTTCCAGCCCCTCTTGGCCAGTCCCTGGGCCAGTGCCAGGCATTGGTTGTCAGTGCCGCCCCCCCTTAGGCGGGAGTTGAGTTGCAAAATCCGGGCGATCAGGGGTGATGAGGACACGTCGAGAGGATAGCCATATCCATCAACTGGGAACAATGGACAGGCTGATCGGCATGAGGATTAAGATGATTATTGGATATGGGAGATAGGAGATGGGATATCGGAATATGAGATTAAGATTTGGGTAACATGCGGCGTTTTGGCTTTGTCTTTGGCCCCGACGGAGCGGGGCCCTACAGCGCGTTGAATAATGAGGGAATCTGTAGGTACGTGCTCCGCCGCGTCCGAATCCACGGCGGGCTCATCGAGCCCGCCCTACCGGTGGTTGAAATTTGGACGATGAATCTATCGGTACGGACCGTTATCCCAACGCTCAACATCCAAACATGGTAGGGACGGTTATCCCTAACCGTCCATGTTGAGGATCAATGGTAGGGCGCTTAGCGCACGACATGGACGCCTAAGGGTAGGCGTCCCTACCCGTGGCTGAAACTTCGGTAGGGATGAGCCTCCGGCTCATCCGATGGAAACTTTATTCATTGAAGGTTCGTCACCCAATCGGGCGATGGGGACCATCGCCCCTACCGCAGCCTCATCGAGCCCGCCCTACCGGTGTTTGTAGGTTCAAAATTGAAACTTGGTAGGGCCCGACGTCCCGGCGGGCCGTATAGAGCCAGTGAATACGGAAAAGCTTAAGTCAGCTCGACTTAGCTTGATGCCGTTAGTCTCTGCTGCTCCGCCATTTTGGCAAAATGGCTCTTTGCTCGGAGAAGCTCCTCAAAGGTGCCCCGCTCCACGATCCGGCCGTGATCGAGGACGATGATTTCATCCATATTGGCCAGGGTCGAAAGACGATGAGCGATACAGATCACCGTTCGTCCCTCCTCCAAAGAATCGATCGAGGCCTGAATTTCCGCTTCGGCTCGGGAATCAAGAGCGGCTGTGGGCTCGTCCAGGATCAGGATGGGGGCGTTACGGACAAAGGCCCGGGCGATAGCCAAGCGGGCCTTCTGCCCGCCGGAGAGAAGTTGGCCACGCTCGCCGATCGGGGATTCGAATCCCTGCGGCATATTGCGGATAAAGTCGTAGGCCTGAGCCTGCCTGGCCGCCTGCTCAACCTGATCCCGGGTAGCTCCCTCCCGACCAAAGCCGATGTTCTCCGCGGCGGTGGTGTCGAACAGCACCACGTCCTGACTGACTAGGGCCATCTGGCGGAAAAGGTCGGTCGAGGCGAATTCCCGTAGGTCATGTCCATCGAGAAGGATACGGCCGTGGGATGGATCGTAAAAACGCATCAGCAGGTTGATCAGCGTGCTTTTGCCTGAGCCACTCTCGCCGGCGAGGCCGACTTTTTTGCCCCGGGGGATCTTGAGGGAGATATCCTGTAAAACGGGATGATGGCCGTAGGAAAAGGAAAGATTTTCCACGACCAGGCTGTCCTGAAAATGTTGGAGGGGGCGAGGTCGTGCGGGCTCGGGCACGGACGGAACTTCGGAATAGAAAGCCTCGAGCCGGCCAATGCTGACACTGGCGGCGGCCAAGGTAAGGTGGAGGTTGGCGATTCGTTTGATGGAGAGGGGAACCAGCATGAGGGCTGTGAGGAAGGAGACGAGGCTGGAAGCCTCGGTGCGTGTGGCAAAGACGACCACGATCAGAAGGCCTACGCCGAGCATGCAGAGAATTTCGATCAGGGGATTCAGCAGGTTGCGCGTCTGGGCCAGCTTGACGGACATATGGGCCATCTGGCTGGCAAGGTCGCGAAACTTGGCCATCTGCCGGTTTTCCATGCCGTAAGCCTTGACGATGCGGACGGATTGCAGGGCCTCGAGGAGGTAACCAATCTGTAGGACGCCGGCGGTGATGGAGTTTTTCATCAGCCAGCGGACACGTCTACCTCCGATCACCACCGGTCCCACCACCAGGGGTAGCAGGAGGACGGAAATGAGGGTGAGTTTCCAGTCGATCCAGACGATGGCGAGAAAAACGCTGGCGATGGCAAAAGGTTCCCGGATCGTGTCGATAAAGCCGTTGGTCATGGAGTCGTAGATCACCCGGGTGTCGCTACTGATGCAGTTGTAAATGTCGGCGGCGGGCCGTTTGAGGAAATAAGCGAGAGAAAGTTCCTGGGCCTTTTTGAGGGCGGCGACCTGCATATCCCGGTTGACCCGGGCGCTGACCCAAGTGAGGCAATAGGTGCTCAGGTAGCTGGCGGTGCAGCGCACCAGCATGACCAGGGGCAGAAGGGAAAAGGCGCCCACAGCTTGCAACCAAGTCATCGGGTGTCCGATTCTTGGGAGGAGGGCATCTCCCATGGGACCAGCAGTCTTTTGCCACCAACCTGAGACCTTGGATTTGAGGGCGGCCAAATTACCGGGTTTGGCTTGGGAGGGGGATTCCGATGCGACGACCGAAGGGGTGGGCGGGGAAAGGCGGGAGAAAAGGGTGTCAACCGACAGGACGAACATGCCGTTCGACAGTCCAAAAAGAACGCCCAGGGCCACCCCGGCGACAAAGCGGGCCATGTAAGGGCGAAGGTAAGGCAACCCAAAAGCCCAGATCTTTTTCAGTTCCTGCATACCTCGAGATATAAAGACTGGTCGTTTGCCAGACGATTCCCAATTCATGGCACGTCATCAAATACAACCCAGAGCGTTAATTATTTTTTTTGCCAGATCTGAGGAATCTCGTTCTCCCGTAGTCTCGTAAAGGATCTCATGCGGCATCGATGTGCTTGCTCACATAGGCGCATAGACCCGTATCGACTTTATCCCTTTTTTTTGATTCATTAGGTTATGGTCATTCTGCTTGGTGCAACCGGGTATATAGGACAAGCCTTTGCGAGTGAGCTTGCCCGCCGCAAAATCCCTTTTAACCCCCTTTCCCGCTCGCAATTGGATTACACTAATTTTCGGGCACTCCGGTCGGTCCTACTCAAGGAAAGGCCAGAGTTTCTCGTTAATGCCGCCGGATTCACCGGCAAACCGAATGTGGATGCCTGTGAGAACCAGCGGGGGGAGACCGTTGCCGGCAACGTCACCCTGGCCCAAACGGTGGCGCAGGCTTGTGACTCGGCCGGGGTCGCCCTCGGTTTTGTTTCCTCCGGCTGTATCTACACTGGGGCCAAGGTGCGGCGGGAGTGTGGCACTTGGGCGGTGGAGGATCGCTTGACGGAGCCGTTGGTCTCCGAGCTTCTGGCTAGGCGGTCCGACCGGGTGGCTGGATTTGGCGAGGGAGACGAGCCGAACTTCTGCTTTAGCCACAATAACTGCAGTTTTTACAGCGGGACGAAGGCTTTGGCGGAGGAGGTAATGTCCTGCTTCCCGGATTTTTATGTCTGGCGCCTGCGCATTCCTTTCGACGAATTCGATGGCCACCGGAACTACCTGTCCAAGGTTCAGCGCTATGCCAAGGTGTATCAGAATTGGAACTCGGTCAGCCATCGGCGGGACTTTGTCGCCGCCTGCTTGGATACTTGGCTGCAAAAGGTTCCTGGCGGCATCTACAATGTCGTGAATCCTGGCTATGTATCCACCCAGGAGGTGGTGGCAAAAATCCAGCAACGACTGAAGCCGGGCTGGGCTCCGGCCTTTTGGCAAAGTGATGATGAGTTTTATCGGTTCGGCGCGGTCACTCCGAGGTCAAACTGCATTTTGGACACGACCAAGATCCTGAAAGCCGGGATTCGGATCCGGCCGGTGGCTGAGGCGCTGGACGAAGCGTTGGCCCGCTGGTTGCCGGAAAACAAAAAATGAAGCGGTGTCTGGTGACCGGGGGTGCCGGATTTATCGGCTCCGCCCTGGTTCTCCACCTACTCTCGGGGGAGGACGACAGTTCCATGGTCGGTCGGGTGGTGGTGCTGGACAAGCTTACTTATGCGGGGCGGCGGGAAAATCTTGAGGAGTGTGTAAAGGATCCACGATTTCGTTTTGTTGAGGGGGATATTGGAGATGAGGCCCTGGTCGGGCGGCTGCTTACCGAGGAAAAAGTCGATTCGGTCTTTCATCTGGCTGCGGAATCCCATGTGGATCGCTCGATTGAGGGGCCAGAGGCCTTTATCCAAACGAATCTCGTGGGCACCTACCGCCTTTTGCAGGCTGCACGTGAATACCAAAACAAGAGGAACTCGCCGGACAACTTTCGATTTCTACATGTTTCAACCGATGAAGTGTTTGGCTCGTTGGGGCCCCAGGACCCAGCCTTCACGGAGGAGACCCCCTACCGCCCCAACAGCCCTTACTCGGCCAGCAAGGCCGGTAGTGATCATCTGGCGCGGGCATGGTTTCACACGTTCGGATTGCCGGTCATCATCACGAACTGCTCCAACAACTACGGTCCTCGGCAGTATCCGGAAAAACTAATCCCTGTAATGATGCTCAAGGCTTTGGCGGGTGAGAAGCTACCGGTATACGGGGATGGGTCTAATATCCGGGACTGGTTGTACGTTGGTGACCATGCCCGGGGTCTGGCCACCGCTTGTTTTCAGGGAAAGCCGGGAGAGTCCTATAACTTTGGTGGTCGGGCCGAGGTTTCCAATCTGGAACTCGTCAAAGTGCTGCTATCCCTCCTCAGGGAGCTAGGCCATCCGCAAGCTACGGAGGAGTTAGTTTCCTTCGTGAAAGATCGACCGGGGCACGATTGGCGTTATGCGATTGACGGAAAGAAAAGTGAGCAAATGTTGGGTTGGCAACCCAAGGAAACATTTACCACCGGCTTGCGGCGTACACTGGAGTGGTATCTGGCCAACGCAGGATGGGTTTCGAGCGCGCAGGATGCCAAGCACGCAGAGTGGATGAAAAAAAATTATAGTGTGCGAACGGGTGTCTCATCGGTGGGCGTTTAAGTTTGGGATTAGCCGGGAGAGGGGTTGAAAGCTGGGGGCTGGAGGCTGTCCCGATAGCTCCGCCTTCGGTTTTCGTTCTCCCATCCGGCGAACAGGCGAAAATAGAAGACGGGTGCTGTTCGCCTTTTTGGCCTTGGCGATGGGGGGAACATTTCTTATTTCCGGGTTCGAGGTTTAGCTCGAGGCGCAACCGCTAATCAGTGGGATGCGTTGTACTTTAATAAAAAAGGTTTCGTTCATAGGGTCGTTGGGTTAATTATTTAAAAATGCAGCGTAGGGGAATTATCTTGGCCGGAGGAGCAGGGACTAGGCTGCATCCGGCGACTCTAGCGGTTTCGAAGCAACTCCTAAATGTGTACGACAAGCCCATGGTTTATTACCCTCTTTGTACCCTGATGCTGGCGGGAATCAGGGAAATCCTGCTGATCTCCACGCCCCAGGACACTCCTCTTTTTGAGAAGTTGTTGGGGGACGGGAAAAAGTGGGGGGTTTCGATTTCTTATGCTGTGCAACCCCATCCCGGGGGATTGGCGCAGGCGTTTCTGATTGGGGCGGACTTTGTCCGGGGTGGGCCGAGCGCCTTGGTGTTGGGGGATAATATCTTTTACGGCCACCATTTTCCCCAGCTGTTGGAGCGGGCTGACCAGAGGGAACGGGGCGCCACCATCTTTGCCTACCGTGTACAGGATCCCGAGCGGTACGGGGTGGCGGAGTTCGATGAAAAAGGGAGGGTGCTTTCGCTGGAAGAGAAGCCGAAAAAGCCAAAGTCCCACTATGCCGTCACCGGGCTCTATTTTTACGATGAGCGAGTGGTGGAGTTGGTGAAGAGGGTCAAGCCCTCTGCCCGCGGGGAGTTGGAAATCACGGACCTGAACCGTCTTTATTTGGAGGAGGGCAGCCTGCAGATGGAAAAAATGGGACGGGGGTACGCTTGGCTAGATACTGGCACGCATGGTTCGCTACTGGAGGCAGGGCTTTTCGTGTCGACACTGGAGAACCGGCAGGGGCAAAAGATGGCTTGTCCGGAGGAGATTGCCTGGCGGAACGGATGGATTGATGAAACTCAGCTTAAAGCCCTAGCTAAACCGTTGGCTAAGAGCGACTACGGAATATATCTACTTTCACTTCTCGATGGGGAATAAGTTCAGGCCTAAAGTTTTGCAAAAACGTGTTCCACAAAAAAAGCTTTCAAGATTTGTATAATTCATAGGTTTTGATTAGGGCCAAAAATCCTTTCAAAAAATATTGAAATCTGCGTGGGAGCATTGAGAATCTGAAGTTTACGTGATTTCCATCAAACACCCCCCCAAAAGCTCTGTTGGCAAATCATCTGTTTCAAAAAAAATTGAAATGGAAACACCAGAGGGGGCGCTGATGGCTTTGTGCGTGCGCCTATGTCTTCTTCTCGGTCTTCCAAAATCGATCGGCCTCATTTATGGGGCGGTGTTTGCGTCGTTGAAACCAGTCGAAGCGGGGCAAATCTGTCGAAAGCTAAAAATCAGCCGCGGTTCGGTCAGCCAGGGCCTTCGCTTTCTCAAGGAGCTTGGTGCGATTCGGTCGGAGGGTCTGAACGGGCGACGGGCGGAGCATTTTGTGGCGGAGGATCATCTCCGCGGGGCCATCGAAAGTTTTGTTCTGAAAAAAATGTCTCCGGCGATGGAGGAAATCGGTCATGAGATCAAACATTTGGAAAAAATCATGGCTGCTGAAGAAAACCAAAGCCTTTCCGTAAGGTTAGAAGTGCTTCGCCGTTGGCATGGCCATGGAAAACTTCTTTTTCCTCTGATCACCGGATTTCTCAAAACCATACCGCTGCTTCCCAAGAAGTAGTGGAATGGTTCGGGATCCCTCCCGGGATGCCGAAACAAGACAGACAGGGTTCGAGTTGGATTGGTTTCGGTTCTGCAAATGCAGCGCCGATCGACCACGGGCGGTAGCATGTAGTTAATAAAAAATCAAATTTGAGGCTTTTGAAAACAAAAAAGCCGTCATTGCTCAGATTGGCTTTGGATCCGCGTGAGCAAATCAAATCGGCAGAGGCTGAAGCCTTTAGAAGCAGTAGACAGAAAATAAAATCTAACTCACGTGCAAAAAGTACTGTTCAATAACATTTAAAGACCCGACTAACTTTTAATGTCCTCAAAAAATAATTTTTCACGACAACCAAAAAAACAAATTTTCTTTATCTAAAAAAACTAAAATCATTAAAAAATGAAACTTCAAATTCCTGTTGCCTTTTTTTCGTACAATAGGCCCGAGCACGCAGAAAAATCATTAAGCGCGCTTGAAAAATGTCTAGATTTTAGCCGATTTACCTATTATTTCTTTTCTGATGGTCCAAAAAATTGCAACTCAATTAAGTTAGTAAAAAAAGTGCGAAAAATACTTGCAAAAAAGTCACGCATTTTTTCCGCAAAAGTTATAATAAACAGCACTAATAAGGGTCTAAAAAACTCAATTATAGATGGAGTAACCTTTCTTTGTGCCAAGTACGGGTGGGTTATTGTTCTAGAAGATGATCTTATTGTAGCTCCAGAATTCTTGCGTTATATGGCTGCCGCACTCGTGAACTATAAAAATAAACCTGAAGTTATGCAAATTGGTGCATATACAATAGCCTCAAGTTCAAATATGGATACAGACACATTTTTTTTACCAGTTACAACAACATGGGGCTGGGGAACTTGGGACCGCGCATGGAAAAAGTTTTCATCAGTGCCAGAGGGCTGGCCAGAAACATTAAGGGACAAATCATGGCTTAAGTTATTTCAGATAAATGGGGCTTTGGACTATGTTTCGATGCTTGAGGATTCCTTGGCGGGTCGAAATGACTCATGGGGAATTTTGTGGTGGTATGCGGTATCCCGTTGTCGCGGTCAGGTTCTCTATCCACGTAGAAGTCTGGTTTGGAACGGCGGATTCGATGGATCCGGTGTTCACTGTGGAAATGGCCGTGGGCCAACTTGGCAATGCAGCCCAGTCGAAACCCGCATCTTTCGAGATAATATCTCTTTTCCCAGGGATACGCATCACCGCTCTGCGGACTTTGATCTCCTCGAGCAAACTTTACTCGGCCATTCGATGGTTCCTGCTGGACTCAAATCGAGGTTGCGCAGTCTGTTTCGATCTTGACTTGCCACTAAGAAGTTTATCTTGTTAAAATCAATTTCCAAATTCGGCTCAAACTTGCTGAGATTAATGCCAGCATACTCCGCATCACCAGTCTGTATGCTGGCACCTGGCGCGAAGTTAAGTCCTGAAGCAACTATCGACAACATACGCGGCGATCGCAAATATATAAGTTTAGGTGATAATTCCTACTGCCGCGGGCGTTTGCTAACCTATGGGCATGGCGGACGAATAAAAATCGGTTCATGGTGTTATGTCGGGGTGCGCACTGAAATATGGTCGATGGACTCTATTGAGATAGGAAACAACGTGCTAATTGCTCATGATGTTAACATCCACGACGGAACTGCGCATTCCGTGGATGCTAAAGAGCGCCATGCACACTTCCGCAAGATTATCGAACAAGGGCACCCGATAAAATCAGCCGACCTACCGGGGGTTATTTCATCTCCGGTTATTATTGAAGATGATGTCTGGATTAGTTTTGGAGTTACAATCCTAAAAGGTGTGCGTATCGGCGCTGGTAGTGTTATCGCAGCAAAGTCTATCGTCACACAAGACGTTCCTTCAGGGGTCTTGTATTTCAACGAGGTAAGGCCCTGTATGAAGCCACTAACTTCACACTCGTGACAAAGCGGCTGACCATCTTTACAGCATGAATAATAACATCCTTGTGCGGACAGCCCGAAAAATCCTGGAACCGACTCTGCAGCAAATTAAATCTCTGGTGACACAACAAGCTGCAGGGTCAGCGCAGCAGTTCGAGAATGCTTTAATTCTTCAAGGCCGCAGTTTAGCTCTGCAAAATGCAGATCGAGCCCCGTTGAAAAATCTCCATGACGCGGAGTTTAAGGTGTTCTCTCAGAATGGCGAGGACGGTATTTTGCAGTATCTTGTCCGTGAAGCGGGGATCACGCAGAAAGAAGAAGTTTTCGTAGAATTCGGCGTCCAAAATTATGCAGAATCAAACACGCGCTTCCTGCTGCAGGGAGATCATTGGCGTGGGCTCATTATCGACGGTAGCAGCGAATACATGGCGAGTGTTCGACAAAGTGATTTATATTGGAGAAATGATTTAACAGCGATTGATGCTTGGATCGACCGTGACAATATCAACCAGCTCATCGGCGATGCGGGTTTTTCCGGGGAAATCGGTATTTTAAGTGTTGATATCGATGGAAACGACTACTGGGTATGGGAGGCAATTGACGTAGTTCGCCCGGTTATTGTTGTCATTGAGTGGAATAGCGTTTTCGGATCATCCCATGCGGTATCCATTCCTTATGCAGCAGACTTTGATCGCGCTGGAGCCCACTATTCTTGCCTCTATTGGGGCGCTTCGATGCGTGCGTTCGAGCAATTGGCCGAAAAGAAAGGCTATGCTCTTCTCGGTTCAAACAGGATCGGGAACAACCTGTTTTTCGTAAGAGCCGACCGCCTGGGCCGCCTAAAAGCAACCACCCCGCAGGAAGCATATGTTGTCTCTCGCTTTCGCGACTCGCGCGACTCCCAAGGCAACCTCAACTTTCTCGGCGGAGACCGCCGATACGAAGAGATCAAACATCTGCCGGTCGTTGATATCGCGTCTGGGAAAACAACCACGCTTGATGCTCTTGATGCTCGTGGCGCGATCAGGTGACTAGACAACCGAAGCACATGGCGACGCTTTCATGGGAACAAGCAGTTCAGTGGCTACGAGAAAAGCCCGACCAACAAGAACTCGTGCGGGCATGCTACTTTGACGATCCACTTTGCGATGCGGCGGAGCGCTTTTACCAAAATCTGGAGTGGAAATCTATTGCAGCTCTACTGCCGCGCTCTCCAGGTCGCGCGCTCGATTTAGGTGCTGGACGCGGCATCAGCAGCTACGCGTTGGCCAAGGATGGATGGATGGTGACCGCACTTGAACCTGACGCCAGTCCGCTCGTCGGTGCCGGTGCTATTCGCTCTCTTGCGGAACAGACCGGATTATCTATCCAAGTGGTCAGTGAATACTCCGAAAATCTGCCGTTTGCTGACAACTCTTTCGATCTGGTCAACTGCCGGCAGGTTTTGCACCATGCGCGAGATCTTGGCCAGACCTGCCGCGAAATTTGCCGTGTGCTCAAACGTGGTGGCTTGATGGTAGCTACCCGTGAACACGTAATCAGTAAACTCGATGATTTGAAGGCCTTTCTCAAGGCGCATGCACTTCATAGTCTTTATGGCGGCGAGAATGCCTTTTTGCTCGAGGAGTATACTTCGGCTATTTCAGCCTCAGGACTTCAGCTCAAAAGGGTTTTGGCTCCTTTTGATTCGCCCATCAACTATTTCCCAATGACTGAGAAGCAGTGGGTTGCGCATTGCACGAGGCCGCTAGCTGCGATTTTAGGCAGCAAGCTAACTGTCAAACTATTTAACACCGATCACGGTGTTGGCTCCTTTCTCGTGTGGCTTTTGGCGAAGTTTGTCAATCGGTGCAACCACGCTCCCGGCCGTCTGTATTCATTTGTCGCCGAAAAGCCTGTAAGATGAGCGGTCAGAAAACTCTGCGGACCTACGAACCCTTAGGGCATGCCCTAGGGTTGCTGGCAACCCTTGGGCTGGCGTGGGATGAGATTGTTTTCTCGCGACATGTGATCTGGCATCTCTTCAAGCGCGACTTTGTTGCGCAGTTTCGACAGAAAATCATGGGCTATTGCTGGATAGTCATTGCCCCACTGATGGGAATTGTTCCCTTTGTCTTTCTGCACCGCGCGGGAATTTTCAATCCAGGCCAAACCGAGATGCCCTATCCGGTCTTTATCGTCATGGGAATGGGCATTTGGGGATTTCTGACTAGTGCCTTTTCGGTTGTGAGTGGTGGCTTGCAAAACAACCAGGATCTCATCATGCGGACAAATATTCCCAAGATTACTTTTGCTATTACCGGTATGGCTAACTTGCTATATAATTTAGTTGTACATTGTGTGGTGGTGGCAGTGTTTTTGTTAGTTATGGGAAAAGTGCCCTCCGCATGGGCCATTTTGTATCCCCTAGCCCTCCTACCTATTATTTGTGTCGGGGTTGGACTGGGCTTGATGTTCTCAGTCATCGGCACGCTAGCGAGAGATCTGAACAGTATTATGGCCACGTTTCTGAATTTGCTGATGTTTGTTTCACCCGTCGTGTATCAACCCGATTTCGAACACGGATTTCTTAAAGCGGTAACGATTTGGAGCCCCTTTACTTACTTGGTTGATTGCCCAAGAACTCTATTTGTTGCTGGGTATTTTCCACATGTGCAGGGATTCATTTGGGCCACCTTGTTTGCAGTCGTTGTTCTATTCTTCGGTATTCACTCGTTTTATTTGGTCAAAGACAAAGTCGCTGAGAGACTGTGAATTCTGCTATCGAAACGAAGCCTTGGGCGATCCGAGTTGAAGGAGTGTCGAAAAAATTCGGCCTCACCTTGCGGCAGTCCATGAATTATGGATTGCGTGATACCGCCAGTAAACTGCTGGGCAAAAATGCGGGTAGCAATGGTGTCTTGCGTGAGGGTGAGTTCTGGGCCGTCAAAGACGTCTCATTTGAGCTCCGCGAGGGTGAGGCCATGGGCATTATGGGTGTGAACGGTTCTGGTAAAACAACCCTGCTCCGCATCCTCAATGGGGCATTCTCACCGGACGCAGGGCGGGCGCAATTGCGGGGGCGTGTCGGCGCAATGATTGCGGCCGGCGCCGGCTTTGCTCCGATGCTGTCAGGACGTGAGAACGTTTATGTTAACGCTGCCTTGCTCGGCCTGAGCACAAAAGAAATCGATGATCTCATGGACGAGATCATTGCCTTTTCGGAACTTGGGGATTTTATCGATTTACCGGTCAAAAACTACTCCAGCGGCATGCACGTGCGCCTTGGTTTTGCCATCGCCGCTCTAAGTCGGCCGGATGTGCTGTTGATGGATGAGGTTCTCGCTGTTGGTGACCTCAACTTCCAGAAGAAATGCTTTGATCACATCTTGCAGCTGAAGAAGTCAGGCGTTGCAATTATCCTCGTTTCTCATTCACCCGGTGCGATCTGGTCGGTTTGTGACAGAGGTCTGTTTATGGATCGGGGGCGCATAAAAGAGGCAGGACTAGTGGAAGATGTAATCCGAGCCTATGATGACCAGAACGCGCTAAATGCCATTACCGCAAGCGCTCAGTTCGACCAGGCAGTTGCCTATCACGACGTCTCGGCTTCAGCAGAGTCTGCGGACTACGGCCACACGCAAGGGGGCACGGGAGACGTAGTATGCAACTCCGTAAGTTTGCTTGATGAACGGATGGATCTCACAGCAAACGAGTTTCAATTCATGCAGACAATAGTTATCGACGCCGAATTTTCGGTTTCCGCACTGCAAGAAAACCTTTTCTTGCGCTTTACAATCGATGCAATGAATTATCGGTTTATTGCCACTCTTGACAGTCATGAGCAGGGACTCGATTTAGCAAGAATCGAACCAGGTCATTACCGTCTACGGGTAGATGTGATAAGACCAAATTTTCGGCCAGGTGCTTACAAGCTTAACGTCGGTGTTTCTCGGAAAGGGCTTGGTGTCCATCTTTTTTATTGGTTTGGTGCTACCCATTTTATTATCAAGCATCCGAAAGACAAATTTCTCTACGCAGATAGCAACGCGGTGATGCACCTCGACAGCAAATTCGCTATTGAAAAATTACAGCCATTAGATGCATCTAACATTGCAGCTAAAAAGCTTCACTGCAATGGCTAAGTGCATAACAGCCCCAGCGGCAACTTTCGTGACCTCATCGGACGTCTGGACTAGATACGTCGCCCCAACGCTTCCAGTATCGTTTCTTCGCGAATTTTTGTGGGATGGCCGCACACCTGCCCGTGGGGTGTCTGACGCAATAATTCGATCGCTTCTCCCAGCACTTTATGGTCCGGGACTGATTCTCGAGCTCGGTGCAGCTACGGACTATTACAAACGCTTTGCGCCATCTTGTCAGCGATACATCACAAGCAACATCTCGCCTGGCTGCGACATTCAGCTAGACATGACCACTCTAAACCTACCCAACCATTCGGCCGATTCTTTAGTGTCCGTATTCGCTCTCGAACACATTTACGATTTTGCGGCGGCAATCAATGAGCAAAAGCGAGTGTTAAAGCCGGGGGGACGTTTACTTCTTGTTGTTCCATTTCTTTATTACTACCACGCGGCCCCTGAAGATTACTTTCGCTTTTCCGGCCCAGCGCTGGATCGACTACTTTCTCCTCTTCGCATTTTGGTAAGACAGCCGATTGGTGACCGCTGGTTGCTCCTTGCTGAAATGCTTCACGAGAAGGCAATCATGGGCTCTCGCAAGGGGCGTTTCTCAAGATTTGCGCTACGTTGTCTCGCTCTGCCATTCCTTTTTGCTGGCTTGAAAGCGCATGATCCGCAGTATGCCTTCGGTTTTGCCTACTTGTGCGAGAAAGTTTAGGTTTATGAAGTTCATCGCTCGCGTACGCGAGCTAATGGCTCGCGCTACAAATGATTTTGGCACCGCTTTGCTGATCTACTCCCGCAGGTTAGGGGGTGATGCGCTAGGTGGCTACGACCCGATACTGCGCAACGCCTATGATTGTCAGCCAAAAGGTACTTGTGTTTTTGGTGCGGCCGACAAATATCTGCTGGTTCCGAAGAATCGCTATAAAGCTGTTTTGTTGCCCAATCAAAAAAAGAATACCGATTTGGGCGTCGGCTGGATCACGGAAGACAACACAGCCGAAGGATATGATGGGCTGTGGGGTGACGAAACAAATTTGGACGCTTATCGCAAGGAGGCCGGAAATGTGCGGCAGTTGCTTACGCAGGAAATTGTCAACCAGATTGAGGCACATGTCCAAAATGGAAGTGAAGTCGTGGACATTGGATGCGGCGTAGGAGACCTGTTGGCGGAAATACGCCGTCGTAAACCCGATGTAGTCGTCTGCGGCCTCGACTTTTCAGCCAAAGCTGTTGAGGTCGCTGCGGCGAGATTCCCCGATGGCAAATTTGTGCAGCACATAATCGACGAGACGCTGCCTTACACAGCTCATTCGTTTGATGTGGTATTATGCACTGATGTCTTGGAGCACCTAGACAGGCCGCAGACAGTGGCGGCAGAGCTTGTGCGCATTTGTCGGCCGGGAGGAGTCGTAGTTGTTGTTGTCCCTGATGGTCACGTAGACCAGTTTCTCGGCCACTACTGGTTCTGGAACGAGGAAAGCCTGCGCGCCATGCTTGCCGAATGGAATCCGGTTGTTATGCGCCTTCCAAAGACACGAGAAATCCTTGCTTGCATTAACGTTAAAATCAGCGTTCCGACATCATGAATCCGTCCTTGCAGGTTTCCTCCGTAAATCTGAGAGTGCGGCTGCGTCTGGTTTTTGAATCGCTTCGTCTGCTATTTTGTTTGCCTTCCCCGCGGACAACATGTTCGTTATCAGGGTTGCTACATGTATTACCAATATCGGAGCTACTGCGTGCGATAGCTCCGCTCTTGCAGACAGATGCCTGTGGAACACCAGAGGCTGCGGAAAACGTCGAGATTCGCAGGTTGTTGAGGGAACTCCTGCTGATGAGGTTGCCTGCTTCTGCGCGCAGATTGGTTCCCTCGCTCGAGCGTCGCGAGGCACCAGTGCAAAACACATGGGTGTATCAGAACGAAGTGATGAAGTGGGATTTGGAGCCAGATGCGCGCGTGCTTGATGTTGGTTCCGGCGGCTTTCCATTCTCGCACGCCACGCACCTGGCGGACAAATATCCGGATGGAACAAGCCACCGCTTTGAAGCCATTGTCCGAGATCAGCGGCCTTTTTTTGAGGTGGATGTTGAGAGGCTTCCTTTCGCCAACAATTCTTATGATTTTGTTTTCTGCTCCCACTTGCTCGAGCACCTGGACAATCCGGGGGCTGCGATGCGCGAGCTGATGCGTGTCGGTCGCCGTGGCTACATAGAGGTGCCCACGCGTCTTTCGGACGTGATGTTCAACTTCACAAGGCTGGACAATCATCATCGCTGGCACGGCTTGGTGCTGGGAACAACCGTCGTCCTCATTGAATGGAACGGATGGGAGCGGCGTGAGTTGGGGAATGACTTTTTTGACGCTTTGCACAGCGAATATAGCAATGGATTTCAGGATTTTTTTGAGCGTAACCGAGATCTATTTTTCGCTTCATGCCACTGGGAAGGTAGCTTTGACTTTGTCGTGATTAACAAGCATGGCAGGGTCATCGATGCATCGGCACCGCAGGCTGTAGGGTGACCTATTCAACGCACGACCTTCGCTGCGTTTCCTGCGGCGAAAGCAATCTGTCTTGCCCAGACAGCGCTGCTTTGCGCTGCGCAAATTGCGGCATATCTTACCCGAAGGTATGGGGTGTGCCCTTCATTGGGGACTACGAAAGCCACGAAATTCTTGGGCTGATCGAGATCGCCGCAAACACTGAGAACCGGGGTAAATTTGGCGTCACGCCCGAGGTTGTCAATGATTGGGAAAAGTTACTTGGAGCTTATCATGATGCTCCCGACAAAGACGCTTTTGTGGCCAGCTATCCTGGTGCACAATCCCCGTTTTTGCTGAACCGCTATGGCGAATGGGTCGAGGTCACCTCGCTCATTCGTGGAATCGACTTGCAAGGCAAGGACGTGCTGGACGTCGGTGCAGGACTTGGTTTTGACAGCCAGCGTCTCGCTATGCGCGGGGCAAAAGTGACAGCCCTCGAGTTCTCGCCTCTCTTGGCGGAAGCTGGCCACCTCAGCTTTCCGCACATTCGTTGGATCGGAGGATTTTCGCATATACTTCCCTTTAATAGCTGCAGTTTTGATGCGGTCTTCTGCAACGCCGCTTTGCACCACATGAGGGACATTCCTGCGGCTATCTCTGAGGCGCTTCGCGTGCTGCGCCCCGGTGGCTACTTGGTCACAACGTGCGATTCTTTTTGTTCCGTTAGTTCAAAGGACGACGAGGAACTTGCCATATTCGATACGCAACCTGCCGTGCTCTTAGGCGTCAACGAGCGAATACCCCGTTTTTCCGAGTTTATCGCCGCGCTGCAACTTCACCCTGAATTAGTCGAAATCGACTTGTTTACCCATACTCTCTACAATGCTCCTTCAGGAGGGACTTTAACTCAGCTGACGAGGTGGGATTTTGCCCGCGACAAAGCAATGCTCGCCAAGCGAAGCGGTTCGCTGGCAATGCGTGTGCGGCTCAAGGCTCTTTGGCCCGAGCCCGGGCGATTGCAAAGAGCGCCGGTGCTCGCGCCAGCGACGTATGCTGAGTGGCTCACTTCGGAGTCATCTGCCGTCGCATATCTCGCGTCGTTAATGCCGGAAGGTTGTCTGGACCTCCCCTTTCCAGGCGGGCGCGGCTCCAAATTTGAGTTACTTAACGGCTGGCGCCTCCAGCTCCCCAACCAGCATGCCCGCACTGCCTACCGACGCGGACGCTGGTTCCTGCGTCGTCCTGCCAATGCCGACACACTGCTTTTTGAAATCGGCCTGCCTGCTTCGGACGAAGCATCTGACGTCCGAGTTGAGATTCTGCTCAACGGTAGCGTCGTTGAAGAAGTCCTCTTTGCAGGTCGCGTATGGACGCGCGTGAAGGCGGATATCGACCACATTCCCCCGGGTCAGACTTTTACGATCGAAATACGCAAGCTGGACGGTGACAAAAGCCTCAGTGGTGCGGCTTTTGTGGTGCGTGATCGACGGTTCATTGTCGCACGCGGTATCGACGCATCCCGGAATGGTTGGACTGGCATGAGACTCGAAGCGCCAAAAGTCTTTGCGGTTATTCCGGTGTTTAATCGCCGACATTTCACGCTGGCTTGCATTGAGCATCTAAAGGCGCAGACGTATCCTGAGTTGCAGATTATTGTCTCGGACGGAGGATCCAGTGATGGCACAGTTGAGGCGGTGCGGGCGGCGTTTCCCGATGTTACGGTGCTTACCACCGAAACCGAGTTATGGTGGGCTGGGAGCATGGAGGCTGGCATTCAGTATGCGCTTCGGGAGAGCACGAATGATGATGACTGCTTGCTCATGATGAATAACGACACCCAGATCGACCCGGATTTCGTTGAGAAAATGGTGTCAGCCTCGCAATGCTTTGATTCCGCAGTTGGCTCGCTAATCGTTGATAGCCGCAACACATCTCATGTGCTCGATGCTGGTGAATACGTCGTGTGGTCTCCATATTCCTTCCCAGTCAAAACAAACCCTGACCCCGCGGAGCGTTTCTGCGACGACGTTGACGTTCTGCCTGGCAGGGGCAGCTTGGTTCCTTTGCGGATGATCCGCCAAGCCGGCAGCGTCGATGCGCGTCGCTTTCCCCATTATCTGGCCGATTACGAGTTTTTCTACAGGCTCAAACGTGCGGGCTTCCGTCTCGGGGTCT
>Ga0214917_10002071_pt1 | contig 25037 bp, 14 predicted proteins | sample LL_1208_BB_MetaG_FD_177983 | JGI IMG/M metagenome (GOLD analysis project Ga0214917, IMG submission 177983) | Freshwater microbial communities from Lake Lanier, Atlanta, Georgia, United States - LL_1208_BB | ecosystem: Environmental > Aquatic > Freshwater > Lake | place: USA: Georgia | collected...
CGCGTTGGATCTGGAATCCTTTTTCTGGCGTGAGGATATTGGTAAAGATCCCCACAATCTGTGCGGCCTTAGTGGAATTGGTGGAGTGAGAATAGACGCCGATGCGCATCGGTTCAGTAGAATACCCAATGCAACTACCAAGAAAAAGTACGCACAAGACGATACCTCGCATACATCATGGTAGGGACGGCCACCCTGATCCGTCTATGTTTACGGTCGGACGGTCAAGTATCAGTAACACAAATGGAGAGGTATTCGTCTATGGTCCAAGGCGAATCTGATAAAAACGCTTTGGATACTGCGAGGCATTCGCATCGGTCCATAGGAAGGGGAAGGTTGTGGGTGTTGCCGCGCCAAGATTTACCCAGTTCATCAGATCTTCCGAGGCCCATACGAGATAATCGGGTCCAAGCTGGCCATTCATGGAAAGTTGAACTTGCGGAGAAGATTGTGCGTCCCCTGAAATCCATGACGTGGAAACTTGCGGAGCGGTCGCGGAATTAACGGTCGTCTGGAAATTGAGGGTAGAGCTCAATCCTCCGGTTCCGCTTTCCGTGGCGCGGATGGCAACAGGATAGGTGACGCCGGACTGGGCGATCGTCGGCCTCCATGTGAAGGTTCCTGTGGAAGGATTCACAGAGCAACCAGCGGGTCCAGAGACAAGGGCATAACCCAAGCTTGCTCCCTCCACATCGGTCGCGATGGCAGGAATGGTTAAGGAAACTCCGGGATTGATGGTGCGGTTCGATACAGAGGGGAAGATCGGGGCATCATTTACTGGATCGACGGTGAGGTAATACCAGTCGGTTCCAACCCCGCCGTTCGTTGCCTGCTGGTACACCATTACGATAACATTGCTGCCGTACGCATTGGCGCGCGGGCGCACTACAAGGTTGCGACTTGTGCCGGATCCTCCAAAAATAAAGCCTGAGGCATCGACGATGTTGGGATCTGATGATTCCCCCCAAAAAGTGTTGCTGGCGCTGGCTAGGTTGATGCTGGACGTAGAGGTGAATCCATCCTCGAGAATGGTCTTGTCGCTGAAACTGTTGACGGATGGAGGCGGGGTGGCCTGGGTGTCCATAGTCATTTCCAGGTGGTATTTAAAGTATTCCTCCAAGGATGCCACGAGGTTCGAGGCAAAGTTGGCGCGTACGGCGACATCCTCGCTGTAGGAAGAAGTGGAGGATTTGGCTCGCACGTTAGTGTAGTTGCATTCGATCTGGATGGCATCAATCGTCCCGCCGTTGGCTAAACTCGTGCCGTAAGTTTGGGTATTATACCCACCATTGAAGTAGGCATTCGTCACCCCATTGGAGACTCCGGGGTTAGGGCTGGATAGGCTGGGCACGCACGGGTATCCCCGTTTTTCCAGAAGTGAACCCAAGCTGAGTTCACCTCGGACAACATCCGTGAAACTTTGTCGTGATCGCTCGCTCATTGCATGAATGGAGGATTCATTGTCATCCGTCGTCGAAAAGGTTGTTTTGAACATGTCAGAATCGGAAAGGTCGTAACCGATCTCGTTTTTCTGAATTGGGTGACCATGGCCGTGCAGGTCGATGTAGAGACCTCGACCATAGGCATTAGTGACCTGCTGGCGCGCGATGTTGATGTAAGCGTGGAATTCTTTCCAGACGGTCTGCGTGTTCGTGTTGTTTTGGGCGCCCTCAATAATTTCCCGGTTGCAGTCCACCTTGGCGCGATGAACGTTGCAGATTATCACGTGGGGATAACGGCCATAACGGTTAGAACATGCTGTGCGTATCGCTCGAGCGAGGTTGGCGGTCCATAAGTCGGGGTCGGTGGTCACGGTGTAGCTGGAGGTATTCGTGCGGTTGGGAAGCTCAGAGGGATAGTCATCTCCCCCGTGTGGTGCAGAGATGATCAAGGGCATATTACCGGCGATATATTCAGTGTAGTTGTTGCGCCCCCAATAGGTGCTACCTGGTGTGTAACTGGAGAGGTTGGTTTGGGCGACCGACAGATTAGAGAGGCAAAGCGGAGCTACTAAAAAAAAGATGGGAGGAAACTTTGGAAGTCTTTGGATCCAAAATCCTTTCACTTTGCCGCCTGAATTAGTTCGAGAGATATGAATAGTACTAATTAGCACGTATTTGCGATTTTTTCAATTTTATCGGTTTTGGGCATTTTCAGCCGAAAGCGGATTTAGAATTTGCAGTTCTTTGCTCCTCCGCCGACGATGGGCAGTCGCATGACCTTCTCCCTAATTGAAACCTTGGCCATCGCCGCAGGGGGAATCCTTCTTGGCAAAGGGTTAGCCCGACTTTTTCCGATCCTGCAGGATCTTTGCCTTCCTGAACCCGTGTTGGGTGGTCTTCTCCTTTGCGTTCTCTTCAGCCTGAGTGAATTTTTTGGAGCTCAGCCCCTCCAGTTCGATCTTACCCTTCAGACTCCGCTAATGATCGCATTCTTTCTTTCGATTGGGTGGATGGCTTCGTGGAAAAATCTGCGGGCGGGTGGGTCGGACGTGATTAAGTTCTTCCTCCTTTGCGGTCTGATTTTGGTTTCCCAAAATCTGATCGGAATGGGACTGGCCAAGGCGCTGGGTCAGAACCCGCTGGTGGGGGCCTTGGCTGGATCGGTTTCCTTGGCGGGTGGGCCAGGAACGGCATTGGCTTTTGCACCAGCGTTTGAAAAAGCGGGTGTGGTGGGAGCTGGACCGATCGGCACCGCGGCCGCCTTGGCGGGAATCATCATGGGAGGATTGCTGGGGTCACCCTTGGCGGCTCGGCTAATCTCACGTTTCCATCTGCAGGCCGATCGGGTCGGATCCGAATCGGTGCAAAAAGCTGAGGTGATAGAAAGTCCGATGAGTGCGGCGGGTCACCCCGATATGGATATGGGCAGTTTAATGAATCATCTGAAATTTTTCTTTCTCGTGATGGCATTGGGCGCAGTGGTGGGGCAGTGGATTCAGAAAAGTGGAATTATCCTCCCAATCTATATCGGGGCGATGATCGTCGCGGCCCTGCTGAGGAACTGGCACGATCTGGGTAGGGGAGGGGCACATAAAATCAAACTTTCGCATGATTGGATCGAGGAGCTGGGCTCCATTGCTCTCTCTTACTTTCTCGTGACGGCGACGATGACCCTGCAGTTGAAACAATTGGCGGGGCTGGCGACCGTGCTCGTGATCATTCTGGCGGTGCAGGCCGTTTGGATATGGATACTGGGTTCGTGGCTGGTGTTTCGTTTCTTTGGGAAGAATTATGATGCAGCCGTGATTGGGGCGGGGTTTACCGGATTCATGTTGGGAACGACGGCCAACGCTATGGCGAATTTGAATGCGGTCACTAAGAGATATGGGCCGGCCCCTCGGGCTTATCTTGTGGTACCACTGGTCGGTGCGTGTGGGACCGATTTCGTGAACGCAGGGGTGATCACAGCGATCTTGGCCTTGTCCCGGTAGGGACGCCTACCCCTAGGCGTCCATGCTGAGCGCCGATCGTTGTTTTATGGACATGGACGGCGTGGGGTCGCCGTCCCTACCGGTTTACGGTTGCGAATTCCCCGTTCCTGCGGCCTGACCTACGCACCTTGGATCGGTTGCACCTGAAAACGTTCCGGCCGAATTCAGAATCAAGATCTGGCTTGTTCCAAAATCCTCCGCGTCATCGATTGCATGACCTATCGACTTTAGTTTCTCTCGTGTGTCAGCAGATACTGATTTCTCCATCCGAATCTGATCGGGCGACCACTGGTGATGAAAGCGGGGTTGAGATACAACTTTGGAGGGCTTCATCTTCGCATCCAGCGCATAGCTCAATCCCAGAAGAACCTGGGAAATAATCGTCGGACCGCCTGCAGCTCCGATTGCCATCACTACATGGTCATCTTTCATTACAAGAGTAGGGCTCATGCTGGAAAGTGGACGTTTCCCGGGGGCGATGGCGTTCGCTTCACCTCCCACCAATTTGAAATGATTCGGTACCCCAGGGGCCAGGGCAAAGTCGTCCATCTCATTGTTAAGCAGAATGCCGGTTCCGGGGATCACCACCTTCGAACCAAAGGCGGTGTTGATCGTGGCCGTGCACGAGACCCAGTTGCCTTCGGCGTCGGCGACGCAGAAGTGGGTAGTGTGTTTTTCAAAGCAGTTGTTTTGCCAGTCGGGCGGGGTGCCGTGCTCCACCGGCATTGCTTTCTTTGAGTTAATCTTTGAAGCCAGCTCTTTGGCATAGACGGCATTGGTCAATCCTTTGGGCACGTTGACGAAAGCGGGATCTCCCAGCCAGTAGGCGCGGTCGGCAAAGGCCAGTTTCATAACCTCTGTCATCCTGTGGATGAATTCGGGAGTGCCGGGTTTGGGCATCTTGTTGTCCATCGCTTCCAAGATGTTTAACATCTGCGCCACGTGAACTCCGCCCGAGCTGGGAGGTGGGAAGCCTAGAATGGTCCAACCCCGATAAGAGGAGGTGAGGGGAATTCGTTCCTTGATCTGGTACTCCTTGAAATCTTTGGCGGTGAGAATGCCTCCATTGGCCTTCATGTATTTCTCCACGGTCTTGGGAAACGAGTTCCGGTAAAACCACTCCTTTCCGTTCTTGGCGATACTTCGATAACTTTCCGCCAGATCCTTCTGGACGATTTGTTCCCCCTCCAGATAAGGGGAGCCATTCGCTTTAAGAAAGATGGCCTTGGAGGCGGGAAATAGCGCAAGGTTGGTCGCCTGACCCGCCAACTTCTTGGCATACACCCGATCGATGGGAAAACCTGACTGAGCGTGGCGGATGCCGGCTTCGAAAGCCTTCGAAAATGAAAGTTTCCCGTGTTTCTGTACTGCTTCTTCATAGACCGCCAGTGCGCCTGGGGTTGCCGAGGCGAGGGGACCGGTCTTGCTCAACTCCTCTACTGGCTTTCCATCCTTCAGGTACATGTCGCGGCTCGCATTGGCCGGGGCGGTTTCCCTTCCGTCCAATGCGATGAATGTCCCGTCTGCCAACCGAGCGAGAAAAAAACAGCCTCCACCGATGCCCGAGTTATGGCCGTCCACTACGCCAAGGGTGAGGGCGACGGCCGCAGCTGCATCGATGGCATTCCCCCCGTTTTTGAGTGCGTCCAGACCAGCCTGGGTGGCGAGAGGATGGACGGAGGCTACGAATCCTTCCGTTGCCTGGGCGGAGGTAATTGAAGCTGCTATCAAAAAAGGAAGGAGGAGGCGCACAGCGAGGAAGTTACTCTCCAGCGGCTACGTTGGTCCGGCGTTCGTCGGCAAAGCCCTCGCGCTTTCCATCTGGAAGTATTCGCACGACATTGACGCTGCCGAAGTAGTACTGGTTCTTTTGTTTGAAACTGGTCTTCCAGTTTTTCTTCAGCTCTTCAGCCAAGGTGGAGTCAAATCCTTCCTCCAGTTCTAGGGCATTCTTTGGCTCGGAAGGACTCTTGGCCCGAGCGAGGTGAAAGCGGGGCTGGTCGATGGCGGCAATTGGGTCCATGCCGAAATCGATCAAGTTGCTTAACACTTGATAGACACCGGTGGGAATGCGATCCGAAGCGGGAGAACCGATGGCGATTACTGGTTTGCCTTTCTGCATGACGATGACTGGTGCCATCGTGCTGCGGGGTCGTTTGCCTGGCTCGGCCGAGTTCACGTACTTCTTTGTTCCAAACCCAAAGTTGGAAAGGCTGTCGTTGAGTAGAATGCCTGTCCCTGAGGCCACGACGGCGGCTCCCCAGTGTAGGCTGAGGGATTGGGTGGCGCACACGATGTTGCCGGCCTTATCGATGACGATGAAGTGGGTGGTTTCGGCGCTCTCTGGCGTGGCCTCCTCCGTTTCGTTGGGGGCAGAGGGGGCAGCGTCGAGGGCCTTCTTGGCCAGATCGGCCAAACTCTCTTTCGAAAAGACTTTGTTGATTCGCTCCGTTCGATCTTCCGTGTCGGCAAGGTTGGAGGAGACGACGGGGTAAATATTTTGCCACGCCCGAGCGACCTGTTCGATTCTGGCGAGGCTCATGGAGGCGATGCTTCCCCAAACTTTGGATTCGAGGGACTTTAACGTCAGCAGGACGGTGGCGCCCCCGGTGACCGGCGGGGCACCGGCGTAAATGCGGTAAGATTTGTAGTCCTGCAGGAGAGGAGGAAGCTCTCGGGCCTTATAGTTTTTAAAATCCTCCTTGGCGAAGGAGCCGCCTCCTTTTTTCGAGGCAGTCACCAGTTTGTCGGCGATTTCCCCCTGGTAAAACTCCTGTGGACCCTTGTCTCCCATCGATTCCATAGTTTTGGCCAGATCCGGATTTTTCAGGATGGCATTCTTCTCCGGGACTTTTCCTCCTGGATAGTAGATTTTTGCGGCTTCGGGATCCTTGGTCACGAGGTCGAACTTGTTCCCGAACTCCACGATCTGTTTTTCGGCCAAGGGAAAACCTTCCCGTGCATATCCAACGGCCGGTTTCACGAGTTCTTTCCAAGGAAGCTTGCCCCACTTCTTGTGCATGAGTTCGAGTCCAGCGGCGCACCCTGGGACGGCGGCACTATGCCAACCGCGGGAACGGTCGGCGGAGGAGAGTGCACGCATCGCCTCGACCGACATGCCAGCAGGGGCGGTTTCGATAGCATCGATGTAGGTGATCTTTCCGGTGGAGGCGTCGTTGTAGAGAACGACCATTTTACCTCCGAGCCCAGAGTTGAAGGGCTCAGTCACACCAAGGGTGAGGGAAACAGCAACTGCGGCATCGGCAGCTGTGCCGCCCTGTTTTAGGATTCGGATTCCGGCCTCGGTGGACTGGGGACTACCTGAGACAACGATTCCTCCAGTGGAAACGGCTTTTTGGGCAGAAAAAAGAGCGGGGCAGAAAAAAGAAAAAAGAAAAAGTGCGCAGAAGAATGATTTTAAGCTTTGTCGAGTGTCTAAAGTCATAAATAATCATCCCCTGATGAGTCGCAAAATCAAGGTCGCACAATTTGGTCTCGGCCCCATCGGGCAGAGCAGTATCCGTCTACTGGCGGAGCGGAAGAATTTCGAAATCGTAGGCGGGATCGACATCCAGCCTGCTTTGTCTGGAAAGCTGGTGGGGGATGTGTGCGGGTTGCCGAGCCTGACCAAGGCGAAGATCTATCCGACCTTTGAGGAGATGTGGAAGAAGGTGAAGCCGGATGTCGTCGTCCACACGGCTGGTTCTCGAGCCAAAATTACTTTCGAGCAGTGTAAACCGATGCTTCGGAAGGGGCTGGCGGTGGTCTCGTCGTGTGAGGAGCTTCTCTTTCCAGCTCATCGTGCTCCGAAGGAGACGGTGGCGATCGACAAGCTTTGCCGCAAGAGCGGGGGACGGATTTTAGGTACAGGGGTGAACCCCGGTTTTGTGCTGGATCTTCTTCCTGTCTGTCTGAGTGGGGTGTGTCGGAGCGTGCGTTCGGTTTATGGGGAGCGGGTGGTAAACGCGTCCACGCGGAGACAACCGTTGCAGAAGAAGATCGGGAGCGGGCTGGAGCCGGCGGAATTCAAGAGATTGTGGAGCGAGGGAAAGGCGGGGCATGCGGGTTTTCAGGAGTCGCTGTTGCTCATCGCTCACTCGTTCGGATGGAAGATTGGAAAGGTGACTGAGACGCTCGAGCCTGTGATTGCGGATCACGACATCAAGACTCAGTACTTTTCAGTGAAGGAGGGGCTGACGTGCGGGTTGCATCAGGTGGTGAAGGCTGAATCGAATGATGGACACTCGATTCATTTGGATCTGAAGATGTATCTGGATGCGAGGGATCCGCACGATTTGGTGAGGTTGGAGAGTGATCCTCCGGTGGAGGCGGTGCTGAATGGTGGGGTGGCGGGGGACAGTGCAACCGTGGCGGCCTTGATCAATGCCATACCAAGGTTGTTGAAGTCTCCGGCGGGGGTTCGTTTGATGACCGATATCCCGTTGGCGGGTTGATTCGTCGTCCCTACCATTTGTAAATTTTGTGCACTGGTAGGTCGACCAGACCCCTAGTCGCCTAGGTGGACCTAAAAGGACTCTTTTTTATTTAAAAGTTATTAATAATCATATACTTATAGTCTAAAATTAGAATTTATTATACTCATAAAATATCTAGACTATATGCTACTTTTGTTAAAAAAAATAGACGTGGCTATTGAATAATAGTAACTTAGTAGTATATTTGCTTATGTGATCAATGTTTGTGAAGATGTGTACTCTGGTGGATTGGTAGAAAAGGGAGGGGTCGATGAATAAAACAAAAGGCAAAGGTTTTATTAAATTTGTTTCGGCATTTTGTGCGGTTGGATTTGTCATCTCCTCTTCTGCATTTGCTGACATTTTGGTGAGCTGGGACATTCCGACAACAGGGACTCCGGGAGTAACCACTGGCGCTCCAAACTACGTAAATTCCTCTGCTAATGCTAATGGTGTTGGGCCTTCGACAATTACCATGCAGACAGCAGGGCTTATTGTAACTAACTCCACTACGGGTTGGGGTGCTAAAAGTTGGGGATCGAGCACCAATCAATCTTTGGATTTTTGCAACTCGAATAATGACTGGTTTTACTTTTCTGTTTCAGCAAAACCTGGAAAAGTAGTCACAATTAGTGGCGTTGGAGTGCTAACGATGTATGCCTCTGGATCGGGTCCGGGCAACTGGGCTCTTCTTTCAAGTACAAACCCTTCGTTCACCACCACCAACACGCCAATACCCCCATTCATCACGAATTCTATTTTTGCTTCAGGTGCTCAAAGAGGACCTACAACCGCTACCCCGCCTGGGGTAGCTTATACCTCATCTGTAGCTAGTACTTTTTCTAATTCCTTATCTACATCAAATATCGTCATCCAGTCAGGTAAGACAGCGTACTTTAGACTAGTAGGGTATAACGGTTTTGACACGGCTGGAACGGGTAGGATTATTGGGACGAATACAGTCGATTTTACCCTACTTGGCTCTGTGGCCGATGCTCCGATTCAAACGTTCACTTGGGATGGTGGTTCTTCCGGTCTTTGGAACTACACGGACACCAACTGGCTCGACGGATCCGGGTCTTCATCGGCTTTTTTGCCTGACAACAATGCAAGTTTCATTACTGGTGCGGCGGTATCCATCACCAACACCGGAGTCAGTTTTGGTTCTTTATCCAATAATGTACCTGCGGGGCAAACAACCACTTTGAGTGATGGAAGTCTAAGCGGATCTTCCGTTGAAAATGCCGGGGCTGGAAATCTTGTTCTTCGGTCAACCAACAGTGCGACGACTTTGGTAAACTCTGGTTTGGGGACGCTCTCCCTGATGGAGTCGGGAACTTATACAACGGTCAATTTGACGGCGGGAAAAATCGAAACATTGGCAAATGGCGTTTTGAGCGGGGCAGTGATTTCTTCCGGCGAATCGACTTTGGATGTGGGGACATTCTCCAACACGATCGGGGCTTTGACCGTGAATGAGGCCAGTATTGTCGGCACGGGAATTTTGAAAGGGGCTGGATTCGGCTTTGCCCTAGATCAAAACGATCGAACGGTGGCTGTTTCCATGCAAGGCACTGGGGGTCTGAGCAAAACAGGTTCAAAAACGCTTACCCTTTCCGGATCGAATTCGTTTTCTGGCGACATCACACTTTCTGGCGGAACTCTTGCCACATCGGGCGCAGACAGATTGCCTGACACCGCGACCGTAACGATGTCTGCGAACACAATTCTAAGGTTGGGAGGGAACGAGACCATTAAAACCCTCAGCGTTGCTACTACTGCCAACAATTCAGCCCAAGTTAATTTACAAAGTTATCAGTTGACCTTGAATGTCACCTCCAGCAACGCCTTTATTGCCTCCATGATCGGAAACGGATCTTTCGTTAAGAATGGATCGAGTATCCTGACCATCAATGAGCTAAACACGTTTAGCGGTGGCACCACGCTGAATGCCGGATTTCTCCGACTTCAGGCCAGTGGCAACCGAACGACCAACTCGGATGGAACGGTGACTCTCGCCTCCAGCCCTTTTGGAGTTGGAACCCTGACGTTAGCGGGTGGGTCGATTTATTCGTCATCAACCGGCAGCAGAAACATTTACAATAATGCCGACATCAGAGGGAGTTTCGCATTTGGGGATGGGACCAACGCAAGCGGGACCATTACAGTTTCAACGAATGTCACCGGGGCGAATACTCGGCTTTTGGCCGACAGTACGTTCACCGCCAACACGGATACAGATTGGGAACAACCGATCCTGGGTTCAGGCTTTCATCTAAGCAAAGGGGGCACTAATAAACTGACCCTCAGAAGCACAAATGCACTGGGCACCTTGTCGGTGCTTGCCGGAATATTAGACGCAAGAGGTTCCAATAGTATCGGCCAAGTGAATGTGGGGGGAGGAGCAGCTCTTGCCTATGCTACAACCAGCACTCCCTTCGGGAACGCCGCCATCAATCTTTCCAACGGCGCCATTTTTGGGCAAATCGCCGCCGTGGGAACCACCCTTTCGGATCGCACTATATCCAACCCAATCAATATTCTGGGAAATGTATCTTTCGGTATCGGCGCCTACACAGGGAGTGGTGGTTATGGGAGTTATCTGTCGGGGAATGTTGATCTAGGGGGTGCCAATCGAACTTTGACGCTTGGCAACTCGACATACCTCTACGGGGTTATCACAAACGGTGGAATAGGGGTGAATCGCCTCGACACAGACCCAACCAGCACGAAAACCTTAGGGTTGTACGGTGCAAATACCTATTCTGGGGGAACGAGAGTGATTGGGGTAGCGGGCCGTACCACCAACAATCCGTCTCTGTACCTAGCTCATGACAATGCCCTTGGTACAGGGGACCTCACCCTTGAGGGCGGAGGGGATCTCCTTGTCAAAGCCATCTCCCCCAACAGCAACTTCGCGGATGCCACCCGCCTGATCACAAATGCCATCGCAATCAGTAGTGGAGTCAAAGGGCTTTTTGATGCGGGCAGTACCAGTGTGGTTCCGCTTGATGGCTCCAGTGCAACCACTGTAATCAATCTTATGACCTTGAGCGGTGCCATTTCGGGTGCTGGTTCTTTCGAAAAGACGAATGATGGAGTTGTAACGCTAAGGGGTACCTTGACTTATTCTGGCGGAACAGTTGTGTCTGGCGGTACTTTAAAAATTCAAAAAACAGGTCTCACGGCTGACATCACCACCAACACCATCGCGATCGTCTTTAATCCAGCACCCTTGGCTGGTACAATTCAAGTTCTTCCTGGGGCCTTGGTCGGAACATACGAACCGGCATCGTTCAGCGGTTTGGCGGTTGGGCAAACAGCAACCTTCACTCAAAGCTCGGGTGAAGTCGTTGTGACACAGGCGGCACTCACTCCCACCATCACCGTGACCCCTGCAGTTGGGGGATATACCTACTCAGGATCAATGCAGGGTCCTGGTGTGAATGAAGTGAATAAGGGCGGTTCGACAGGTGGAGTTACCTTGAGTTATGCCGGGACTGGGGGCACGAGCTATGGTTCTTCCAGCACACCGCCCACCAGTGCCGGCACCTACACGGTGACAGCCGCGGTAGCCGCGGACTCGGCTTATAACGAGGCGAGTTCAGTACCGACTGCTTTCACGATTGCTAAGGCCACTCCAACGGTGTCGAAGGCTCCGACTGCCTCGGCGGTTACGGTTGGGGCTCTGTTGAGTAGTTCGACCTTGAGTGGCGGCACGGCGAGCGTGGAGGGAACGTTTGCTTGGACAGACTCTAGCGCAGTAGTGAACGCGACTGCTTCCTATCCAGTAACCTTTGCTCCGACTGATGGGGCTAACTACAACACGGCGTCCAGTACAGCCAGCGTGACGGCTAATCCTGCGGGAACGACTTACAGCGGATGGTTGAATGGTGGCACCGCATCCGATGCGGCCTTCTTAGATTACGTGTTCGGGGCATATACCGCGGGAACGTTGGATCCAAGTCTGAAGCCAACCGTTGCGGTCACAGGTGGCAATCTAGTTCTAACTTATAATGTACGCCAGGGGACGTTAGGATTGACTGTGACAGCACAAACCAGTGCTGACTTGTCGACAGGTGCAGCGGGTTGGGGGACCAGTGGCATAACCGATGTTGCAGTGGGAACCCCGAGGACTGTGAATGGAGTGAGTGTCCAGCAGAGAACTGCCAGCGTCTCTGTAAGCGGTGGGAAGAAGTTCCTAAGGGTCAAAGCGGAACAGGCCGCACCGTAATTCGTTTTATAAAAAGTAAGGAGGCGAAGGGATTCGGCGTCCCAACCGGTGGCCAGTTGACCGTTTTAAATTTGGTAGGGACGGAAGCCCCCATGCGTCCATGCGGTGGGTTCAATGTCCCATGATCGATGGTCCACATGGACGGATAGGGATATCTGTCCCTATCAAAATTAGAATTATGTGCTAAGATGTTATCAATGAGGGCTTATTTGCCGATAGTAGCCCTTTTGCTTTTTCAAGGAACCTCATCCCTTAATGCTCAGGGAATTTTAATTGGCTGGGATTTGCCGGTGAACTCGACCGTTGATTCGGTAATCTCTGCGAGCACGGTTACTGGGGTTGTAGGCCCGAAGTCTTTTGCCATGGCTTCAGGTCTTTCCGCCAACATCTTTTCCTCCCAGCCATATGCATGGGGCGCTAGCGGTTGGACTCCAGACGGGACACTTCCTGGGCCGAACGCCACGACCAACAACGACTACTTTTCGTTTGAGATCGAGGCGGCCACAGGAAAGAAAGTTACGATCTCAGGAATCTCCCGGCTGATTCTTCAGGTCAGTGCATCCGGACCGAAGAAATGGTCTCTCCTCTATTCTGAAAGCAACAGTAACTCTGCCTTTGATCCTTCTCCGCTCCGCAACTATGGCCCATTCAACGTGGTAAATCCTGTAAATCCAGGCGAAATTCTGGATACCGATATCACGGCTCTTGTGAATGCTGCTATTGCTGCAAACCCAATCACTCTAACGGCGGGAAAGATAGGATATTTCCGTTTGGTAGGATTTGGAGGTACGGGGACCAGTGGAAGTGGTCGCATCGTAGCCAATGCCCCAGCGGGCACGTCGGACTTTGCCCTGACTGGAACGGTGCAGGATATCGTGCCATCCGATTATCTAACGGCCGGCTATCCCGTCTCTACCACCTACGGAATTGTGTATAGGACTGTAAGTGACTACAAAGGGGCTTCTACCCCTCTTGCTTTCGATCTGTATCGACCGACGATCGCGCCTTCAGTCGCCCTACCTGTTGTCATCCTCATCCACGGGGGAGGGTACAATGCGTCGTCAGCCGACAGGACGCAGTCTTACATCGTGAGCCTCGCGAACCAGCTGGCGGCACGTGGATTTCAAGCCCTATCCATCGACTATCGACTGCGGGCCACGTTGGACCGAGACACCCCTGCCGAACAACTGCCAGCGCTGAGGGATGCGGCCGCGGATACTTTGGAGGCGTTGAAGTTTGTTCGGGCCAACGCAGCATCTTACGGCTGGGATCCCAACGCCATCTTTGTTCTGGGAGGATCGGCAGGCGGACGAATTGCCGCTTGGCTCGCAGTTAGGGAAAGTGGGGACCAAGGAGGGCTTTCCACTTCGGATCCGATGTCCACCACTTCTCCTGCTTCCTCGGTCACGTCCGATGCCACCGCCGTCTACAACCGGAGCGGTATGGTGGCTTCCGCCGTTCTCTTTGGAGGTCCTGAGACGAGTTTTCGAGCTTATACGGTAAACTCAGCCGACCTGCCTTGTATTATGATTCACGGAACGTACGACGGGAATACCGATCAGACCGGTTCGATCGATACCTATGGTTCCGTGGATCTTTATAAGCAATTCATAGCGGTAGGGGTACCATCGGAGCTTCATTTGCTCAATGGTTATGGGCACCAGTTTGACACCAGTTATGGAGCCTATGCATCGGTTGATGCGATTCCTACAGTCGCGGATCTGACGGTGCGGTTTTTCATTAAGGAGTGGGAGAGGAAGTTGGCGGGTGGCACGGAGACGTTTGCTCCAGCATTCACAAAAGCGGGGGGATCGAGTCTGACTCTGACTGCGCCTGTGACAAATCACAGCGCCCCTGGGACGACCTATCAGTGGAAGAAAGACGGGGTGAATCTAGTGGGCAAAACGTCTGCTACCCTTGTTTTGAATCCTCTTTCCGCAAGCGACAACGGAAGTTATGCGGTGGTGGTGGGAAATCCGGACAGAACATGGTCATCCAGTGATGTTTCTTCTTTAGGTTTTGTGAACACACCGATCAGTGGAGTTAGCTATGTGAAATCCGGATTAAGTCTCGTGAATAGTCACCCGAGCAGTTTGACTTTGGCGGTGGCTACGGTGAATGTGCCTTCGTTTGCGGTGGCGTATCCAGGGGAGTTGGCGACGAGCGATGTCGACGGAGACGGGTGGGCGGCACTGGTGGAATATGCGTTGGGATGGAGTCGAGCCCAAGGATCGGTCGGGAAGTCTGCCATCTTTCCGCAAACCGTGGTCGAAAATCAGCGACTTGTTTTGAACTATCAGGTGCGGACGAATGATCCCAAGGTTGAGGTGACAGCGGAAACAAGTTCTGATTTGGGGAATCCGTTGAGTTGGAGTTCTCCTGGGGTGAGTGTGAGTGTTGTTGGATCGGTGACGATTGGAGGGGAGGTGCTAGAGAAGAGGTCAGCGAGTGTTCCGATGGATGAGACAAAAAGGTTTCTAAGGTTGAGGGTGAATCAAAGTCCGTAAGGATGGATTAAGATTTGGTAGGGACGGCTATCCTTAGCCGTCCATGCTGACCGCACATCGTTGAATCATAAACATGGACGGCGAGGGGTCGCCGTCCCTACCGGTGATTGGTTGTCATTGTGAATTTTGTGCATTGGTAGGACGACCCAGTAGGTGTTGAGGTAGGCGGGGTAGGGGCAACACGCCTAGCAGACATAAAAATCGTAAACAACTGATGTGCAGTTATATATAAAATATTAATAGATTTAGATATAAATCTAATTATTTACACTCAAGCTCGACACTTAGGACTCTAATGGGAGGCTAAAAATCACATATATGAACCCGAAAACATCGATATTGAATCCCACAGATTTTCTCAACCAAGTTATTTCACGGAACCAGGCCCAGCCAGAGTTTCACCAGGCGGTGGAGGAGGTGGTGCACTCGGTTGCACCCTATATCGCGGAGCATCCTAAGTATCTGCGCGCGAGAATTCTGGAGCGTATGGTGGAGCCGGAAAGGGTGATCACCTTTCGGGTTGTATGGATGGATCGGCAGGGGGAGGTGCAGGTGAATCGGGGGTATCGGGTGGAGATGAACAGTGCGATTGGTCCGTACAAGGGGGGATTGAGGTTTCATCCTAGTGTGACGATGGGGACATTAAAGTTTTTAGCCTTTGAGCAGGTTTTTAAGAATGCGCTGACGACGTTGCCGATGGGTGGAGGCAAAGGGGGGTCAGATTTTGACCCGAAAGGAAAGAGTGATGAGGAGGTAATGGTTTTTTGCCAATCGTTCATGAATGAGTTGTACCGGCATATTGGGCCAAACACGGATGTTCCAGCGGGGGATATCGGGGTGGGTGCGAGGGAAGTGGGTTTTCTGTTCGGGCAATATAAGAAGTTAAAAAATGAGTTCACTGGAGTGTTGACGGGGAAGGGGATTCACTGGGGAGGGAGTAGGATTCGGTCGGAGGCAACGGGGTATGGACTGGTCTATTTTGTGGAGGAGATGTTTCGGCATGCGGGGGGGAGTCTGACGGGCAAGGGGATTGCGATTTCTGGATCGGGGAATGTGGCGCAGTATGCGGCCGAGAAGGCGATGCTGATGGGAGCCAAGGTGGTGACTTTTTCCGATTCGGATGGTTCGATCTATGATTCGGAGGGAGTGGATGCGGAGAAGTTGGCCTATCTGAAAGAATTGAAGGGGGAGAAACGGGGGCGGATTGAGGAGTACGCGAAGAAGTTTCGTTGCGAATATTTTTTGGGAAAAAGACCTTGGGGGGTGAAGTGTGATGTGGCCTTGCCTTGTGCAACTCAAAATGAAATCACGGGAGAGGATGCCAAGACCCTTTTGAAGAATGGGTGCCAGTGTGTGGCGGAAGGGGCGAACATGCCGAGCACGCCAGAAGCGGTGAAAATCTTTGTCGAAAAAAAGATTCTTTTTGGGCCTGGCAAAGCGGCCAATGCTGGCGGGGTAGCGGTGAGTGGCTTAGAGATGTCGCAAAACAGTCTACGTCTTTCCTGGACGCGGGAGGAGGTGGAGAAGCGGTTGGCAGAGATTATGACGGCAATTCATCGACAATGCGTGCACCACGGGGAGAAGAAGGGTTTTGTCAGCTATGTGGATGGGGCGAATATTGCAGGCTTCCGCAAAGTGGCCGAGGCGATGTTGGATCAGGGGTTGGTCTAGATTTGGACGCTACTGGGATTGAACCAGTGACCTCCTGCGTGTGAAGCAGGCGCTCTACCACTAAGCTAAGCGTCCGATAGAGATAAAACAGTAGTCCAGAATGAACAAAATGGCGAGTCTATGAATTGTCTTCTGGAGCTTACCCCTGTTTGAGGGAAGGATGGAGGGGTGAAAAGTTGGTCCATCATCGTTTTATTAGGATTCTTGATTTTAGGTAGTGGTTGCCAGCGAGGGTTGCGAGTTGAAGAGCCCGCTGGTCAGAAGCCAGAGGGGATGGTTTGGATTCCTGGGGGGAGGTTTCTCATGGGAGGGCCGGGTGAGTCGGCCTGTCGGCAAGCTTTGGCGGCTACCGATCCCAAGAAACCGACCTGCAGTTTATTGCGGGGCGGGTTTACCGATTCTCAGCCATCGCACGAGGTGGAGGTGAATGGGTTTTGGATGGATGAGGCTGAAGTAACCAATGATCAGTTTCAAAAATTTATCGACGCGACTCACTATATTACGGTTGCGGAGCGAAAACCTAAGGCGGAGGATTTTCCAGGGGCGCCTGAAGAGATGTTGGTGCCTGGCTCGGTCTGTTTTAGGAGCCCTAAGAACTCCGTTTCTTTGGATGATTTCGCAGCTTGGTGGAGTTATCTGCCTGGGGCTTGTTGGAATCATCCGCTGGGCAAGGGAACTGATCTGGTGGGAAAAGGAGCTTTCCCGGTGGTCCATGTGGCTTATGAGGACGCGGAGGCGTATGCCAAGTGGGCGGGAAAACGGTTACCAACCGAAGCCGAATGGGAGCGGGCGTCAAGGGGAGGGAAGGAGGGAGAAACATATCCATGGGGAAATGAATTTCGCCCCAGCGGGAAATGGATGGCCAACACTTGGCAGGGAAGATTTCCCAATACGGACAGCGGCGAAGACGGTTGGAAGGGAGTTGCCCCTGTGCGGAAGTATCCAGCTAACCCCTACGGTTTATATGATTTGTCGGGAAATGTGTGGGAGTGGTGCTCCGACTGGTATCGACCAGACAGCTATGAGACAGATTCAAAAAGTGGGCTCGTTCGGGATCCTCAGGGTCCCGGTAGTGGATTTGATCCAGAGGAACCGAGTGCAAAAAAGAGGGTACACAGAGGTGGTTCATTTCTCTGCTCTGACCAGTTTTGTGCCCGTTATATTTTAGGCACGCGAAGTAAGGGGGAGATCAGCACGGGAACCTCCCATCTCGGCTTTCGCTGCGTGAAAGTCCCTTAACTTTCACTAGCACCTCTGACCCCACATAAGTAATTGATGGTTAATGATTTGCAGTAGTGATTTCGGAGACTTTCTCGATTTTGTTACTGGGACCAAGAAGAACTGCTTTGGCGCGGTGAGTTTTGATTTCATCGGGCGTGAGTTGGGCGAAGGCCATGATGGTGAGTAGATCTCCTTTTTTGCCGAGATGAGCTGTGGCTCCATTCAGAACAATCGCGCCTTTGCCCGCAGGAGCGGGAATCAGGTAGGTCTCGAACCGTGCCCCAGTGTTGATTACCCCGACTAGGATTTTTTCACCTACCCGCAGGCCTGCGGCCTCAATCAAGTCGACAGAGACCCCTAAGCTACCCTCGTAATCAGGAGATCCATCGGTCACCGTGGCTCGGTGAATTTTGCCGCAAAGAAATGTTCGAAGCATGACCTACCTTAGCAAAAAAGGGGAATGAATCGGAGAGGAAAAAAAGAGGAGTTAAACCTTGGCTGCTACGGGAAGAGCCTGAGTTTGGGCGGGAGGCAGGGTGGAAACAGGCGGATGAGGAGTGACTTTCCAAAACTTTGCTGAGGTGGTTTCCCACTGCGCAAGGATCTCCTTGGCCTTCTTGCTCTCTGTAGCCTCCAGATGCTGATAGATGATGGCTTGGAGTGATTTTGTGTCCTCTCCACCAGAAAGTCTCTCCAACCCAACCATTCCAGGGTTGTGACGTTGAGCAAATGTTCCTTCCTCATCGAGGACGTAAGCGATTCCGCCTGACATTCCCGCACCAAAGTTCTTTCCAGTCGGACCGAGAACAACAACGGTTCCACGGGTCATATATTCGCATCCGTGATCGCCGATTCCTTCAATCACGGCAGTTGCCCCGCTGTTGCGTACGGCAAAACGTTCGCCTGCTTGGCCGTAGGCAAAGAGCTTTCCGCCCGTCGCCCCGTAAAGGCAGGTATTTCCGCAGATTGAGTTCTTCGATGGGTCAAAGGTAACTCCCTTGGCAGGAATGAGCACAATCTCACCCCCAGACATTGATTTGCCGACGTAGTCGTTCGCCTCCCCCTGCAGGGTGATCTTTACGCCGTTGACGAGGAATGCTCCGAAGGATTGACCGCTGGAGCCATCGAACTTGATCGTGATGCTCCCATCGGCAAGGCCTTCGTCTCCGTAGCGGTAGGCGATTTCACCGCTGAGAGCCGCGCCTACGGAGCGATGTGAGTTATTAATCTTATAGGCCAGCTTGGCTTTTCTCTTTTTCGAAAGGGCATCCTTTGCGTCTTGAAGAATTCGCGCATCGATGGGTTGATCCTCTAACTTGTCGTTTCGTTCCCAAGTGTGGTGTCGAGGAGCCAAAGGATCGATATCCGGCACGACAAGGAGAGGCTGCAGATTGACCATAGCGGCTTTAGGGTGATTTTCAGGTGCGAAAGCCTCGAGAAGTTCTGGATGGCCAATGATCTCGTTGAGTTTACGGACTCCAAGAGAGGCAAGGATTTTGCGGACGTCCTCCGCGACTGCATTAAAGAAGTCGACGACAGCTTCCGGGGTTCCGCGAAACTTGGCTCGGAATTTATCATCTTGAGTGGCAACACCTGTGGGGCAGTTGTTGAGATGGCACTGCCGGACAAAGACACAACCGAGTGCGATGAGGGCTGAGGTGCCAAAGTTGAACTCCTCTGCACCGAGAAGGGATGCGATGACGATATCTTGGCCGGTTCGGATTCCGCCGTCTGTGCGTAGGGTGATTCGATTACGCAGTCCATTGAGAAGGAGGACCTGTTGAGTCTCGGCAACCCCTAATTCCCATGGGCTACCGGCGTATTTAATTGAGGAGAGGGGTGAGGCACCCGTTCCCCCGTCGTGTCCTGCGATAAGGACTACATCGGCATGAGCTTTGGCGACTCCAGCCGCGATGGTGCCAACCCCAGCTTCCGCCACGAGTTTCACACAAACTTTGGCACGTGGATTGACCTGCTTGAGATCGTAAATCAGCTGAGCAAGATCCTCGATGCTGTAGATGTCGTGATGCGGAGGGGGTGAGATGAGCATCACCCCAGGGGTGGAGCGGCGGAGGGTGGCAATCAGAGGAGAGACTTTGTGACCGGGAAGTTGGCCGCCCTCGCCAGGTTTTGCCCCTTGAGCAATCTTGATCTCTAATTCGGTGGCGCTTGCGAGGTATTCTGCGGTGACACCAAAGCGGCCCGAGGCAACTTGTTTGATTCGGCTATTCTTTGAGTCCCCATTTTCCATGGTAGCGAAACGGGCACGGTCCTCTCCTCCCTCGCCGGAGTTCGATTTTCCGCCGATCCGGTTCATGGCGATGGCAAGAGCCTCATGGGCTTCGGGGGATAAAGCACCAAGGGACATTCCAGCGGTGGTAAAGCGGCGGCGGATCTCTTCCACCGGCTCAACTTCATCAAGAGGAATTGGGGTACGCCCTTGTTTGAGGCGGAGAAGGTGGCGAATGGTGATTGGAGTATTTTTATTGAGAGCGTCTACGTAGGATTGGAACTGGGCTGGGGAGTTGCGCTGATCGGCACCTTTGAGACCAACGAATGCCTGAAGAGATTGAATCGCGGGTGGAGTAATCGCGTGAACCTCACCATCCCGACGCCAGCGGTAGACCCCCGCATCGGGAAGTCGCTCGGTCGAAGCTGCTGCAGCCGCATATCCTTCGTTGTGGCGACGAATGGTCTCGTCGGCCAGTTCTGGGATTTCGATTCCAGCGACTTGCGAGGGGGTATCGGTAAAGTGGTTTCGGATGAGGGAGGGTCCAATCCCGACCGCCTCGAAAAGTTGGCTGCCGTGATAGCTTGTCAGCATGCAGATTCCCATTTTGGACATGATCTTGAGCAGTCCTTTGTCGATCGCTTGTCGGTAGGCAGAGATGATCTTGCTGGCGTCGAGATCGGGAAGGGCCCCTTCCGCCTGCCAGCGTGCCGCCAATTCCCAGACTAAGTAGGGGGAGACAGCAGATGCACCGAAGCTGAGAAGGCAGGCGAAGTGATGCACGTCACGACAATCAGCGGTGTCGGCGATGAGGGAGGTGCGCATCCGGAGTCCTGCACGGATCAAACTGTGATGGACAGAAGAGATCGCGAGGAGCATCGGAAGGGCGGATTGGTCGGCTTGGGTTCCGCGGTCGGACAAGCAGAGAATGGCGCACCCCTCGCGGACGGCGGCCGCAGCCTCGTCACTAATTTCTCGGAGGCGCTTTTGGAATGCTTCCACACCACCTGAAACAGGGAAAAGGACGGAGATGGTTTTTGAGCGAAGAGCAGGCTCTTTTCGAGAAAGAATGGCGGTTAGTTCGTTGGGGGAGATGACAGGAGAGTCGAGTCGCAAAAGGCGAACGTGGTCGGGACCGTCGGTTAACCAGTTGGGGCGGACACCTAGGTAGACGGTTGTGGACATCACAAGCTTTTCCCGGATCGGATCGATCGGTGGGTTGGTGACTTGGGCAAAAAGTTGGCGGAAGTATTGGTAGAAGAGGCGAGCACGGCGGGAGAAGACGGCGAGAGCGGCATCATCCCCCATCGAACCGGTGGCTTCTTCGCTTTTTTGGATCATGGGGAGAAGGATAACTTTAAGCTCTTCATCGCTGTATCCAAAGGAGAGCAGAGTTGAAGTAAGGTCGGCTGGGACAGTGGGGAGTTGAGCGGGGATTAGGGGCAAAGTTTGCAGCCCTTCTTTGACCCACTGGGCATATGGTTTTTCAGATGCAGCGAAACTTTTGATATCCGAATTGCGTAGGAGCTTCTTATTGATGGTATCGACCGCAATCATCTCCCCTGGAGCGAGCCGGCCTTTTTCAATGACCGATTTTTCGGGAATATCGCCGATGCCGACTTCGGAGCCCATGAGGAAGAGGCCCTCTTTGGTGATTTTATAGCGAGCGGGTCGGAGGCCGTTGCGATCGAGGCAGGCGGCAACGATTCGGCCGTCGCTGAACGCAAGGGCGGCAGGGCCGTCCCAAGGCTCATTCATACACTCGTGGTATTCATAAAAAGCCCGAACTTCGGGGGAGAGGGACTCCTCGGAGCGATAGGCGGAGGGAACAAGCATCAGCATTGCGTGGAGTGGGCCGCGACCCGAAATGGAAAGAAGTTCGAATGCGTTATCCAAGCTGGAGGAGTCGCTTCCGCCGGGTTGGATGATGGGATGTAAAAGGGGAAGATCGGCAGGATCGAGGCCGGGGTGAGAGAGATCGGCTTCGCGGGCGTGGACCCAGTGACGATTGCCCCGGAGCGTATTAATTTCTCCGTTGTGTGCGACCATGCGGAAAGGGTGGGCGAGCGGCCAAGTGGGGAAAGTATTGGTGCTATATCTTTGGTGGAAGACGGCCAGGGCGGTCTCGTAAGCGGGATCTTGAAGATCGAGATAGAAGCTTTTGAGTTGAGTACCAGTCAGCATTCCCTTGTAGACGATGACTCGGGAGCTGAAGGAGGGGATATAGAATGGAGGAGTGCGGTCTGCGGCACATCGATGTTCGATCTCGTTCCGCGCCAGAAAGAGAACCATTTCAAAAGCATCATCCGAAAGCTTTTTCGAGTCGGGCCGTGCTACGAGTAGCTGTTCGATGCGAGGGGCAGAGAGGGCGGCCTTTTCGCCTAAAATACGTGGATTGACTGGGACTACACGCCATCCGAGGGAAACAAGGCCGCGGCGAACGACAACTTCCTCTGCGATACGGCGAATATGGGCTTGGGCATATTTATCTTGGGCGGGGAGAAAGAAAAAGCCGATCCCGAGGTCTCCCTCCCCGTAAAGCTGGTGTCCTAGCTTTTCGACTTCTCGCCGAAATAGTTTTGTGGGGATTTGGGTGAGGACTCCTGCCCCGTCTCCTGATTTTGCATCAGCATCGAGGGCGCCGCGATGAGCGAGTTGGCAGACGCAGCTAAGAGCGCGTTCGAGGATCGAGCGGGTACGCCGACCTTGGATATCGGCAACAATACCGACACCGCAAGCATCGTGCTCATGGGACGGGTTGTAGAGACCCTGAGCTTGGGGCATTGCGTGGTTAAGGGGGAACCGCGACATGGAAAAGCTACAATACTTCACGAGGGGCTTGGCGCAAGAGTGGGAATCCTCTTGAGGGGCAGGGGTTTTCGGTGAATTGTGGAGTATGGCTCGCGTCCTATCTGCAAAGAATCGCAGAATCCGTCAGGTTCTGGTTTGTCTACGTCGTGGTAAGCCAGGAGCGGTGGGTGTGGCGATGGTTTTGAAATCGATCTTTCAGCAGGCTGGGGTCAAGGCGAGGTGGGTTTCGGAAAGTGGGTTAGCGCGGGCCAAGCGGGGTCGGATCGATGCAGTGGTGGTGGGAGGTGGGGATGGCACGATGTTGCATGCTGCGCAGGCCACGATGGGATGGGGAATTCCTCTTTTGGGAATCAATTTGGGATCATTGGGTTTTTTGACATCGGTGAAAGCGGGGGAGGTGGGGACAGTGCTGCCTGAAATTCTACGCGGGCGATTCGGGGTGAGCACCAGAACCGTTCTCTCGGTGAAGCTTTTGGGTGGACGACAGGAGTGGAGCGCATTGAATGAAGTCTCTGTGGGGCCGCAATCGGGGCAGCTGATGGTGAGGGTTCGGGTCAAGGTGGGGGGGGAGATGTTATCGGAGTATCATGCGGACGGGCTTCTGGTGGCGAGTCCAACGGGTTCGACTGCGTATTCCTTATCGGCGGGGGGGCCGCTGGTGAGTCCAAAGGCAAGAGCGATGGTTTTAACTCCGGTGTGTGCGCATGCGATGGCGCAGCGTCCCGTGGTGGTGGGGGAGCAGGAGGGTGTAGAGTTATCCTTGAGCCAAGGTGAGCCAAGTGCGGTGGTAAGATTGGATGGAAAGAAAATTGGAAATTTAAGTCGAGGGAACTGCTTGCGGGTCGAGGTGGGACGACCGGTCGTGAAGTTGATGCATCCTGTGGGTTTTGGATTTTATGGTTTAACGAGGCAGAAACTGGGGTGGAGTGGTGCGGCGGGAGTTGCGCGATGAAGTTGGCTGAGCTTTTACAACCGGCACACATCTTGCTGGATTTAAATGAGACCAAGCGGACGGTGGCGATTCATCGGGTAGCCGCTTTGTTGGAGAAGGATGAGGGGGTGATCCACTTTCAAGGATTTTACGATGAGCTTTTGGCGCGGGAGCGGGTGGAGGCGACGAGCTTAGGAAACGGGGTGGCATTTCCCCATGCCAGAACAGATCATGTGAAGAGGCTGGTTTTAGCGGTGGGAAGAAGTAAAGAAGGGGTGAGTTTTGATCAGGCGGGGGAAAAGATTCATTTTATTTTCGTGATTGGCACACCGCGAAGAATGGTGACGGAGTATTTGGCCTTGGTGGGGGCGATGGCCCGATTATTGAGGCAGGACGAAGTAAGGGAGAAACTCATGGCGGCGAAGAGCCCGGAGGAATTCTTAGCAGGCTTGGCAGAGGATCCTGAAGCGGTGTGAAGGTACGTTTACGCGATTTAGCTGATGGGTTAGGGCTTTCGGTCATGGCGGTATCGAAGGCATTGCGGGATGCGCCGGATATTGGGGCGGCTACGAAAGCGCGGGTTCAAGCGGAGGCAGATCGGCAGGGGTATTGGCCCAACGAAGCGGCCCGGAGTTTAAGAGTGAAGCAGAGTGGGTGGGTTGGGTTGATTTTACCTGACCTGACTTCGGAAGAGGGGGCTTTCGTTTCGGGAGGCTTGGCCGAAGCGGCACAGGAGTCGGGTATTGCGGTCCTGGTGGGGTTAGCACGTACGGGTAAGGAGGAGATGGAGCAGGTGCGGGCAATGATGGGAAGAGGAGCGGAGGCGATTTTTCTTCTGCCACGAATCAGTACGGAGCATCGCTCGGCCTCCTTGGAGGTGGCGAATCGTGGAAGCTGTCCGATTATTTTCCTGAAGAGATATCCTGCGGGGGTGGGTTTAGGGAGCGGTAAAGTGAGTTGGGTGGTACGGGATATGAAGGGAGCGGCGGATGTGGCATTGGATCATCTGCATGACTTGGGGCATCGCAGAGTAGCGTATTTTGGGGGTCATTCGGCGGCCCGAAGTCATGCTCTCCACATGCAGGGTGTGCAAGAGGGTGTTGAAACGAGGGGAATGGTGCTGGTGGGCGGGGCAAATATGGTGGGGTTAGATTCTGAAGATGCGGCGAGGGAGATGAGGAAGATGTTGGGGAGAAAAGAGGGCCCGACTGCGATTGTGTGTGCGACGGATACTTTAGCGGGAGGAGTGATACGGGCGTGTTACGCGGCTGGGATGATGATTCCTACAGGGATGAGTGTGACGGGGGTGGGGGATGGAGATTTTGCGCGGCATGGGGTGGTTCCGTTAACGACAGTACGCTTTCCTAGTTTGGGAAGGTTGGGATTTGAACTTTGGAAAAAGGGCCGTGATGATCTTGGGGAGATGAAGCCGATTCTTGCGAAGGGAGAGCTAGTGGTGAGAGGGTCCACTGCTAAACCTAACCAATGAAAAACTCAGATTTCGATGAGCAGTTTATGAAGGAG
>Ga0214917_10002072_pt1 | contig 25033 bp, 27 predicted proteins | sample LL_1208_BB_MetaG_FD_177983 | JGI IMG/M metagenome (GOLD analysis project Ga0214917, IMG submission 177983) | Freshwater microbial communities from Lake Lanier, Atlanta, Georgia, United States - LL_1208_BB | ecosystem: Environmental > Aquatic > Freshwater > Lake | place: USA: Georgia | collected...
ACATTCAATCATTTTGTATTGGATGAAGATATTGGCTCTGATATTGAAAAAAATGAAAAATTTCAACGATTTCTTGAAATCATTATTCCGAAAACGAGAACTTTTATACGTTTAATACGGAAATATATCAAAGATAAAATATCATTTGTAGATGTTGTTAAGAAATTAGAGCCTTTTACTATTTATCCATCTGATATTAGTTATAAACAATATATGGAAATACGTTATTTAATAAAAACGAAAATTCAAGAATTTAAAACCGAATATGAAAAACGTTATAATAGTTTTTCTAGTATTCGTAATTATAATTACAATATTATTTCAAAACCAAATCCTATTTTGAAAATATTATCTGAACGTTCCGATTTTACTGATTCTTTTTTCCAAACTTATAAATTTTTATCAGTTGATAAAGAGAAAACCGAATTATCTTCACAAGAAGTACTATTCAAAATGATTGAGATGGATAATGGTAATTTATATACAAATCTAGTAACCTCCATATTAATATCATTAATGAGTCCAAATAACCTTATGGATGTTATTGCTGAACCAAATATTGATAATATTTCTGATACTGAAAAAATAAGGGCAACTGATTGTTCTCGTAGATATTTGGCAAAAAAATATACATCTATCGGAGAACTTCAAAAAGATAATAATGTTGATGAGGTTTATTACGACAAAGAATTTGACGATACACCATATGATATTTTGAATAAATACAAAGATGACCAAAAACGAATGGCCCCTGAATTATTCTTGGATTTCTTATCTATGAATTTAATAAAAAAACATGATTGTCCAGAAAACATAGCGAATGAATTAGCTGCGACATTGATTTCAAAGAAGAAACTAGTATCCGATGGTGAATACGCTATTCTTGAAATTAAACCGAAATTACCTAGTGATGTCGATGAATCTGAACTTTCCGTAAAAGAAAAATTATCAATCGAAGAAGAAGCTAATATTCGTAAGAAAATAGATTATTATCGTAGAGTTAAAAATAACTGGGTTCGCGATGATTCAATCGGCGAAGAAACTTTTTTCGATAATAATACATTGTTTTGTAATATGAGTAGTGAATGTTTCAAAAATACAAAAAACAATGTTTGCGAAACCATATCCGATGCTTCAGAACGTATGAAAGAGATATCAAAAAAGAAAATGATGGATGAATTTGATAAACGATATTCAGTAAATGTGGAAGAATTAGAAAAAGAATTAGAGAACAAAATTAATTATTATATTAAAAATCTTAATAAATCACGTATATTAAAAGAAATTCAATTATACAAGGCTAATAATATCGCTTTTGAATTAGGTAATTTAGCAAATATGACAGATATTATTGAGTCACCATACATGAAATTACGAGAATTAATTCTAGGACAAGAAGATTTTTCTAAAAAACAATTCGATATTTGTAGATTTGTGGATAATTTTTGCCGAGCACCTATGGTAGAACAATTAGATGAAAATGCGCATTGGTTATATTGTAAAGATACTAATATAAAATTAATGCCATCGTGTCTTTATGAGTTAGCCAAAACTTTTATTATAGGTGATAATTATTTAAATAAGTTGGCCGAAATATGTCATAATATCGGTATTTTGAGTGATGACGGCGATTCTATTGTAGATAAACATAGTGGTTTTGTTCTCCGTAAAATAGATTTTAGTACTGAAGAAGGTTTTGATGAATCCGGATTTCATATTACATCTCATGATATTCTACAAAAAGATTTGGGAACCGCTGTTAGCGAACTTGTTAATAAACCAGAAAAACGAGTATTTGAGAACGAAGAAATGGAATCTATTTATAATGTTCTCTCTACTATTTGTAATAATATAGATATCCCTATCGATTCTATTGAAGAATTTGTTATGAGATTATCAAGAGAACTAATATCCGCTAATGTTTTAAGTGAATCCTCATATAAAAAACGTGCTGATAAATTAGAGAAAGAAAAGGGAAAAAAATCGGCTCCTTATAAAGATTATCGTAATGAAACCATTATTATTATTATATCTTGTATAACTTTGATTGCTATACAAACTGCTATACCATCTTTCCAATCAAAACGTTCTTTTCCAGGTTGTGTTCGTTCTTTTAGTGGGTATCCAATGAACGGAATTGAAGACTTAACTGGTATAAAGTACATAGCATGCGTATTAGATAAATCAAAAAGTAGTATTTCTATTTGGGGCGCAATAAAAAAATACAATGCGGATGTATTAGCAAAACGCATGAAAGATATTATAGAAAATGTTATTATGAAAAAACGTAGTGATATCAATGAATTATATTTGAAAAAACGCGAATACATGTTATTATATCCAGAATTGACTTCGCCTGAGGAACATAATATTTCGAAATGGAAACATTTTTTACCACCCATTGTTAAGTATAATGTTTTAAAAACATTACGTAGTGTTGGTTCTGATTTCAAAAAGGATTTTATGGAACTAATTAAAAATGGTAGTAAAGAACAACATAACTCTATCTATGTATTAAAAGGAAAAGTTATACAATATGGTTATGGAATTATAGAATCTATTAATGAAATCGTTAAAGAAAAGGATACACTATTAAAAACATCTGCTCGTATTCCATTTTTAGAAAACGCATGTTGTAATGAGAACATAAACGCAACAAATCCTATATATTATTTCAATGAACAAGATAAAAATATTTCCATTTATATCACGAATGCCAAACAATTAGCCTTGTTATTGAAAGATGCTAATACATTATCAAAAGCACCTATGTTTTATCATCCAGAATTCACCGGTATTAATTACCCCACCGTTTCTACCGAATATTCAGAAGAGAATATTTATGCTACTATTATTCATTATTGTAATTTTGATAGAGAATTACCAATTCCCGAAGAATTAAAAGTAATAATATCAGAAAAACCTGCTGAATATAACCAAAAATGGTCTATTTTGGAGAAAATGGAATTTTTAAAGCGAAATGGTAAGCGTTTTACTGTAGAACATTTACAACAATTAATGACAATCATTCGTGAAAAAAATATAGTTTCTATCGATTATTCTACTTATTTTACACAAATAGACGCATTTAAAGATGTATTAAAGAAATTAGATATGACTGATTCTACTGTTATTGAATCTCCATTACGAAGACATATCGGTTCAGTTCTCAGTAGTTTTTCACCATCTAGCATGAGTAACGAATTATCACCAGAGTTAAAAACACTGAATGGATATTTATTAACAATAAATCAAAATCTATATAATGAAATCATGGAATTCTTTGATACTCATGGTAATTTATCAAATAATGAATACGAGAAACTACATGGGTTCTTATCCAAAATACGTAAATGGGATTTAGATAAGCCAATGAAAGAATCACAATTATATTACGATGAAGGTTTATATACAGTTACTCAATTTATTAAAAACGCTATTCATTCAATCTCGAAATTATACCCAAATATACTATTAAATAACGCCGGTTTTTATAAAAAAGTACCAAAACATTGGGGTTTATCGCAATTTCATACAACGGATGTTACTAATATCATTACATCTTATTATCAGAAAATCGAAAAGTTCAAAGAAGATAAGGTATTATTAAGATTATTATTAGAAATCGATACCAAGTTACTAGATATTAATCTATTCGTTGAAAATATTCCTATACAAACTGAAATCATAAAGATGGTTGATGGAGAAATGATTAAATTTCATAGTCTATTCGATAAAACCACTATCTATCGTTTATATTCTTATTGTTTTTATTCAACTATTCACGAATATATCGTTTCTAGTTTTGATAATAATTTGGTAAGAATGGATTTGAATGAATACCGTGGTTCAATGCGAGAAACTATTAGTAATAATTCGAATATGTCAAATAGAATAGTGACTCAATTCAATAATTTAGAAGAAACTAATATCGAGAGAGATAATGATTATCAAGAAGTACAAATCGAAACAGGTAATTTATTGGAATTGAAAGAACGTGTTTGTAATTTGTTATTGACATTTTTAGATGTTGAACGTGAAAACAAATCTACTATTGACTATACATATGATGAAATTATACGTATTACAAATCGTTCTAAGCAACAGGAAAAAGAGGGTATTATTAAATATTTGGGTGACATGAGTATTCAAGAACGTAAAGTAGAAGATATGTTTAAAAATTACCGGTTGGGACGCTGGAATGTGGGACAACAAACTGGTCTTATTGAATACGATAAAGATACATATGACCGCGAACGTAATGAATTATTACAGCAATTATATGAAAATGGTGGTGAAGATAACGCTACAGAAATGGTAAGAGAAATTTACGATTTAGATAGAGAAAGATTGGATTATAATGAAGATGATGATGTAGATATTTATAATAGACCAGATGCAGGACTAGATGAATTAGGTGAGAATTATATGGACGGTGAATATTATGAGGAAGACCGCGATGAAAATGATTTTGGAGATGAATAATTTTTGATTTTTTGAATATTTTTTTGAATATTTTTTCGGTTATTATAATAGTATAGTAATATAATAACTATTTGGAATGAGAGGTTTTATTTATAAAAATAAATTACCAATTTCTATTTTAATATTTTTAGTATTGTTCTCAATTATACATTATATTAAGCCTGGATTATTATACACCAATGAAGGAGGTTTTCGACAATTTGGTATAGGTTACCGTCATAAAACAGTTATACCTGTATGGTTAGTAGCTATTTTTCTAGCAATATTATGTTATTTATCGGTTCTCTATTATTTAGCATATTTTTAGTTTACGTGCTATCAAAATATAATTTTTATATTTATTTTATAAATGGATACATCACATCTTATTGAATCTACAGCAAAAAATCACTTATTTCAAACTTTAAAACAGTGTCATAATCATCGTGTTTCAATATATTATTATGTTCTCAATATTAGTATATTTTTATTGTTTGTATCTATAACTGGAATCATACTATATTATTGTAACAAATATAAATTATCAGATGTTGATAAAAAACGAAAGATGTATAAAGACCAACAGTATGTATTATCAAAAATAAGGTATTTTCAAGAAGAACGAAAACAAAATGATAACCAAATGAGTAACATAACTCAATTGCCGTTTACATAACGTCAAATATATTATCTATAATATTTATATTATATAAATAAATATGAATATTATCAATGAAAAACGTGAAGAAATTATCAAAGAAAACAATACCGCACAAGCAAAGCTAATGTCTATGCTAGAAACTATACCTACTTATTCACAGAGTATTTCATTTTCAGAACCTCTTCACGGAGATATCGATTTTTCTATTTTAGAAAAACTAGGTTTCGATAGTATAAATCATATCCGTTTTGAACAAGGTGAAATAACAAATATAGTAGGTCTTCCAAAACAGTTGTATAGTTTGACCTGTCCTGAAAATTTATTAGTAAATATTGAGAACCTACCAAATACTTTGACATATATTGAAATACCACATAATTATTTAACCGATATTGATGTTAGTAATTTGAAAAATCTTGAAACTTTGAATATTTCCGATAATAAAATACAATCATTAGAGAACCTACCAACATCACTTAAGACTTTAATAGCAGACCATAATGAATTGAAATATTTGGATTTGAAAGGTATGAATAACTTGTATCAATTGAATATTTCTAATAATAAAATTACACTAATCGAGAACATGCCAGAAGGTAGAATTGATATTATTAGTGATAATAATCCTTCTATTGAATATAGAACTGTTCTCGAAACCGATGAAAAAGAAGTCGACGAATCCAACGATAAAACTATACAGGTTTCTTATTTAGAATCATTAAATAATTATTTCAAATTGAAAAATAATTATGAATCGAAAATGCGTTCTGATAAAAGAAAAATAATGGAGAAAAACGAGAACAAAAAGAAAGGCAAAAAACAACTATTATCATATAAACCTCAATGTATCAAATGTAAGAGACCAGTCGGTACTATTTTTTCTAAAAACAATAGTAATTATATAGCGATTTGTGGTGATACAATAGTACCATGTCCTCTCAATATACAAATATATCCAGGTGAAAAAAATAATATTGAATATTGGATTTCATTATTCAAAGAGGATGTTGATGAATTAAAAGATGCTATTATTCGACAAAAATTAGATACATTGTTTAATTATGTCACTGAAGATAAATCAGTAGAATTATTTAAAAAAGAATTAGAAGCATATAATCAAGATAGTGCTATTTTAAAACAATATGTCGATATGAATGATGAATTATTCCATAATAATCATAAAAAGAAATTAATTGAACAGAAAAATGAGAAAATATTTCGTATAATCGAGAACGTTCGCAATTTACTGAACGAATATAAAAAAACCCGAAATAATGAAATATTAAAAACCGCTGTTAAATTACAAGTAGATGAACTATTACCAGAAACACGTATAATACGAATGATGAAAAATGAAATCATGGAATTAGAACAAAAAACAATTTCAAACCATAATGAATATGCGATTTTCAAATATCCTATTAGTTTAGAAAAAATAGATATACCTATTGGAGAACCTCCCAAAGTCAATAAATATAATATTTAGTATATTTATAGTATATTACTATTTTTATTCAACATGGAACGCGGACTTATGATGCTTTTACACTCTCTACTAATTGGCCTTTTATTATACGTTATTATGGTATTCCTAATGAAACAACCAGCACGCATTGCTGAAGACCGTAGTGTTCTTTTAGGCGCTATTGTCCTAGTTTATATGGTTTTGTTTGGTCATGGGTTACCAAAAAGAATCAATAGAAACATCATGTAAATTTATATGTAAATAATTTTATAAAAAAACACGTATTTTTTATAAAAAATTGATGGTTTTTATAATCATTATTATAATAATAAAAAAATATATACGATAATATGGCAGCTTTAATTGATACAGTTTTTGAAAATAAGAAACCAACCCATGAAATCCGTATTTCTCATATGGAAAAACAATTACATAAGGGACAAGATTATATAACTAGTGGCGATAATTATATATGGGGGTTTGATGGTCATTCCGGTAATCCTATAATTGATGAAATACGTCAGTTGAATTTGAATTACTTTATTGGTACTAATGAACCTATAGTATCATTATCAGATTATTTAAATAATAATGTAAAAATACCATCTTATATGTCGTCTGGTTCAACGTCATTTTTAGTTGAAAAAAAAGATGATGAAATAGTACTTGAATGGGTAGGCGATTCACAGATGGCTGTTTTCGAAAAGAAAGAAAACGAAACCGATTATAAAATGATATTCATCAGCGAACCAGACAAATGGGATAAACCAGGTGAAGAACAACGTTTAACTACTATGAATCCTCAAATATATGCTTCTCCTAGTAAAGATATTTCAATTGTATCACCTGATACGATTGAAATGATAGATACATATTATATTAATTTTCCGTCTGGATTACAGTTAGCTACTTCTCAAGCATTAGGCCATCATGGTCAAACTGGTTGTGTTCCAAATAAAAAAATAATTCCAATAGTTGAAGGTACTACATATCGCGTGGTTTCTGGTAGCGATGGATTTTGGCAATTAGTTCTTACTGATAATATAGATGATTTGAATGTTTTGACTACAAAACCGTGTGAAGAATTATTAGCATTATCGGTTAATCGTTGGAATTCAAATCAATGGAAATACTTTAATAATGGTCCTGATAATGAACCTACTATTTCTGGCTTTGGTAATTGTAAAGATGATGTTTGTGTTGGCGTAATGGATATTGTTCCTGTATAAAATATAATAATTGATTACTATTGTATTTATTTATTTTTGTAACTTTTAATAATTTTGACTTTTTTTGTTTTTTTGACTTTTTTTGATTTACGCATAGATTTTCTGGCAAGTTTTCTTTTTGATTTTTTTCCGCCCATAACAGTACAATTGGCACCACAACCAATTGTAACACCCATTTTTTTTAATTCTTCAACCGTTTTTGGTAAATTTATAGTTGTAGGGATTTCTAAAAAATGATAAATTGCTAGATTATTAAAATTCTCATATTTATCTTGAAAAGGATCATCTTTTAACCAAATTTTGTTATCATCATTCATTTTATTTTCAAATGTATATTTTTCTTTACTATCAAGATTGTAATTTACAGTTATTTTATACATAATTTTATACGATAACCAATCAATTTGGTTGAGTGGTCGATAATATTCAATATCAGTAATTATAACTATATAATACTCATTTTTTTCAACTTGTGTCTTCTGTACTTTTTCAAATATATAATAATCTATTTTGTTATTATTAGTTATATTCAATTTATCGCTTGTTTCAGTATTATCATAATCAATTATCTTTTCTAATTTAAACTCATATAATTTTTTTATTTCTTCTATAGTATTGTTCATTTATACAATAAGTATATATAATAAGATTTTTTATTTTATCTAAATTATTTTAACATTCGTTTTACATGTTTTTTTATAGTTTTTTTAGGTGATTTCGAACCATGTTTTTTTGCGGTTTTCTTAGGTGATTTCGAACGACTAGTATATTCTGGTTCAAATGTTTGAATATCATATACAATAGCACTTTTTCCGCTTTGACAACGGCTTGCTGCTACCGCATTTGGATATTTTCCATTTAATACATTATCAATTACAGTTGAAATTAAAACATCATGTGTTCCTTTTATGAAAAAATATTGTCCAGAGTTAGGCTTAGTTATAGCTATCGCAGTTTCTAAAGAAATTACATTTGAAAACTCGTTCAAAATAATACCTATGTACTTGATTGAAACATAAGGATAATCATAATTTACATTACGATAGCCAATTCCTCTACAATCAAATACAATAGCATTATCGGTTGTTGTCATATTGATAAACTTGCTGATAATTGTTTTTGTCGATAAATAATAATTATTTTCATATACAAAAACGATATTATCAACATCCTCTTTTATGTAATCATGTATGTTTATTTCATCCATCATAATAGGGTCGATAGCGGTTTGTGTTTTTTTTATTTTTATTTTACCTTTATGTTTGTCTAATTCTTTATTTGAAAGTCCTGTTATGTTATATTCTTCATTTCTTTCATATGAAATGGGTTCAGCCAAATTAATTCCAAACATATCATCATCTTCAAAATCATCATAATCATTATTATTTGTGGGAGATAAACTATATGTATTTTCATTTCCTAAATCTAAAAGCACATCATAAATTTCATCATCGTCCATTGTTAGAGCACGTCTTCTTCTTCTTCTTGGAGCTCCTGGGTCTCTTATAGTTACATATGGTGGTGGATGATCAGGTGACCTCATAGGGAAGTGATGTTCAGGAGGTGAATGATCAGGTGACCTCATAGGGAAGTGATGTTCAGGAGGTGAATGATCAGGTGACCTCATAGGGAAGTGATGTTCATGAGACGTTAGAGGGGGTGAATTATCAGGTGACCTCATAGGGAAGTGATGTTCAGGAGATGGATGATCAGGTGACCTCATAGGACGTATTCTTCGGGTTCTATTTCTGGCTCTAATGGTTATATTTGGATCAATCTCTCTAGTAGGTGTTGCTATATTAAAGAAATCTTCTGGTGTTGTTATTGGTGATGAAATATTGATAATTGAATTTGGAGAGTTTTCTCGAGAATTCCTCCTAGATGTACCTCTACTTCTTGACATAAAAGTATATTATATAAATATTTATATAATATAAAAATATATTTATTAACAACTATTATAATTGGATACACCGTCCCACATTATATTGTATTTATTTGCCCAATCTTTTTGCGCACATACTGCTATTTTTCCACCACTCGCCCAGCGAGTATCATTGAAATTAATAACATTTTTGGCGAGGTCAAACCCGACTGTATTACTATCGTTTAACACTAAACCATTTACATCATAAATGCTACCAAGATTTTTTATACCTGCTACATTTTTTGGTATATTACAAGAACTAGGGTCACTAATAGAAGAACTCCAATAATCCGGACAAGAACTAGCTACTGGAGGAAATACTTCTCCATCATCACTAGTTTTAGCATTTTTCATCAAAATACCAATATATGTTAATAATAAAATTAATAATACAGTTGCTACAGATAACACAATTATATAAAAAAGGTCCATTATATATTATTATAATAAATAAATATTTATGAAGAACGAAACCACTAAATATATTTAGTACTGTTTATTTGGTTTTATTTCTATAATAAGAATATACAAATATAATTATTCTATATGTCTAGTTATTTAGATTCATATAATAGTGAAAAATATCAAATTATAAATCCAGAAAAATATAATGGTCGAGTCAATATAATTGAACCTCCATCACCAGATATTCGTTTTCAAATGCAAGAAAAAATTTCTATAAAAAATAAAACAACAGAATATCGCGAGGCATTAACCGGGACATGGGAAAATAATATTCTATCTGATGTATTTTTTTCAGCAGGAAATATTCAGATAGTTCAAAATGGATTACGTGCTGGTGTATATGAATTATCAAATCAAAAATTTATTATTGCTCCACAAAACGTCGATACGTTGAAAATTATCATGCGTAGTATTTATTTACAATATGCCGAGCATTCTCCAAATAAAATTACAGAACAAGTTGAACGTCTTAATAAATTAGTTTTGGATTATGCCGTACCAACTGTATATGGAGAGGCTGTAGGTTACGCTAAATATTGTCAAGACCAAAGCACTTTAGTAGTACCTTTAGAATTACCACGTAATCATGACCGTGAATATAAACAATTAGAATTAAAAGATTGGTTTTAGAATATCTTTCATTATGTTTAATCTAATAAATAATATTACATTACACCGTCCATTCGAAAAATGAGACAAATTCTCATTTTTCGAATGGACTAGTCGCCGACAAAAATAATTTTGATCACGATAATCGTCCCAAAATTCTTTCTGGTCGGTGTAAATACAAATATTCAATGTTATTTTGGCGGTATAAAATGTTCTTTTAAATAAAAAATTCTACCTTTCAAATCTATTTCACTGTTTAGTGTTTCTCTCATTTCTGCTTGTAAATTTAAATCTTTTACTGGATGAAATAGTTGTAATTTATTCACATTATTTACATTCCAGTCATATCTATAAATAACTGGGACTAATTCATGCGGACAATCACATTTTAAATTATTCGTTTTTGCTACACTTGTAAATAACATTTCAATAAAAATTAATTGTTTATATTTTTTTACATAATCGTATATATACGATAATAGTTGTGTCGATACACGACAAACACATACTAAGCTATTATAATGAGGTTCTGGTAAATGATTAATTACAGCATCCCATAACCATTTTTCATCATCACGTTCGTCGATTTGTTTTACTAGCAAATCACTATCCGGATACTTCATATCAATATTTTGGAATACATTTTCATTATAAAAGAATATATCATCTTCAATATACCAAATATAATCATACTCTTTATAATAAAATGAAAAGAAATAGATAGCTTTATCCCAACCGGATACCATTTTATTTAATGCCAAATTTGCCATTTGGAAACCATTTTCCATACAATTCACATTATCCAATTGTACAAAAACAAAATTAGGATATTCTTTTTGATAATATTCATCGTTATAATAATTTATTGAAAAATCATCAATAACAACCACTATATCATAAGACGTGAATGTTTTCAAAAAATCCAAATATATATTATTTGGCTTATGACAAATGAGACAAATACAAGAATTATTCATTTTTATAATATGTTCATTATTATATTTATATAGATTTACTAATTCATATAAAAACAATATTATTTATAATTATAATATGTTTTTTTTAAAATTACTAAAAAGAATTATAAAACCAGAAGAAAAGAAATTATTAGGAAGATGGAATATCGATTATTGTAACAAAAAAATAAATAATAAAATCGATTTATCAAATGAAGACCATTGTGGTCCATGTGGTCAGTATATTCTAGATAAAACAAAAGAAAATGTCCCTGCCATTATTGTAAAAAAAAATATATGAATAATCTATAGATGTTCAAAGAGATTTTTATTTCTGGTATCATTTTATTGATTTTAGATGCTATATTTATTATTTCAATATCGAAAGAGTTTGGAAAACAAGTTGCTGGGATTCAGCGTACAGCCATGACAATTAAACCAGTGGGTGCGATAATTTGCTATATTTTCCTTATTTTCGGTTTATATTATTTTATTATTCGTCAAAAAAAATCCATAATGGACGCTTTTTTGTTCGGTTTAGTAATTTACGGTGTTTATGAAACAACTAGTTATGCTATTTTTAAAAAATGGTCTCCCATACTAGCGACTATCGATACTATTTGGGGTGGTGTTTTAATGGCATCTACTACTTGGTTAACATATTCAATAACACGATAGATATTATTTATACTTTGTATTTGTTTTTGTTCTTGTTCTCGTTCTCGTTTTACTCGATTTATAGAATGGAGTAAAACTAATTTCTGCCATAAATCTAAAAGGAAATATTATTGTATCTTTTATGTATATCCACCCTGAATCTTTCATTTTCCATATTTATTGATTATAATAACTAATATATTTTGGTCAATTTTACACTATATATTATGAATTCCTAGATACGATTGTGTTCTCCAAAACTTCTATTTCTTTTGTTTTTTTCTTTGTTATTTTTTTCATTATAATATTTACACCATATTTTTCACAAAATTCTTTTATGCCTATTTGGTTATCCATATATGTATCATCAAATACTCCCAAATTATTGTTTTGTACTTCTACTGGTTGTTCATCTGGTTCATATCCCCATAAACTATAAAATTCCACCATTTTTTCTTCATCTTCTTCCGAAAATTCGACTGAAAGATTTTCATGATTCATTTTACCATTGTATTGAATTATTCTATTTTGCCATACAGGGCTTTTCACCGCATAATATAACCAATGATACCAATATAATTCTTTTATGTTCGGCGGAATAAATGTTTCGAATAGTTTTACAATATTTTTACGCAATGGATATATACATACTTCTGATAATACTTTATATGCTTTATGTGGTTCGCAGATTCGTGTTTTATATTTTTCAATATCACTTTCTTTTAAATTTATAATAAAATTCTGCTTGTTGTTGTTGTTGTCGGTTGGTTTTTGTTCGCATTTCACTTTAAAGAATTTACATACGAAATTTTCTAAACAATAATTACGAGAACATAGTGTCATAACAATAGAACCTAATAACCAATCGTGATTCTTGTTTTTTTCCCAATTATTGAATACAGTTTTTATATATTTCTTCAAACCGGGATTTTTTAATTCATATAAATCTTCATAAAGAATATATAAATATTCAAAAGCCTCACTTTCGAAACCTGAAAAATACAATTCATAAGCCCAAAATAAGGATTCATCATAGTTATGATCCAATAACGACATCATAAGCGACTGTTTCACTTCTACTTTTGGATATAAATATCTTGTAAAACAAAAGTGTTCCATATCATTTTCTATATTCATGTTTGTTTTCATTGTTTTTGAATGCTGATATTTTATAAAACTATAATAAAATATCAATTTTTTATTATACAACATTGAAAAAATCGATTACACAATAATGGTAGTATTTGAATTATTGATTTCGTTATTGTTGTTGTTGTAGTTGTAGTTGTCATTATCACTAAAAGTATGTATTAATTTTTTATAAAATGTCTTATATGTATTCTGTAATTTATCGAATTTCATATTGAATTTACCTTCCATAAATCGCATATCAATGTTTTCAACGATTGCTTTATCTTGTAACATAGTAGTATACATCATATTCTCAGTTAGAGCATCGCCTACTTTATTCGTCCAAAAATTACGATACGTTTTTACAAATAATCTACTTTTACTTTCACTAATTGGTAAAGCAAACGTAATGACAGTGCTTGTAAATTCGCCAAAAATAACACGAGCAACTGTAGTATGTGGTAATATAAATTCATTTTCAACAATAAGGTCTTTTACGCCAAATACTTTTCTAGACACGGATTTCTCACCAGCCTCGTACATATAGGATGTTTTATAATGATTCGGTCCAACTAATTTTGGAGGATGATTTTCAATTGGATTTGGACGTTTCGTATTTCCAAATGTATGTACAAACCCGATATGCATAACATCTAATGAATTCTCACTAAGAATTCTAGAATAACATTTGAAATCCATATTCAAAAATACAACAGAATCATTTTTTTCGACTTCTTCTTCTACAAAAATATTTTCAATCAAATCACTACCATTATTGTTTTTTCTAGCAATATCAGAATATGTATTTAAATATACCCAACCATTTTTTTCTACAATATCAAATTTCGATAAATCTTGAATAGGTGAATGTTGGAAACAAATACCAGGCACTTTTGTTAAAGTTCCATTATCATTAAATTCATATCCATGATAAGGACATACTACATGATTATTATTAATTTTTCCACATGATAATGATGCTCCTTTATGACTACATACATCATCTAAAGCACTATATGTATTATTTTCATTTCGCCAAACTACATAATTTTTATTCCAAATAGTTACTTTTGTAGGTTTATTAATTACAAAATCTGTTTTTGTACCAACAACATACCATTGTAAATCATATTTGTCTTGTTCTGTCAAACTATTTATGTCTAGTTTAGGATATTCAGTTAATCTTTTCGAGTTTGTATCAAATAATTGTCTAGGAGGTGAATTATTCAAAATACTATTTGAAAAATCCAATAAAAGTTTATATGTTAATGGTGATGGTTGGATTTTTAATATATTAGTAAGCAAACTTATGTATGAAAAACCACCATGGAATGATGAAAACACCAAACAAGCTACAAACAAAATATTATATAAATTGAAAGAATTTCCCATTTGATATTAATAAATAAAATATCTTTAAATACTATATAAAAAATATTTTATGCCGAAATATTCAACAAAAAAACAATCTAATAATAAAAAAAATATTAAAAGGGTAAGAAAAACTAGTAAATCAACACCAAGAACGGAATCTCGATCAGATAATAAAAAGTCTCATATTGTTCGTATTTTTTTAGAAATATTAAATGTTGTAAAATTATATCATTGGAAAACAAAATCATATGCTCAACATAAAGCAACGGACGAATTATATGCCAAATTAAATGAACATATTGATACTTTTGTAGAAATCTTATTAGGCAAAGACGAATCCCGTATTAAAACAATCGAAAAAAAGTGTAATTTGGTGAATTATAGCAATACGACCGATTTCAAGAAAAAAGTATATGAATTCCGGGATTTTTTAATTGATATAAGTAATCATTTTGATAGTTCAAAAGATAGCGATTTATTGAATGTACGTGATGAGATATTAGGTGATATTAACCAATTTTTATATTTATTGACTTTTGATAAATAAAGGAAGTTCTTGTATTTCTATATCTATAATTATATCAGATTCGGAAGTGTTTTTGTTTTTGTTTTTATTTCTATATGTAATATATTTTTTATTCAAATTCCATAACATACCATGAATAGATGGTATTGCGTTCAAACCCAAAGGATACCTTCCTGTTATTTGTAAATTATATAAAGACTGTACAGAACGTCTTTTTAATAAAATTTGATTACGTTCTTTAAAAATCCGTTTCCAGTTACGTTGTATTATTCTTAACCAATGTGTTTTCACGATTACGCTATATGTACCATCTGGTAATACTGATAATGAATATATGTTCATCTTCGGCACAGGTGGTCTTAAAATACTATAAAAATATAAATATCGCAAAGTATCCATATGTGGAAATTTTAAAAATGACTTAGTAGATACAATATTAGATAATATTAATAATTTTCGATAAGCATTATATTTATGTACTCCAATATAATATTTACCATTTTCTTTATCTGTATCAATAAATTCACTTTCTTCACGGAAAATTCTTTCTAATCTATATTCGATTTCGTCATCGATATATGAAAAATGGTTATCATTATCATTATCATTTGTGGAATCTATTATTATAGATGAATCATCATCAGATGAATATGAATATGATTCATCTATTATATCAGAATCAGAATCGGAATCAGAATTGGAACCATTCGTTTGAATGACCATTTCGTCTTCTTCCGAATAGTCTGTTTCAGAGGAACTCGTGCTAGTACTTTCATATGACATTTTATTTTTATTTATATTGATAAAATAATGATAATATATTTTATCAATTTTATAATATCCATGAAAAAATCTAATGATTCTATATAGAATCATGTCTGAATATAATTCTGAAAAAAAACAGCCTAGTTTTCAAGAAATATCATCCAGTGTTCCATTAATACCTACTCCACCATCATCTAAACCCACTTCTGAACTAGTTGGTGGCACACCACAAGATAAAGTCGATAAAAAAATAAATCCAGTTCAATATAATGTAAAAGCATCATTTATGATTACTTATATTTTATTATTAACAACCGCAACGGTAACATTTATTGAAGCAATGTGTACAAAAATACCAGAAGTACGTCATATTTTGAATTTAGAAACAGTTATATCTATCATAGCTGGTTATTTTTACTCTGTATTTTTAGGACAAATAGAAGGTTACGGCAAAGAAGGAAATCCAGTAAATTGGAATGAAATATCAAAAACAAGATATGTAGATTGGTCTATTACTACACCAATTATGTTATTAGTATTATGTGTGGTGCTAGCATCAAATATAAAAAAGTCGGTTGGTGTTATAAACATGGTAATTATTGTTTTATTGAATTATGTAATGTTATACATTGGATATTTGGGTGAAACAAATGTATTAAATCGTACGGTAGCTGCGATAGGTGGATTTATTCCATTTTTCGCTATGTTCTATTTGATATTTATTCGTTTCGTTAAACCAGTTAAAAATGCTGTTAATAATTTTTTGTTTGGATTTTATATATTAATTTGGGGATTATACGGTGTTGTATATATGTTCAAAGAAGAATACAAAAATATTATTATGAATATACTAGATTGTATCGCAAAATGCTTTATAGGATTAGGTTTATGGGTTTATTATACTAAAATATTAGTTTGAATAAGATTTATATTAGTAAATTAATAAATAAAAAATATATAAATATTCATTAGTTTATATATTTATTCATAATATATGAAGATAATCGATAGTTTTATTTTTTATAATGAATTAGAACTTTTATTTTATAGACTATCTATACTTGATGAATATGTTGAAAATTTTATATTAGTCGAATCAACTCACACATTTGCCGGACACACAAAACCATTATTTTATAATGAAAATAAAGAGAGGTTTTCAAAATTCAATAAAAAGATTATTCATATTGTAGTTGATTTACCATTTAAACACCCAAATATAAACTATAATTTAAACCAACAATGGTTAAATGAATATTTTCAACGAAATAGTATAAAAAATGGAGTTGACAAAATAATAAATTTATTGAATGATGATGATATATTACTAACATCAGATGTGGATGAGATACCAAACCCTACCATATTAATGAATGCCAAAAACAATAATTTAAAATATAATAAGGAAACGTTAAATCGTCTTGCTTTGGATATGTATTATTATAATTTGTATTTTAGAATAGGAGAAGGTAGTAATTGGCATGGAATAAAGTTGTTAACTATAAAAGCTTACAACACAATAAATCTTTCTTTTCAACAAATGAGAGTATGGGAACATACATATTATGTTCCGGTTGTAGAAAAAGGAGGTTGGCATTTAAGTTATTTTGGAGATATAAATTTTATTTTGAAAAAAATAGAAAGTTATTCTCATCAAGAATATAATAATATTAATTATACAGACAAAGAACAACTTGAAAATAAAATAAAAAATGGCATAAATTTATTAAATAATTCCAATTTAGTTTATATACCGATTGAAGAAAATATTAATTTGCCTTATAAATACGATACATACTTAACTAAATTTTATTTACATAATTGATTGTTTATGTCCCATTTGGATTCTTCAACGGTGTAAATTAGAAAATGTGTAAAAAATTTATTATATATGTTTTAATCCATTTGATATTAAAATATTTATTATATATATACATCTGATTCGCCATACAATTCATATATAAATCATTATTATTCTCCAACAATAACAAATTTTTTAAAAAATCTTCTTTGTTTTTAAAAACAGTATAATTGGTGAATTCCTCATCAAAAGGCCATTTTAAATCATTATATTCTGATATACGCAACGAGCCTTGAGATAATATTTCGAATGTTCTCTTGTTAGGGTCGCCTACACCATTTAAATCTAATGAATATTTCGAGTTTCTTAATTCTTTTATAAAAACATCATAAGGTAAATTTCCCGGGTTATATATAAAATACTGTATTTCGTTATATATTTTTATTCTATTTCTATAATAATTTATTTGTGGGTCTTCATGATTGAATAAAGTTCCAGAAAAAAATATACGATTTAATTTATTATTTTCATAAGCCGAATATTGTAACTTTTCTATTATAGAAACATCGCCAAACATAACAAATGGAAATGGAACCACATTTTTTTTATATATTTTTGTTTTATTATAATTTCTTTTAAAAAATAAATCTATTTTATCATTTTCTATAATATCATTTGGGTCATAATCATAATCATAATTATCAAATATAAATACTTTTTTAAAATTATTTGTATTAATTATATCAAGTTCTTTTTGTAAAATATCATAAATATTCTGCTTAAAAAATCTAGTACCCTTTTTAGCATCATATAAAGATATAATAATTAATAAATAATCATAATTAGTATCATTTAAAAGTGACCAATCATAAATAGGATTTATATTGTATTTTTTCATATTAATAGATTTATCAGTTTCAATATTATTTATAAAATAATCCGCTTCTGGAAATAAAATTTTCAAACCTATATCTTGGTTTACTCCATCTATAATTGCTATTCTCATGTAAATGGTTTAATATATAAATAATAAAAATTTTAAATGTTTTATTATAAAATAAATTAAAAATATAACATTATATATTTAAAGTATAAATGAATTCAATTACATTGATAACGTCAGTTATTAATACTCCAAATATACCTCTTTCTTATACTAGTTGTAGAAGCGTATTTACGAAAGAAGAAAGATTTGAACAAACAAAAAAAACGATTTCTTCAATACGAGAAAAAATTCCAAATACTAAAATATTGCTTATAGAATGTTCTCAATTATCTAGTTACGAAAGAGAATATTTTACAAGAAATGTAGATTATTTTTTAAATATTTTCGAAATAAATAATGAACAATTAATTCAAAGAATGTTTACTATATCGAAATCTATGGGAGAAGGAACTATGACTATATATGCTATTAAATATTTATTGAATAATAATATACAATTTGATAATTTATTTAAAATAAGTGGAAGATATTGGTTGAATGATAATTTTGAATATCATTTATATTCTACTAATATATCGTGTATCCATGCTATAAATAATGATAATGATAATATGTTTACTTGTTTTTATAAATTATCGAACGAATTAACTTATAAATGGCTAGAATATTTGTTAAATTCTGAAAATGATTTTATAAATTGTATTGGATATGAAGTTATTTTTGCGAAATTTATTAAAAATCATAAAAATATAAATATAATAAAAAATAAAGTAGGTATAAATGGTTTTGTTACTGTTTGTGGAAAATATATTGATATGTAAACAAAGTATATTAAAATTTCATTATTAGATAATTTATAATAATGAAAATTATACTATTTGGTTCAAACGGTATGTTGGGGAGGTATGTCAATTCGTATTTATCAAATCATTATAACTTACTTTGTATAAATCGTAATATTTTTGATATAGAAACAAAAGATTGGAATAAATTAGAAAATATAATAAATGATGAATCAAATAAAGATGATATTATTATCAATTGTGCTGGTGCTATTCCTCAAAAAACACCAGATATACAAAAATATATAATATTGAATACTTTATTTCCACATAAATTAAATGAAATTTCGAAAAAATATAATTTACAATTTATTCATATTACTACAGATTGTGTATATGATGGAAAAAAAGGAAATTATTTATCAAGTGATAATCATACAGCAACCGATTTATATGGAATTAGCAAATCATTAGGAGAAACTGACAATGCTACAATTATAAGAACATCGATTATAGGTAATGAATTAACTGGAAAAAAATCACTAATTGAATGGGTTAAGAGTAACAAAAATGGAAAAATTAATGGATATACAAATCATTTCTGGAATGGTGTAACATGTCTAGAACTTGCTAAGTATATAAATAGTATAATAGAAACAAAACAATTATGGAAGGGTATAAAACATATTTTTTCACCAGATATTGTTACAAAATATCAGTTATGTTGTTATATTAACGAAATATACGATTTAAATATACATATTGAAAAATATGAAGATTCTATATCCAAAAATATGACTTTGTCAGGTGATAACATTATTAAAACTGACATTTATTCTCAAATAAATGAATTAAATAATTTCATTATAATGTAATTTACATATTTCAAACAATTCTTTCTCAATTATTTCTCTTAAATCAGTATTTTTTCTATCAAGATGAACTCCATCATCGTCAACTACATTTTGTGATATTATATTATTATTATGTAATATATTATATATATCAAAAAAAGGTATATTATTTTCTATACATTTTATTTGAAGAAGATAATTCATGTAACTAGTATATTGTATTCTTTCTTCATTTGTTCCTATTATTGAGTCTTTTGTATTAATTGTTATAGGATAAACGCAACTTACTATTGGTCTAATTTTATATTTGTTTCCATTCGAATATGCTTTAATAATTTCAATATAATTATTTACTAATTTATCTATCATTTCTATATAATCACTATCATTAATAGAATTTTTTTTTACATTTCTTTGAACATCATTCCACCCATAATAAAATAAAACTATGTCATTTTCTTTGATATTAATATCACATATATCCCCTGGAGGTAATCTTTCCACTATATTATATAAAGGTAGTCCTTGTTCAATGAATTGATACATTGTTACCGGCATTCCTCCCCAACCTACCCAATGGTTTTTTATGTTTTTAGAATCATAAAAAAATATACAATGACTATCACCAATCGCAAAAATATTCATTTTATTTAAATATGAGTAATTCTTTAAATATATGTATAATATATTTAATTATGGTTTGATATGAAAATACAAAAATTTATTCTATATCGTTTAATCTAATATTTATTTTATTTGGAAAATCTGCTCTTCCTATTATTTTAATATTTTGATAATTATTTGGAACATGTTCATGTAATCCAATATGACTACAAAACCCCTTTTTCCCATCTTTTACATTTTTTGTAATTACTGAATACATACCTAATTTGTTTATTTTTAATTGAATTGTATATTCATCATCCCATAATTCGTATGGCATTCTTAATTTTTGTATTTCAATTTTTTTAAGTGATGGTCTCCAACTAAAACACGTTAATGGTCCATCACCATAATTGGCATTTTTATCACCAGGTTGATTGGTCATTAATTTATAACACAATGGATTTCCTATATCAATAAACGGATAATTATGTTGTTCATCTTCTAATAAAACTTGTGTTATATTTTTGTCAGAATCCAATATTTTAAATGATAATTCAATAAATCCGTAATCAAAGAATTCATAATCATCTTCCAAATGGAAAACATATGGTGTTTTTATCAAAGCTGTATATTTCTCAATAGTTTTCATTTGACCAATTCGTTCTTTATTATAACAAAAAATTATCGGATGTGGCAATATATCTTTCGCAAAATCGACTATTCCTAATAATCCAGAATCTTCACATAAAATTACTTCTTTTATTGGATATGTATTGAATTTTACAAAACTTTCTAAAGTTCTCTTTAACAAATTTTTCCTCCCACAAGAGGTTATAAATAATGTTACTTCTTTATTCATAAATATATAAATATAATAAATTATATTTATATGAATATGAATATAAATATAAATATAATAAATAATTATAAATTGCTCATTAAATAATGAACGATTTTAAAAATATTATAGTGCCTGATAATTGTACGCATGTAAAACTAGATATAGGGTTGTCTTATACGGCTCCAATATCAAATAAATGGTTATTAAAAGAGCCCAATGTATTAGTATTGGGATTTGAACCTAATATATCATGTTTTAATATGATAAAAAACCAAGAAATGCCACCAACATCATTTCCAGACTTCAATTTAGAAAAAAGATTTTTAGATGACGGCAGATTTCAATTATTCAATTATGCTTTAAGTGATACAGATAAAGAAACTCAAATGGATTTTTTTATAAATAAATCAGACTATGGCACTTCTAGTTTATTTTTACATAATCAAAGTGCGTTAGGCCCGATTGAAAGAGTAGATAAAGTACAAGTAATTAGTTTGAAAATGTTATTCGACAATTTTCCTTGGAATAAATTCGAATACATAGATTATATTAAAATTGATGCTCAAGGTTCAGACTTAAATATATTAAAGGGAGCGAATGATTATTTAAAAGAAAAAGTTGTATATGTTACTGCCGAACCAGATGGTCATTATTATATTGGTTCTGAAGATTGTAATGAAAATAATTTAAATGAATATATGGAAAGTCAAAATTTTATTAGAATTGAACATCCAAATACTAGAGATCCTACATATTTAAATAAAAAGTTTCTACATTTAAAAGATTCAATATGGATACATCAATGCGGTCCCTGGCCTTGTTAAAATAAAAAATTAAATAATTTCATCTATTTTTCGAGCTAAACTTGGTAATATATAATTATCATTCCAAAATTTTGTATTATCTTCATTGAATACTTGTCTATTTATAAATTCTAAATATTTATCATCATCATTATCCAATTCTATCACTTTATTAATTAATTTATCAAATGATTCTTCTGTTTCATCCTCTAAAAATAACATCGAATCCGGACTAAATATATTTTTTATATTATGTGACCCCCAATAAATAGGTATCGTATATGAAACATATGGATTTACTATTTTCTCTGTTGAATATGTTTCCATTTTAGTATTTTCACAACATATCATAAACTTATGACTTCCTAATATATTAAAATATTCATTTGACCAATATGGATAATGAATATTATAACCTATATTATTCGAAAATCTACCCATAGAATTTACTTTTTTATAATTATTAAGCTTTTCAAATAGTTTATTTCTTATTTCACATTTTGGATTTGAAACAATAAAAGAACAAAAATTTTGTGGCACACTACTTATTATTCTTCTATTAATAAGTCTAGGTAATAAATTATTACAATGAATATAAGCTACTGATAATGGCAAATCAACTATATTTTTTATATTATTAATAGATGTTAATACTAAATCGTATTTTTCATGTTCAGGTAACCCTGGTTCTCCTATAAAATTTATTTTATATTTCCAATTTTTCATTTCTCTTGCTCTAGGGTCTGTAACTCCGGCTTCCAATAGAACATTCGCTTTATATATATCATTCGTTATTTCAAAATTTTTTATTTTTGTCAGCAAGAAGAGATTTTCAAAGAAACCAATATGATTCGCATCAGTTTTATTTTCAAATCCAGGCCACCAATTATGAGCATAAATATAATATTTTTCCCCCATTTTATATAATAAAAATTATAATTATTTCTTTAACTTATTCTATGTAATTTATTTATTTTATCAAAATATAAAACAACTAAAATATAATAAAATTATAACGACTTAAATATTTATCTATTAATTGTTCAATGGATAATAAAAATATTCTTATATTTGGAGGGACTGGTTCTCTTGGATATGAATTAAATAAAAGATATAATAATAATAATACTATATATAACTTCTCGAGAGATGAATGTAAGCATTGGGAAATGAAGTTACATTTTAATTCAAATCCAAATATTCGATTTATTATTGGTAATGTTTCAGACAAATCTATCGTTGAATCTACTATAAAACGCATTAATCCAAACATTATTATTATAGCATCTGCTATGAAACATATTGACCAGTGTGAAATTAATACTAGCGAAAGTTTAAAAACTAATTTATTAGGCACTCAACATATTATTGATTCTGTCGAATCTAATTTATCGGTTTTATCTAACTTAGAAACTGTTATATTTGTAAGTTCAGATAAAGCATGTAGTCCTATAAATAATTATGGTCTATGTAAAGCTTTATCTGAAACACTAATTATAGAAAAATCTCATTATATACCTTCTATTAAATTTATAAATGTTAGATATGGAAATGTTTTGAATTCGAGAGGTAGCATTATACCATTATTACACAAAATAGGCAATGACCCTAATAAACCATTTTTTACTTTAACAAGCAACGATATGACTCGTTTTGTAATGACACTTGAACAAAGTGTTGATCTAATTGAATATGCTATTTTAAATGGTGAATCTGGTGACACTATTATACCAAAATTAGTATCAATGAATGTAAAAGATTTGATTGATATTTTTTCTAAAAAATATAACAAACCAATAAATATTATTGGATTACGTTCCGGAGAAAAATTATTAGAATCATTAATTAATGAAACACAATCGGGTAGAATTATTATATCTGGTGATTATACTCATATTAAAAGTGTTATTCAGTATCCAAATATTATCAATCATGATATGAAAGATTATAATAGTAAAATAAATCCTTTGAAAAAAGAAGAATTAGAATATTACTTAAATAATTTGAAACTTATATAAATATTATTATCAATTATTATTATTATGGATTCCTTTATACATAATAATATAGATACTATTCAATATAGTGAATATATTACACCGACCGAAAAGAAAAATGAGACAAAATATAGTTATGATTTGTATATTTTATAACTATGTTTCAAGTAATTT
>Ga0214917_10002073_pt1 | contig 25015 bp, 22 predicted proteins | sample LL_1208_BB_MetaG_FD_177983 | JGI IMG/M metagenome (GOLD analysis project Ga0214917, IMG submission 177983) | Freshwater microbial communities from Lake Lanier, Atlanta, Georgia, United States - LL_1208_BB | ecosystem: Environmental > Aquatic > Freshwater > Lake | place: USA: Georgia | collected...
ATAAAGAAGCAAATAAAGAGGCAAATAAAATATACCAAATAAAGGGCAAATAATAAGGCAAATACAGAGGCAAATAAAAAGAGATAAATAAAGATGCAAATAAAAAGGTATATAAAGAGGTAAATAAAGAGGTATATAAAGAGGTAAATAAAGAGGTAAATAAAGAGGTAAATAAAGAGGCAAATACAGAGGCAAATAAAAAAGGGATAAAGAAAGATGAAAGAGGCAAATAAAGAGGTAACTACTATAGTATTCAAGATTTGATTGGTAACGGGTTCCACACGCAACCAACTCTGAAATAATGTACGATGCTCATATGTAGTAAAGACGTAGGAAGAACACATGGAGTGGCAGGTTGGCGAAACGCTGAATGATGTTGACGGCGCAGAAGATCAGTTTGGCCGGGTAATCGTTCTGTCACAGGATGGAACAGTGATGGCCATTTCATCGCCCGACTACAGCTCAAACACGGGGCGAGTGCGCGTGTTTGCATTGACCAACGGCGCGTGGGTGCAGCGTGGCGAAAGCATGGTCGGTGAAAGCAACAACGACCGCAGCGGCCGTGCAATCGACCTGTCGGGTGATGGCACGGTGATTGCCATCGGAGCACAGTACAACAACGATAACACTGGTCATGTGCGTGTGTATGCATGGTCTGCGGGCGCATGGACACAACGCGGCAGCGATATTAACGGAATGTTGGCCGAGGAAGAATTTGGGCGTCGCTTGCGTTTGTCACGCGACGGCACAGTGCTAGCTGTTGGCGCTCCGTACTCTGGCACGGGTCACGTGCGAGTTTACGTTTGGACCGGCGGCCTGTGGGCGCAGCGTGGCGATGAACTAATAGGTCTAGAGTCTAACGACCAGTTTGGCTACGACGTTGCATTGTCGGCCGACGGCACAGTGCTGGCGGTCGGCGCACCGGCCAACCAGAGCGACCGTGGTGTTGTGGGTGTGTACAAGTGGGCTAGCAACGTGTGGACGCTACGTGATGATTTCATCATTGGAAATGCCGAGAACAACAGATTTGGAAATTCGGTGGACCTATCCGCCAACGGTTCGGTCCTTGCTGTTGGTGCGCCTGACAGCGACCTCTACCGGGGGCATGCAAGTGTGCTGGTGTGGGACGGCGATGCATGGCAAGCGCGCGACGAGATCACGGGCAGTGAGATTGACGAAACGTTTGGTCGGTTTGTGCGAATCTCAGCAGACGGGACAGTGCTGGCCGTCGGTGTGCCGACTGGTGCTGACGTTGTCGGTACCGGTTTTGTGTCTGTGTTTGCATGGAGAAACGGCAGTTGGGCTGCGCGAGGAGATCGGATGTACGGGCTGGTTGACGGTGACAACTTTGGGAGAGGCCTGGCGCTTTCTGACGACGGCACCGTCCTTGCGATTGGCGCGCCTAACCACAACAATGACGCTGGTTATGTAAGCGTCTTCCGGTGGCGCAATACCTATCCTTGCTTCCACGGATCTGTGTGGTTGCCGACGGCCGCAGGCGGCGTGCGCGCGTCCAATGTGCGTGTCGGCATGCTGCTCGTGGCCGAGGATGGCGGGCGCCATCGCGTGCGAAATGTGACAAGAACTGCCAATGCGCGCTGCGTCTGCATCCACGCAGGTGCGTTCGGCCCGAACGTGCCGTCGGAACCGGTTATTTTGACGCCGACTCACCTGGTGCGTCTGCCCGCTGGGAACATCGTGCCCGCTGGGCACCTTGTGTCGCTGCCCAGCCAGGTGCCAGGACAAACGGCGGCATCCATCGTCCCGCAGCCGCTCACTGTCTACCACGTGGGCGTTGACGACTGGGTCTTTGTGCGAGCGCACAATCTGTCGTTTGAGACGTTGGCCTGGAAGCCAGCGCATTACGCGCAGCGGCACGCTCGCCCGGCAGCCAGGTCCGCCACGGCCCGTTTCTTTAGATTGAAAGCCCGTGGTCGTTCAGGTTCAAAATAAAGGTATCATAAAGGTATCATAAAGGTATCATAAAGGTATCATGTTTGTATTATGTAAGCTCTATCAGCTTGTGTTTGCAGACATCCGGTACACGCTTGATCAAAAGAAACGCATACAGATACAGATTGTGAGTTGCCATCAAAGAGCAGGCTGGAGCGGGAGAGAACACGCCCACTCGGGCAGCGGGTAGGAAACATGTTGTATGTTGTGTCGCACCCACTGCTTGAAGGCTTTCCACCGCTGAGACCACGTGCGAGGGGTCAGCAACGGAAGGTAAACGGAAAGAAAGGCAACGGGACCCACGCGCAAGAGCTCGCCGCTGCCGGACGTCTGCAACAGAACAAAGAGGTATCGGCGGCCAAACTCGACGCATGTTTCAATCCGATCGCCCGGGCGAAGGGTCAGAATGTGACGCGTGTTGCAGACAGCGTACAGAGCGCTGTCGGGCACATGGCTACCGACGGTGTAGGACGCGCATGTGTCCGACAGTGCTGTGAGATACAAAAAGTAAGGGGTGCTGTACACTGCCCACTCGCGGCCATTCTTGTCCAGGCGAGTCAGCTGCACCGGATATTGCCGCTTTTGATTGGCATGACAGGGGCAGGCTCTCGCGCCGCCTGTCTTGCGCTTGCACGGCACGAGTGTACCTGTCTGTTGCCCACACATAGCTGAAAAGGCATTACAAAATATTATATAACTCATTAACGTACTATGAGGTACTATGAGTGATAACGTACTTGGAACAAGCGAATTTGCTCGGCAGATCATCTTGCCTGCATATGAAATATAATGTGAATACTACACGTACTATGATTTGCAAATCACAAACCTTGTGTGCGGTCCCAGCGTGCGTCTTGCACCAACTGCTTCGCAACCAACACTACAAATTACCCAATCATAAGTCTCTGTGATAGTCTCTGTGATAGTCTCTGTGAGATACATACCTGGCACGCCAAGCTCTACAGCGAGAGTTTTGGAGTCTGCCATTTTGGGTGTTTTTGAAAATGGCAATGACGTCAAGAAAAAAATTGAGAACAAAAATTTTTTATCGGTTACCGCGAAAAGTGACGAGGTGATTCGAGTGAGAAAAAAATATTTCAGGTTTAAATTTTTTTCAACTAAAAAAAATCAACTTGAAGTTGCAGGTATCACCACACAAAAATGAGCCTGCTGCCAAACACGGCACCGACTATCCAGCAACTGTTGGCTCATGCGAATGACGCATGGACCATGGGCATGTTCGAGCGAGCGCTCGGAACACTCATCGCTGAGTTTACAACCACACACGGGCGAGCTCCGGTGGTGCTGTCGCTTGGGTCCAACATCGGGTTGATTGCGCAGTTTTCCCTGCAGGCAGGCGCTCACCACGTGGTTCTGTGTGATCCAAACGCGGAAGCGCAAGGCCTGGCGTCGGCACATCTGGCTTCATGCGGGTTTGACGAAACGCACTTTACCATCGTCACAAAGTCGCCGTTGCAGCTACCTGCGTCCGAGCAATACGACATCCTTGCACACGATTGTTTCGGTGCGACCAGCAACGCTGGCGGCGCCGCTGTCTATGTGTGGGATCTTCTGCGCCGCAAAATTGTGCGCCAGCACAGTCGTCCGGACGGCAGCTCCAGGCGCTACGTAATCCCGCAGGAGAGCAGCATGACGGCGCGCATATACCACGTTCCTGCCTTGTCGGCAGACGTCCGGTTCGGCTGCGTCGGCAACCATCAAGTCTCGAAAAAACAGGCAAAGGTAAAGTGGCTGAATGACAGTGACGTGCTGCAGCTTGTGCTGACCAAGGAAACCACGCAACCACTCTCCGAGCGGGTGGAAGTGCTCTGCGAAACATACGATGAGGTGACGGACAGTATCACATGGCCACCATACGTTGAGCTGCGGCCGACTGCCACGCACCTGCCTGCCGACGAGTGCATCATCTTGCTGGAGTGGACCGCTGTGCTCACGGGTCGTTTTGTGATTGGAACAACGCTGGAGTGTAACCATGACGCAAAAACACGACGAGCGCGAGCGATTTCGTGGGGCCACGAGTACGCGCTGGTCAGTTCGGTGTCTACGGCTCTGGCTCCCATCGTCTTTGCAGTAAGTCACCGCCCGCAGGGCGGTGTTACCATGTCTGTCGTGGCATCCATGCCATCCTCTTCGAAAGAAATGCACAGCTTGTCGAGCAAAAAGCTCCAAACCATCACCGAAGCAACATTCGCTCGGGCGGCAATGCTGTAATTATTGTGTAAATATATGTGATAAATCAGGGTGACATTTCTATGGCGCCGTGCAAACCTGTCAGTCGTGATGCGATCATCGCAACACCACGCACAGTAATCTTGGCTGCTCGCTCCAACAAGCCTGCATATATATACAATTATGCATTTGCATTGTTTCCAGAAAACCCCGAGCCGCGCGGGTATTATTATTATCGAGAAGACAATTCACCACCGCAGATAACTTGGTGCACCGCAGATAACTTGGTGCACCGCAGATAACTTGGTCCTGCAGATGATAAGTTCTTTATTTCCATTTGATTTGTAACAACCTCCAGTATTCAAAGCACATTACAATCGCACATTCTAATTCATCCCTGACATTCATCACCAAAACTTCGCACCTGTCGCATCAAAATTCCGCATCCATCATCAAAACTCCGCACCTGTCGCATCAAAATTCCGCATCCATCATCAAAACTCCGCACCTGTCGCATCCATCATCAGTCATTCACGGTTGTCCTCGTTCGATGCCACATCAGAAGCCGACGTTGCAGATGCTCGCATAGTCTCAGTCTCAGTCTTGAGCTGCTCAGTCTCAGTCTTGAGCTGCTCAATCTCAGTCTTGAGCTGTGTAATGAGGGTCTCGGCCTTGGAAATCTGCATCTGAAACGCAAAAAGTTGCGGAAGCTGTGACCAGGCCATCTCAGCCGGAATACCGTTTGGCAGCCGCGCCTGTTCGAGAAAATTGCGCCAAAAGTCGTTCGCACGTGTCAATTCTTCGTTGGCTATCATCGTTGCATTCAGCCGTGTCGTCATGCCAGGCAACACGTAATCTGTCAGACGCCTCAGCTCCTGCGTCTTCACGCTTAGCGCAATGTTCAGACCTTTCATCTCGGCCAGGAGTACGTCTGGAGTCGTTCTGGGAGACGACTGCTCAACAGCAGCAGCACTTGATCCCCGCGCCGCTGTCCCTTCCTGCGCCGCGAGCGCAGCCGCCATCGCTGCTGCGTGCGTCTCTTTCTGCGCCGCCAGTGCTGCTGCGTGCGTCTCTTCCTGGGCCGCGAGCGCAGCCGCCAGTGCTGCTGTGTGCGTTTCTTTCTGCGTCGCCAGTGCTGCTGCGTGCCTCTCTTTCTGCGCCGCCAGTGCTGCTGCGTGAGTCTCTTCCTGCAATCTGAGTGCCGCTGCGTGCGTCTCTTCCTGCGCCGCAAGCGCAGCCGCCAGTGCCGCTGCGTGCCCGCGTGTCAGGCTTGCCGTCTTGGCATCTTCCTCGTGTCTGTTCTGTTCGGCCTGTCTCACGCGGAGAAGCTCCGCGCGTACGTCATCCTTGGCTTGCATCAATGTCTTGAGCGCATCATCCTTCCTCTTGAGCTCTGCCGCATGTGCATCGTCTTTTGCCTTGAGCGCTGTCTCATGCGCACGCAACAGGTCCACCTTTTCCTTTTCCACCGCACGCATGCCAGCTTTGTGCGACTGTATGACGCGATCAAATTCCAGGGCTGCCGCGTCAGCGCGCGCCTTTTCCTTCACCTTGTCCTTCAGTTCCTTTGCCTGAGTTTTGGCCCGGGCTTGCACACCTTCCAGTTTTTTCGCCACTTCTTGCAGCTGTTTGTTGGCTTGGTTGAGCGTCAAACGCATCGCATCGCGCTCCAGGACAGCCGCGTCAGCCGCAATGCGGCTCGTATCAACCTCTTTCGTCAGCCGGTCAATCTCTTCGCGAAGATTCTCAACCACGCCTCGGGTAAAGGACGAGCCAGACTCGCTGCGCGCTCCCTTGCGCACCAATTCAGCACAAAACTGAACCTTCTGATTAAGCTGGCCTAGCAGGCGGTTGGCCAGCTCCACCGACACCAGTGTCATGCCGCTTGCAAGCGGATCCATCGTAATGATCGGACACGGTGTCAGCACGACGGAAAGCAGCGGATTCTTTACCAGACCAACGTGCGCCGCCTCAAGCACAGTCGGCCCGTTATGTGGAACATGCACAACCCCAAACATGATGCTGTTGCACTCAAAGGACACTCGGATGCCAGTTGTTCGATCGTAGTGCACGCTGTGCACGACCAGCGTGTCCAGAGGCTCGTTCAAAAGAGCTGTCATTCGCTCGATTGGCATCAGTTCGTGCGCCACACGCACAGTGTTTGGCGCGTCAAGGTTCGCCGACATGACCACCATCACTTGCGACCCATCTGCCGTCTGCGCCAGAAGCGCCAGGCACCCCACCCCGCGCACAACGTGATGTCGGTTGTTGTGAAACGCTTCGTTGATGCCTGACGCCTTGCCCGATGACGCCACGCGCACAATAACCCGACCCTCGGTGAGATCCGCTATGGCCCGCATGTGCACAATCAACCCAGTTTCCTCTTCGCGAGCCATGACAATCGCCTGCGTGCCTCCCAGGCAGACCAGAATGGACATTGCCTTGCAGGACGGAGCCAACTGGGTAATGACGCCCGGAACAATCTTGTGGGATCCATGACCAACATACACGCCACCCTGCTCGCTCAGCGCCCAGAGATAGCCATCGCGCGCATCCGCGCACAACACTTTCGGCACCTGAAGCGTTGTGGTCAAGCAAATCTCATTCTTTGATCCAAGCAGCACCGCTTCCGTCACACATGTGCGCTCAAAATCGGCGTACAGAATGGTGGTGTCGGTGTATCGCAAGATGTAAAATCCACCTGACCCACGCATCAGATTTGTGTACATCATCTTCATCGTTTTGGTGTGGAATACTCGCAGGCCGCTCTCATTGCAAGTTGCCACAAAAGGGCCGGCCGCAGCAATCTGAGTCCACGTTTCCGGAAACGTAGACTCGGTAATCTTGCCAGTTGCGGATGCACCGGGAACCTCCACGCTGGTAATGTGCACAATCCCATTAGAGTCTGGAAGCCTCACACCCGTCAGAGTGTAACTCATGGCGAGACTGAAAATGATTTCACTGCGGCCAGTGTCACACGATACATTCTTACGTCATTTATGTATAACTCATGACGTCAGAACATGACGTCATTAATTTAAAAATTTGATCAAAGTCTTTTTTAGTAGTGTTTAACAGCATTATTGCAACGATTCGGATAGACACGTTGAACAATTCCAATAATAAACATACTCATGACGTCATAAAATGTCAACGTAATTAATTTAACATCAATTTAACAATTTAAATTTTTTCTACTTTACTCAACATTTAACCACATTTAACCAGCATGATTTTGATAGACGTCTTTTTACATGTTGTTACACAATTCTGATAAACGTATTTTTACTTTCTGTTTGACAAAAAAATAGTAAACAACTCGCGATCAACTTGCGTTTATCAACCGAGCAACCCTGTGCTTTTCAGAAAACGCAGGTCGTCGTGCACAATGCGCTGCAAATCAACCAGCTTCCAGTTCTTCCTGGAATAATGCTCCATGTACGCTATAAACGAGCGGCAGTGCTTCACATTCTGCCAGCCACCGACAACCACAATCGTCGAATGCTGGCTGGAGGATGCTGCCCGCAACGCGTCATCCATAACAAACGGCTTTTCAAACATTGTGCGAATCCACTCCTCGGCGTTGGCGTCGGCTGGCTTTCCAAAGAGCTCCGCGTTCGGAGAGCTCAGAATGTCGCGCAGAGTGCCGAGCGTCAGGTCTCGAAGCGCAAGATCCGAAAAATCAATAACGATAAGCTGCTGCTCTCCAACGTCAATCGGAATCACAAAGCGATGCGTAAAAGAGCTGGCAGCAACTTGCACCGCCGTCACCATGGCGTCCGTGCACCACATGCCGTCCAACAGAAGCCGCGCGGCGGCCGCAATGTACGCAACCTGATTCTCCGTTGGCGCGCACTCAAACATAATGCCCTGCGTTTCGGGCCACGCTGCTCCGGCGCTTCGTTGTATCTTAATCTCCGGCGCAATTGCATCCAAAGAGGCCGCAGACGGCGACCCAAATGAACGTACACCGCTGACCTTGTGAGACCCCCACTCAAAATAACATCCGCAGATGCACGTGACATTGATGCACCCTTGGTCCTTGAACACTGCAACTTGGCAATTCGGACAGGGCTGAACCATGGCCGTGCGCTTTGGATTGAAATCCAAGATTTTTGAGCATCTCTGACACGCAGCTTGCACCGTGGTGACCATGTCGTCATGTTGTTCGCTGCATTGGACCAGCACGCCACACTCACATTTTTGTTCCAACGGCAAAACGCGGGCCAGTTCGTCCACCGACTTGGCGGCATAATTCTCATTCAAAATCGCTGTGCGCCGCTGCCGAAGTTCTGCAGTCATCAGCAGGCGCTGAATGTCCGACTCGTGAATTGCGCGCCCGCAATTGGACATCGGGCATGTAATAATCGGAGTATGAAGATTGTAGTTGATATGGTCCCGCAAACAAGACTGGCATGCAATGCACTTCCCATTCAACACTTTGAAGCTTTCAGACCCAAAGCCTGCATGCACAGCATGCGCGCGTCCTACTGGCATGGGCTCCATGCAAATCGAGCACGTAAAGCGGCTGTCGTTGATCTGCGCTACGCGGACATGGATTGCTGCCATCCTCGCACTGGAAATCTGCTGCAGCTGCTCAACATCGTCCTTCAATTCCGGCATCTTGTCGCAGACACTTGCAGCTGTGCCTGAACGCACCTTCACCCACTGGCAACCGTTGTGCATGAAAGCAAGCCCATCGTGAAGCAGCCACACGCAAATATCGTGGATCTTCTCGGCAAAATTGTAAGCCGCTTGGAGCTCATCGCCTGTTTGCAAATTGTCAACATTAAGCCCGAACAGTTGATCAATCAAGGCGATAGTTGGAGTTGCGAGGCTTGGAGTCGCCTGGCTCCGAGCCGTCAGGCTCGACGCCATGTTACGCCACTGCGCCAAGAACGATTGTGTGATGAACGTGTTGGAAAAACGTCATGTTCACGTCACACGTCATAGCTCTACTGACGTCATTACTTTTGCTTTTTGGTTTCTTTTATTTTTGAATGACGTTATTATTTTGGCCTCAATCCTCATTTTCGAGTTTGGTTAGTTGGTTTATTTGGTTTATTTTCCATTATCTCCTTTGGTTTCATATTAGCTTCATGGAGCGTATCTTTGCTCTGATTTTCGGCGCGCCATCGCAACCCCCGATTGATTTGGCACGCGTGCGGGACTGGTTAGCCTCTGTGCCGATCAACTGGAACAGATCGGTTGTCGGTGGGTCGTTTGCGCGGTTTTGGCTGACGCGCGATGCAATGCTGCGACCGCGCGATGTGGATGTGTTTGTTGCATGTCAGACACTGGAAGACTTTGAGCAAGAAGCGGCGCGACTGGGGGCGACGTTTCCATGCAAGGATGCGGATGAATCCGAGGCAAAGTATCCCGAACATTTGGGCGTCCTTGGCGTGGGCGTTATCCAGAACAGCCCGATTGCTGGAATGCCGATCCAGCTTATTGGTCTGAAGATGCAACACCCGGACGTGGATGCTGGCGACGTGCTGGCCGCAAAAACGGATGTGGTCGGGGGCACATGGGTCCGTCTGCGACAGGGCAAGTGGCAGTTTACTGTGATGGAAGCCACGGCCGGCGGCGGCTGTGTGCTGCCGAAAGAGCTGCCTTTGATGGCCTGCGCTACGCATCCACGCTTCACCAAGTATCAGGATAAGGGATTTTCTTTTTTTCAGGAAGTGTGATCTAAATTATATAGATTAAATTATACAGATTAACTCACTATTCCAGAATACATGTAAAATCAATCATCCCTCTTTTTCAAAACAATCACCACATCAAGCGAGGTGCTAGTTCTTGAATCGGCAGCAAAATAGGTCATGCGAGCAGTCTCAACAAACGTGATGTAACGACGATCCCGGTACGACAACCACCTCATGATGGGAAACACGGTATGGGATTCGGCAAATTCAATGCGGTCAAACATCTCAAAGTCGCACAGCTCGCTCAGACAGGCCAGTCGGCTCAAGATGATGCGCAGACTGTCCAGAATCACAGAACCGCGAGTCAAGCGCTCCATAATTTCAGCATCAGCACCATAATCAACAGGACCAGCAGCAAAGATACCATCACCATCATCAGCCTTATCATGAGACTCGCACGGGCAGTATTTCAGCAACAGGCATGTTTCGCGCTGCGCGTCATCATACACCACCATGGCCGCAAGAAATCGATCCACAATGCAAATAAAGTGAAATATTCGTGCATTCAGCTCGCATGTAATTGCTGTCTTCTGATCCATTGCCGTCTCCAGCCCGAGCGAGTCAATCATGCCTTCGTTCAAAACAACGTACATATGGTCGCGCTGGAGTTTTGTATATATGCGTTGCAGACGATCCAAAACACTTTGAACCAGCATGTGAGAATCCTTGTCGTAAACAAGATCTGCGAGCCTCGCCGCGTTTGCACGTAGCTGCAGAAATTCGTCCCAATGCGCTGAATTCCCGTCATCAATCTCATCCCATATGACCAGCACGCGCTTCAGATCGTTGCGTGCAATGGAACTAAATTTTTCAAACATATCGGTGATACGTGTAATGTCAAGACGCAGCTGTGTGAATTCTTCCAAAAACTCATTGAAGGGCTTCGAGCTGATGCCGTACAGGCAGGTGCCGCTAGTTGAGTCGGTCGGTAACGCGCGCGGTTGCAAATCCGATACACGATGCTTCCAAAGTTCCGCCAGCAAATCGCGGCCTCGGTTCATAACGCTGAGAAAAAGGGACGAGAATAAACAATATCAGCATCATGATTAAAATTACGTCAGTTATTTATTTGGTCATATGACGTCATTTTGTATTAATGACGTCAGTAAATTGCTGACATGAATTACGTCAGAAAATTGTTGACGTGATTCACAAAATCGCGCTGCAGGATGGACGGGGGGAGCGCTCAGGGAACCCTAGAATTATTTGAGAGCATTGTTGCAGCCACTGCTGCTCAGTTTTCTCACCTGAGCATTGCACCGCAAAGTGCAGGATTGGAAACGGACCCTGAGATCTTTCTTGCAGCTCAGATGGAGCATCTGAGCATTTCACCGAAAAGCTCGCAGATGGCAGGATTTGCCGATGTGCATGATGGGAAGGGTCGTGGGTGGGCAAAGTCTCTTGTGGAGAAGGGATCCATACCGTTGGTTGCCGATATGATGAACGAGCATTCCCGTCCCGATTTGCAGCGAAAGGCTGCAAGGATTATGGCAAACGTGCTGTTTTACAGCAACAACATTGAGTTTTTATGTGCCGGCAATACAATTTCTAACATGGTGGGAGGGCTCAATACGCGTGATATTGGAGCGCTTCAAGATATTGTGATCTGCATGCTGTATATTACAAACGAGCCGTCCGCCGTCGCCGATCAGCTGGCTATGTTTGACGTTGTGGATCGCATTGCCGAGATCAGACTGCGTGAGCCAGCACATTCGAAGATGTGGGGCGAGTGCACGATGTGCCTGTATAACTTTGCTCTGCTTGCTGGCAATGAGATGATGCAGGACGAATTGGCGCGCGAGAATTTGGCGGGTCTTGAGACGGTGAAAAACACTGGTGCTGTCTTCACTGGCCTCGGCGTTATTTTGACAAACATCATAGACATGTGGCGCAACGACTCTGCTGAGGTTTGTAAGTCGGATTGGTTTGTCACAACTATTTTAATACTTTTATATTTATATCACTCTCCGTTTGTGATATCACTCTGTTCGTTTTGTATTTATTTTTATATTTATAGCACTCTGTTTGTTTTGTATTTTTTTATATCACTCTGTTCGTTTTGTATTTTTTATCTCAGATACTTGTTTGCTCCGGTTTTGTTGATGTGTTTGCAAAGCTCATGAGCTGCGATGTTCTTCAGCTACAGCGGAAAGCGTCATGCATTGTTTCGCGCGTCATACAACACCGCGAGGACACGTCATTTATGCGCCCTCACATTGGTTGCATCATGAGCACGCTGCAAACGGCGAGCGATGAAACCGTGCTGGCCAACACTGTTGTGTGCATCTACAACTTGACCCTCGAGTCATCGGCAATTTCTGATCTGTTGCTGCAAAAGGGCTTTTCCATTTTGGCAGCGATGAAACGCATGATAAAAGCTGTCCGTGTTCCCCGAATTTTGCGGGAAAATTGCATTGCGGTGACGTGCAATTTTGCCATTCTCGGCATGATGGGCCTGGAAGTGGACGACATGCTGCCTGCCATTGTGAAGTGTCTCGAAACGACGCAGGACGAGATCAACATTGTCACCATGCTATCCATGTTCAATACGACGTATTGCAACAGCGGAGATGGTGTACAGGTATTATATTGTATTATTTTATTATTTTATTAATGTCTTTTTTTTGGTTTTTCGTATTTCAGAAGCTGTTGGATGCTAACGTGGACCGCCATATTGTTAACCTGATACACAACGCGTCTGGCAACGTGTTATATTGGGCGCTTAATGTTGCGGCATCTCTGATGTCAGAGAGCGATAATCAAACGGATCGCTTGGTTTGCGTGGTTCCACGCTTAATTACGCTTACTGGCGACGAGGACGACGCAATACGGTCAAGGGCATGGTTTGCTCTGTCCAACATTGCTTCCAGCACCTGGTTTATCCACGTTGTGCTGGTGTGGAACGATGCGGTGGTGTCCACGATGTATCGCGAGATGCAGAACCATACGGTGGACGGGAGCGGCGCGTGGATTCAGGCGATGTTTTGCTTAAAAAATGCTTTGCATAACGAGGCTTTGCAAGAAAGTTCTGTTTGGGAACCGTTCTTGCGTATGGAGACGGGGAAAGTATTTTACGAGCTTGTGCTGCAAATTATCCATCGGTCCATGGCGAAGATTCCCGCTAGTGGCCGGCATGTGCCTGATGATATTTTGGCCGTTTTGAAGAAATTTGCAGAGTAAGTTTTTTTTGTTTTTTGTGTTCCAATGGTTTTGTTGTTCCTGATATTGTTTTTGTTGTACCTGATATTGTATTTTGTATTCTTATGAAGGTGAGGATCAGGCGAAGGCTATTGGCAAACGTTTACGCAACATAAGATAAATAAAATAGATAAAAATAACGAAAAGAGATGAACGATACAGAACAGAAAAAGAAAATTATAAAAAAAAGATGCAAATGTTTTTTTGATGAATTCAATTACAATATTTTGGGCGATATTTTACACGCAACAAGACACAACAAAATATTAATCAAATATGACGTCACACTTTTGTACAGTGTGACGTCATATTATTGGTTTTGCAAAGTTTTTTGTTACACAACCCAAAAATAAAGCACATTACCCACCACCAACAGCCATGGCGGAATCGACAGCGGTAAATGACGAGCTCACGCCGCTGATGCGAACAACCATGGACCCAGATGAATTTCTGCGCTGCATTTTGTACGACTGTGATAATGGCGAAGGTGCTGCTGGTGTGGCCGGAGCGCCTGCGGACGCTTTCTCGCTGCCCGCACCGCCAGTGTCTGACGAACAGCTGTCCGTCTTTGGGCCGCTGGGTCAGGTGTTTGGCCCGGAAATGGCGGTGCCGTTTCGTCCTCCCCTGCTGGTGGCCACGCACCATGCATTCTCGCAATTTTACGGCATGCTGGTTGACGTGTCGTCGGGCAACGTCATGGACTGGGGTGTGCATGTTCTGCGTGGGCCGTTTCAGGTGAAAGACAAGCCGTGCCAGACGCTGCGCGAGATTAACCAGCGGACGCTGCGGGGCGCGCGATCCTCGGCCATCGTGCAGCTGATGGTGCTTTCGCGCACGGCGACGCCTGGGCGGTACACGTGGTTTCCGTTTGTGGTATGCAACCCGTGCAACCTGAGCTCCTACACATACCGGGCGCAGCCGGCGACGTGCAGCACGGACGGTCTGCAAACTCTGTTTGATCAAGCAAGCGATGCGCTGCCGCTGCCGCTCACGCTGGGGCGGTCCCAAATGCCGTTCTATCCGAGCAACGGATACGTTTTGCGCCGGGAAATTGAAGCGCTGGCGGCGATGCGCGCGGAGGCTCAACAGCGGCCGAGCCTGCCGGCGAGCACCGCCAGACCCGCGCTGCCCGCGCTGATTCGAACTGCTCTGATCGGCGAGTTGCCGGCCGGCCGCGATGACATTGACCTTGTTCCTGAGGATGACGCGATCGCCTACAGCGATTACACCATGTCAAAATTGGTGTGGACCACGGAGTTTTTGCGTCGATTTTTCAAGTCGCTTCCGGCTATTTTTTTGAACATGCTGGACTTTGGGCTGCCGGAGTTGCTGTATGTGAATGCCGCTACCATGTCGACAGGCGGTCGCCCGGCGTTGCTTTGCACATTTAGCAAGGCGTCGGGCATGGTGTGGGTAAGCGAAACGGCCATGACCAACGTGGAGCATGTTCTTCTGTCACGCGAAAAGTTGATTTTGAGCGCCATCCGGAAGTTGCAGCCAGCATCGGACCGGTCGAAAAGTAAGGCTGCATTTGAGGTCGCCAAGGCACGGGCTGCAGAGTACAAACGCAAGATTGTCGATTTCAAAAACGGCACTGGGCGCCCGAACTCGCCGCTGGCATGGACGTCCACGGAAGAGTTGGAGCACACGGGAATCCCGCTCAACGCTCAGGAGCGCGAAGAGAAATCGCTCCACATGGAACTCGAGAACGCGCGTAGCATCTTGCAACAGCGAGCAAAGGATGAAATTCTGGACGATGCTATCAACGGCAATGCGAATCCTCATATGGACATTGACGCTCAAATCGAGGCTCGTTACAACAAGCTGCTTAGGGAAGATCCCGATTATCAAAAACTGAAAGAGGAGATGCGCGAGAGAGGTGTCGTTGACAGGCGCGGCACGATGCGTGTGGACCAAGATCGTGCTGCGTTTGCCCGGAAGCCCAGGAGACGGACGGATGGGAAATGTTGATAATGTTATATTTGTTGGATAGGTTGAGGACGTTTCGTCCCCAAGGCCTCTGATCATTCGCTTACCTAAAAAAATGTACAAGTTCCAGCTATCCTGAGGGAAACTTTGGTGGGAACCAGCTACTCGGATAAATCAAAGTACATTCAAAGAAACTTCGGCGGGAACCAGCTACTCGGATAAATCAAAGTACTACATTCAAAGAAACTTCAGCGGGAACCAGCTACTAGGATAAATCAAAGTACATTGTCTCAGGTTCAACTCAGTCACTCAGACACCTCCCCCTTTTTTGCTCAGTCCCTCACTCGGCATCAAAGTCTTCGCGCACAGCTTTGCCGACCGGGAAACGCGGCACGTTGTCCTCGCTGAGCTCCTGGTACTTCACGGTGAGTTTGCGACCGATATACTCGCTGCCATGGTCAAAGAGCTCTGCCCGATGCTCGCGCGTGCCCATCGGCCGCACGGAAAACGTCTTTAGCCTGTCAGCCGTGACGCACTCCCAGATCACCGTGCCCTTGTCGTCACCCTGGCCTTCCTTAAAGCCGACAATTTCAAACTCAGAGTCTTGGAACACCTTGTACTTGAGCAGATGATTGCTTCGCTTGCGCAGCACATATGGCGATCGCGGGCACCGGAACATCAGACCTTCGTGGCCGTGCTCGAGAAATGATTGCAGCAACGCGTCGGCGTGCGCCAAGCTGTCGGCCTGGACCGTCTCGAGGGCGTGTACCCGCTTGTCCATGGCCTTGGCAAGCAGCTTGCGCGCAAAAGCAATGCGATCGCCAAAAGGCGTGTCCATAAAGTCCAGATCGAAGCAATCAAACACGCGGTACTGCAACGCCGGCAGGTCGTACTCCTCGTGATGCTGCCCGCGCTTGATCAGCCCGCTCAGGGCATTGAAGCTCATGTCCGCAATGAAAAACTCGCCGTCGATATAGAAGCGCCCGCTCCCAAAGCCCTTTTTGGGCAACGGAAGCGCGGCGAGCAGCGCGCGCATCGACGCAAACCCGACATACGGAATGTTTTTTCGCGAAAACAGCACCGGTTCCGACGCAATGCACGCCACGCAGCGGAACCCGTCAATCTTGGGCTGGACTAAGCAGGGCCACGTGATGTTTTTGACCGTGCCCTTGGCCTTGTCCACGACGGCTGCGTTGGCCAGCATGGGAAGGACCGGCACGACCGCCTCGCCTTTCACCTGCTTCTGAGCCTGGGCAGCATCGTCCAGGTTGCACACGTAGCCTTCCTTGGCCTGCTTGTCCTGCCATTTCTTCTGGACGTCGTACTTGGCCTTTGCAAGCGTGGTTTCCTGTCGCCCCGGCTCGGTGATCTCGCGTCGGGTCAGCTTCATCTTGCCATCCACTCGTCCAGACTCGGTGCACAGGTATGCCTTGCCGTGTCGTTCCTCCGCCCAGGCGCGCCACTGAACCGTGTGGCCTTCGTCGTTCGTGCGGTACAGCGTCGATTCCATGCGTTTTTCTGATTGTACCGATATTTTTTTTCAAAAAGGTTTTTCATATTTGTGATAAAACCCTATTTCTTTCCCAACTAATTCCACATTCTACTACTACTTCCACATTCTGATCATGTTGCGTGTCACGTTTTTCTCGGCTGCAAATGCGATGCGCGATTTCACGGCGCAGCAGAACCTGTCCAACCGAATGGGCGCGCTGGTTCGTTTCCTGGAGCATATCAAACGAGACGGCACTGGCATGCTTATCGTATCTGAGATGAATCGCGACCCGCCGGACAATGCGGTGCTTGTGGATGTGATCGCCAAGCACGGATATGCACTGATTGCAAAAGGCATAAAGAATGAGCAGTCGGACAAGAGTTTTGGCACATTTATCTTCGCGCGGAGCGATTGGAACAACTACACTGCCGTTACGTTTGCGATTCGCGCTGGCGAAGATGAGCGTGACGTGAACCGCGTGCCCATGGTCACCATTGGCCAGTTTTGCGTGATTGGGTTTCACGGCACACTGGATGTGCGCTCGCCGGACCGGCTGAACCAGGAGTTGGAAGCTTTGGCAAACGTGCAGTGTTATGACCGGACTAAGGTGGTAGTGGGTGATGCAAACCTCATCTGCGAGCTCGCTGACCAGTACTGCAAGCGGGATCGCAATCTCGTGCCGTCAGGCCTGTGCACGTTTGCCGGCTGGCCCACAGACCGACTGAATGCTGATGCGGTTAGGTGGTTTGCGCAGCACCGGCCGTCCATGCTTTTTGACACGGACCGATGCCTCACGCCGCTAGATATGGTATGGGTTGACGGACCAGCTCGGGCAACCGTGAAGGTGCTCAATCCAAGCACGTTTGAGCCATTTGATTCTTTTGAGCAGCAGCTCGCGTATGCAAACAACATGCCGCCAGCAACCGAAACGATATCAGATCACTTTCCTCTGAGCGTTGTTATCTCGCATACGACACCGTGCGAGAAAGGTGAATAAACACAGAAAACACAAATAGAGAAACCAAAAACACAGAGAAACACAAATAGAGGAACCAAAAACATAGAGAAACACAAATAGAGGAATCAAAAACAAATAGAGGAACCTAAAAGAACCAAAACATAGAGAAACACAAATAGAGGAATCAAAAACACAGAGAAACACAAATAGAAGAACCAAAACACAGCGAAACACAAATAGAGGAATCAAAAACACAGAGAAACGCAAATAGAGGAACCAAAAACACAGAGAAACACAAATAGAGGAACCAAAAACATAGAGAAACATAGAGGAATCAAAAACATAGAGAAACATAAATAGAGGAACCAAAAAATCATTCATGATGATGTCATACTCATTTGCGATTCCATGGCCACCCGTAAACGAAAATTGATCTTCGATGATGAGAATGATGATGATGATGATGATGATGATGGCACCCATGGAAACAGCCAGCGAAGAAAACGCACGTGTCTAAGGCCTGTCCCGCAGGAAGTTGGACAATATCTTCAGGACATCTTACAGAAACTGAATGAATTGGACCAGAGGCTGCGAGCGGTGGAAGAACTTGCTTCGTATGTTCAACAGAAGCGAGCAGAAGATGCTGCACGGCTTTGTGCGTATCAATTTTACACAAGTTGAAAAGATGGTCTGTTTACTCAAATTACACGGTGTTGTTTACACAGACGATAAAGTGATGGAAAATGAACAAAATAAGAAAACTTATGTATGTGGCGTCGTAGAACTTAAAACGTGATGTATGTGGCGTCAGTGGCAATGCCGCAGGTGTTGGTGCCGCGCTTGAACAAAATGTATCCGTTCAGCGCGCCCCAAGCATCCGACCCCCACGAGTTGCGCAGGATATAAAACGGAATATCCCCGTCCAAGAAGGTCCCGTAGCCCGTGGCAATCACAGCATGGTCAAGTGCTGTCGGGCTGCAGTCCGTCTGGTTGTTGAACGTGCCGTCGTATACACCGTCCGCGTACGAGTAAAAACCCATGCCCGAGGCGTCGATGGCGACGCTGACAACATCGCGCTGTACAGCATACAGCAGCAATGTCTCGTTTCCCGTCGGGATCGACATGATCTGATTAATCCGGATTGGCTGCGTGCAATTGCTCATCAGCGTGGCGTTGCAAGCTACGTCAATGCCCGACCCAATCACGGTTGGATATGCTGCTTCTGTGCACAAGCCGCCGGACTGGTTCTTTACGTACGTAAACACATCAATGGGCCATCCGCCGTTGCACCCCTCGTCGTGCTCAAAGCCGCTGGGGCATTCCGCAGCCTGCTGCACGCTTAGCTGTGTCAGCAGGCCGGTCTGCTGCGCGTATGCGCTTTCCAGCACACCCGTTGCACTTTCAGCCCAGCAATCGCCACACTGCCCCTGGTCTCGAATGTCCGTCACACGGTCCTGCAGAAACCAGTTGGCGCTGTCCTGCGCCGGGTCGTGGTCAGGAAAGTCGGCAGCGGTGGCAAACGTGTCGCGAGACTTGTCACGCGGGCCGGGGCGGTAGCCAAAGCGCAGCTGACGCACGCGCTCCTCGGGCGTCAGGTCATGCAGCGGTTTAACGCGAACTTTGTACGTCGACGCCGGGTTGCTGTTGTGTCGAGTGATGGCGTCCAAGTTGTCGCAGAAAATGTTGCATCGGTAAAAATACCCAGCAACATCGACCGTCGGACGTGCAAACTGCGTGTTGAAAACATCATATGCATCTTTGCACGGGCACACAAGCGGAGCTGCACTACACAGCGCAATGGCAGCCGCCGCAAAGATGAGCGCGAGACGATTCATGAAGCGAAAATGAATTTAGAAAACTCAGTTTCGAAAATCAAAAGTTTAATTTTCAAAGGTTTAATTTTACAAAAAAAAATGAGAAAATAAACCTGGTGAAATCAATCACTTGAACTTTTCACTTGAACTTTTCAATCCAGCGATTAAGAAGCGACTTTAACTCGCTCCTGTGCTCGTATCCCGCTTGGCATGTCTGATACGTTCCGTATTGTACGGGCCAAAGAACAATGAGTGGCGCATGCTCAAATTGCCCGGTTTGGGCCATGAAGAACAAGCCAGCGCCTGTTGCAATGTTGCGAAAATATCGAGTTCCAAAATGTCGATTGCGAATCTCGACCAGAGGTGACTTTGAAATCAATTCCACCACGGTTCTGGCGGCAGACTGCATGCTGCGAGATGCTTAAACACCGAGAACAGTGAAAACTTGAATGACGTCAAAACCATTACATGACGTCAAAACCATTACATGACGTCAGAGATGCATGACATCAGAAATAAGAAATGACATAAGAAAATATACAGCACAATCATGTTGCGCCGAGCAGCCTGCGCGTCGGCTCACCGGCTGTCACGTACGTGTCTGCTTAATTTGTTATTATTCATATTGCTGATACCATTGTAGATTTTCTGTCGCCACTTGGCTCAACCAAGGATCAGTTTACGCGCGACTTTGGTGAAGTGGACTTCTCTGGCCCGCAGTCCAACGATGCGGTGCCAAACAACATCAACGTGGACGAATTGCGTCAAAATACCGGACGCGGAATCAAGAAGCTGGTGCGGTTTTGTTCTCTTTGCTTTTCTATAAGTTCTTATATGTTCTCTCACTCTTTGTTTTTGACCATCTGTTTTGTTTATTTACTGTTTACTATCTGTTGTCTTTGCCTGCTTGTATTTTTTGTGCAGATTGGCCAACCCATTTTGAACGTGAGGCAGCATTATGAGCTGCTAGGAGTGTGCAGCAGCGTGCTGTACAATCTCCGGCCGAGTTTTGTTGGTGTCGGAAGCACAGTGAAATGCGTCACTGGCCCCGTGGGATGCGGCAAATCTACCGTGCTCACAGGTCTGTTATGGGCTTCTGTTATGAGCTACTGTTTACCGCATCCATTCATTCTAGGATTTGTGCATGCTCTTCCTTTGCTGCGCCCGCACATCATACCGCTGTATGTGGACGTGCATGCTCACTTCAACAAGGGCAAGGATATCGGAAAGACCATTGCCCAGGAGGTTAGTTCGCGTGATTATTAGTTTCAATATTATACATGTGCTAATTTCAACAAACTCACACTGAGTTTTTCAGATCGCTCTGATTGCAGGTATGTCTGCCGACCAGATGCAGGCGCTTGATCCGATGGACATGTTCTTGTACGGAGCTCGCGCGGCTGCTGCGCTGCACGGAAAATACGTTTTTCTCGTGCTGGACAACATTGAGGCTGTGTGGTGGAAGAATGCCTCTGCTACCGAGCGGACGCTGTGCGATGAGGCTTACGCTCTGCTTGGACACCTGGCCAACACTGGACACGGCGGATGGGGCACGCTGGCCTGCAGCTGGTTCCCGGAGCTTCGCAAACTTATTGTGAATGAACCGATTTCAGACGCACGCTTTACGCCGCGCCGGTCACTGAACGGGACCAAGTGTCCGACGATCCACCTTGCGACCGCCAGTCCCGGCGACACGGGTCCAGCAGCAGAGTTTGTTGCTTGCATGATGTCTCTTCCGGTGCGTCAGTATGTCAAGAAATGCAACCTGATGCCTTCGCTGGTGAAGTATGTGGTCGATGAGTGTGACACGAACCCACGCGCGGCAGCCCATCTGCTTAAACAGTTGGAAGTGGATATCATGGCCGAGATTGAGAGGGGTCAGGCTAGCGCAAAGTGAAGTAAACAATGATTGTGGGTGATGGATGATGGTGAATGTACTGATGGTGAATGTACTGATGGTGAATGTAATGATGGTGAATGTACTGATGGTAAATGTACTGATGGTGAATGTAATGATGGTGAATTTTGTGGCCAATACAACGGAAAGAACTGATCACTTTAGCAATTTATCAAATACGTGGTTGGTGGCCAGTTTTGCGGCAGAAAAGGAATACGGCATAAAGAAATCAACTGACATAAAGAAATCAACTGACATAGAGAAATCAACTTACATAGAGAAATCAACTGACATAAAGAAATCAACTGACATAAAGAAATCAACTGACATAAAGAAATCAACTGATCTCACTTCAACAATGCATGTATCATGTTTTGAAATTCGTGCATGTCGTGAACGACCGTGCCACCCAAGCGAGGATTGATTTCGAATATCATGGGAACTCCATTTTCCATCTTGAAATTAATGCACGCAAAGCCATGGTAGTTCAGACATTTAAACAAGCGCGAAAATAACGCCGGACACGGCTGCGATACCTTTGCGTGGCCAGTCATGCGGCCGCGCGAAATGTGGTCCGGTCCGCACGGCATGGCAAAACAGACACTGTGCACGACAGTGCCGTTTTTAACGCAGAAATGGCTGCCGTACTCCACCAAGCCGTGAATGTATCGCTGCGTCACGGAATCGCCATCAATATGCGGGATGCTGTTGGAAGACGGCGACGGTGACGAGATATACGACCCTTCGGCGCCTGAGCAGCGAACTTTTTTGACGATGTGACGCGCGGTTGCTGGGCTGTGCTGGTGGCACACGCCGCCGATGTGGGCGCTAAACAGCGTGGGCACGTGCGCGGCAAACCCGGAGCGCAGCATCCACAACACAAAGGCATACTTGTCGTCCAACAGTTCGACAAGCCCGGCAGGTGGGCAAAACGCCGAGGCGTGCGACGCCCACGCGCGCATGTCCCGCAGCGACATTGGCAGCACAATGTCTCCAGCGCGCGCAGACTCTGGTAATTGTTGCACTTGAGTTTGAATTGTCCAGCCGTCAGCGCGCAGGCGCGCAATGTTATCCTCCCACGATGGCCACTCTGCGCAGCCGATGTACAGAGTCATTGCAATTTGCATGGATAGTATTCTTGTTTTTTCTTATGTATTGCATGACAATTAGCCTTCTTTACTTTTCTTCTATCAAGGCATTCTTTGAGCAGGAAATATCTTTTCTTTTCTAGATATTTTCTGCTCATTGTTCTTTCCCCTTTTTCTGTGCAATCTCTTAGAAATTAGCTATTTTTATTTCTCCTTTTCATTTCGTCGGATATTTTTCTTTACATCACATGAGAGCAATAACAAGTAAGCAATAAAAAATGGCTGCGGCATCGTCAGACGCAACCATGGGGTACCGTGTTGTGTTTCGCCGGCAGCCCAATGCGCAAGAGCACATCAATGTGATCAACGTGGATTCCGACCCGACCACGGAGCGCTTGGAGGACGGCCAATGGGACGGCGACGAATGTCTCATCCTGAATCCGGACACGCACAAAAGCAACACGCTGCGCCAGGCGCTGCAGCGAATTCGCGAGATGCCGCAGCTGGCGCTGCTGAACCTGCCCGTTGTGCGCAACCTGCAGGACACGATGGTTCTCTGGGCAGCCTGGAAGATGGCCATGTTGGACACAATCGGCGCCATTTTTGAGATGCGATGCCAAGCAACGCTCACGCAGCGAGTTGATCTGGACGACGAGTCTGTACGAATCCGGCTCCGCGAGATGCGCATGCAGCTGCAGACAACCATGGGAACCTGGCGCGAGCACCTCAAGTTTCTTGCGGGACAGCGCGATCAGCTCACCGCCGGCATCGTGCAGCGCGAGGCGGATGTGGCCGAGTCGCGCGCCACGCTGGACACCAAATGCGCGGCGCTGGCTCGAGGTGGCACGTCGACCAGCCGCTGCGTGGCGGCCGCGCGTGTGCTGATCAACGCAGCGACCGCGCTCGAAAGCACGCAGAACGAGCGGCGCAGTCTGATTGACCAGTGGCACCAGAACGACCGCGTGGCGCACGCAGACACACTGCGCTCGCTGACCGAAGCGATGATTCATTTCGCGCACGCGTTTGGCCGCGATCTGGACGACGTCAAGCTGCAGGCCAAGCTGGCGCGCGCTTCAGTGGACGAGTCGATCCGAAAAAAGCAGATGGCCTGGCACGACATGTGCCAGGCGCTGCAGGACCGGTACCAGCGCGAGGTGCACCAACCGTTGCAGCAGCTGATCCGCGACCTGAAAGCCAACAAGGACCAGGACCAGCCGTACACCGAGCCACTGCCCATGGCCATTGACGTTGTCTCGCAGGCGCTGACCAACGAGAACGATCCGCACTGCATTCGCCGCTGCGAGGTCGCTCAGATGGAGCTGGCAGCCATTCGCAGCTACCTGACCAAAGTGACCCAAGAACGCACCGCCCCCGCAGCAAGCTCGGCCGATGACGCTGCATGGGACGATGACGCCATGCGCCAGGCGCGCCGGCGGCGCGACAATGAGGAGCGTGCCGTTGGTGTGGAGCACGACCAGCGCATGCTTGCCCTGCAGACGGAGCAGGAGGCGCGCAAGCTCGCGTTGGCGCGGGCCAAGCAGCACATGCAGCTCCTGCGCGCCAAGGCCGATCAGCTGCAGACGCAAGTGGCTGCGTCCTGGCAGCAGTTTCAAGACGTGCCGCTGTCGTCGGAGATGAACAAGCGCGCTGCCGCGCTGACGCGGCTTGCCACGCAGAGGCAGGCAAATCTGCACGACGAAATGCAGCGGACCAACGACATGATCCATCGTCTGCATGGCGAGCTGAATGACGCGCGTGGCAAAGTGACCGGGGAGGAGCGTCTGACGCAGGCCACGCGATACCTGGCTGTCGCAAACAACATTCACGACCTCTGCAGGCGCATGCGCAGCCAATTTGAAATGGCCATCCATGCCGAGGAAATCATGCGCCGGATTGTGAGTGACCAGTTTACAGAGAGCGCACGCACGTTTCACACACTCTCCATCTCCATCATCCACAAGGTGCTCGACACGGCAAGATCACAATTTGCGCGCACTAAGGTGGCGCTTGACCGCATCGACGACCAGATAAAGGAGGCCACGCGGCGCATCGACACGCTGAACAAGGCGCGCATCCAGCAGGAACTTCGCGTGGACGGACCCGAGATTGACCTCTACACCACCCTGGAAGAACACGTTGTACGGTCCAATCAGCTGCAGCAGCTGCGCGATTCGTATGTCAAGACCAAGGCGATGTGCAGCACGTGCGAATCGGCGCTCCTGCTGCTGCAAGACCTCGTGAACGTATTGGAGGGGTTTTAAGCTTGGATGGAGAAATTTGTGATATTTTCATCATAAAGAATGGATCGGGATGATGCCCGGCACCTGAGGCTCGTTGTGGAACTCTTACATAAGAAAGCCAATGACGGCACATTGACTGGGACCGAAGAGGCGAACGCAATTGCGGCTTACCACAACGATCCCGATGCCGCCGCGCGCATCGCCAAAGCTTTGTTTCCCGACACTGGCACGATGGTTATCCAGCCGGGATTTAGTACCGAAATCACTGATATTGGTGATGTGTGATGACTTTTAGTGTCTGGGCGATGACCATCTTTACTTTATCAATTACAAGGTGAACCGTTTTGTGAGCAAATTTGTGAGCAATATAGAAGAATACTTTAATCATCAGCGCGCTTGCGCTTGTTCTTCCCGGCAGCAGGCTTTTTCTTCTCATTCTTCATCTCAGCTGCAGCATCGGCCGGTTCGGCGGGTTCGGCTGGATCGGCTTGTTCGGCTGGTTCGGCGGGTTCGGCTGGTTCGGCGGGTTCGGCTGGTTCGGCTGGTTC
>Ga0214917_10002075_pt1 | contig 24999 bp, 24 predicted proteins | sample LL_1208_BB_MetaG_FD_177983 | JGI IMG/M metagenome (GOLD analysis project Ga0214917, IMG submission 177983) | Freshwater microbial communities from Lake Lanier, Atlanta, Georgia, United States - LL_1208_BB | ecosystem: Environmental > Aquatic > Freshwater > Lake | place: USA: Georgia | collected...
AAGTAGCTGACATGATTTTATTTCCAAATTATTTAATGCACACTGCTTATCCTTTTCAATCTGGTGAGGAGCGAAGATCATTCTCATTTAACGCTGAGATTGATCAAAAAATAGCAAATGTGTTTAAACATGAATAAAATTCCAAAACAAAAGAATGTCCTTGGTGAAGATATTGAGCCATGCTCAATGAATCCGATCACGGGTTGGTTTCGTGATGGCTCGTGCAACACAGATAAAACGGATGTGGGTGTTCACTGTGTTTGCGCAAAAGTAACGAATGATTTTTTAAATTGGTGTAAAGAAAATGGTAATGATTTAATAACACCTCATCCTGAATTTGGATTTGAAGGATTAAAAGATGGAGACAATTGGTGTGTTTGCGCAAGTTGGGTAAAACGCGCAATTGATGCTGGTCATGGATGTAAAATCTATATTCGTAGAACGCATATGAAGACTTTAGAAATCATACCTATGGAGACTCTAAAGAAATTTGCTGTGGATATCTCATAAATCGACGTTCCGATGTTCTCGTTTTGATTCCCTTTTGATTCCCTTTTGAATCAAATTTTCTACTTTTAAGAGTGTATGTGGATAATTAAAAATCTAATTTAACACCAACCATTAGAGATCCCGAAACATTAGTTGTTCTCTCTAAATGAGCAGGTGATCGGCTACCATAGGCAGTATACCCTGCGACATCAACAGCCCCAGCATTTGCAGCATCACAATCAATCATTGCTCCGCATCTTGGGTTTACAATTTTAGATACATCATTTCTAACAGTTCCATTTGCCATCAAATAAAACATACCTTGTGGTAAGGGATTAATAATTCCTAATAAAATTGTTCCAAGACCACCGAAGGAATTATTTTTGTCAGTCACGTTGTAAGTTTGCACTCCTGATGTGTTTGATTGATTTGCTGTTAATTTGGATTCTGTAAATAATGCGGCAAGTTTAGCCCCATACATAAATTGATAAGAGCTATTTTCAATCGGAACAATATTTGTTAACGAAATAAAAGGTCCAATGGCATTATGTTTAACTTTTTCATTTAAAAAATAACGTCTTTGTCCAGAACTATTATAAAGATCAACGCTTAAATCATAATTCAGATTGTTATACATTATACCAACATCTGTTGTATAATCTTTTAGAAATTTAAATTCTGAAGAATTAAAAAAATTATTATCTATTCTTACGTAAGGGCTAATTGAGTATGAATTTAAATCTGATTTAATTTTGAAAGAACTTGTTTCACCGGCAACAGCAGCTCCTATAGACTTAGCTCCTGTGATTGGCATAACATCTAGATATTCACCTCCTCCTGCTCCCCCAATGTCAGCCGCTGCACTTCCATGACTGCCAACAGTGGTTGAATAATTAAATGAATCTTTACTTGTTCCTCTAAACCCATTAACTAAAAATCCAAAACCTATTGTATTTTCAGATTTTTTTTTATAAAAAATATTTGCTTCTAAAGCAGGTGCAAAATTATCAAATTTTTGCTGATCTCCAGTTGGCTGCGTTATGTGTTGAAAAGTATTGTAGTTAGTAGACAAACCAATACCGCTTGAAACTTCAAAATTATTATAAGCGGTTCCTCCAAATATGCTCAGAGTATCAGGAGTTATGGGATCTTTTGTTTGCGCGTGAAGAAATGATGTAAAAATTGTAAAAAAAATTAGTGAAAGAAAAAAAGCTTTTAACTGCTTAATGAGTTTCATAATTTCTGCCCTCTAAAGTGCAGAACCAACTCATTCTAAAACAGTTAATTCTATAAGTTTATATTAAGTTTATTATCAGAATATATGGGGGGGGTTAAATAAATAATTAGAAAAATTAATTACAATTTTTATACATTTGTGCATTTTAAGCCAAATTCGTTGATATATTATTAAAATAAATTATTTTTGGAGTTAATCATCGTTTAATTATTTGCTGTTTAGAAACTAAACTTAATTTGATGAGTCGTATGAAAAAACTACTTAATAACTCTTATTCCGTCTTTACTGAAGAATACTTCTAAAACTTTTTGAGCGATGTGCTTAGCGTTTAAGCCTGCAACGTCGTACATTCTTTCTGGTGTATCTTGATCAATGAATACATCTGGCAGGATCATTGATCTAAATTTAAGACCTTTATCAAAGATTCCATTTTCAGCTAATAAATTTGCAACGTGTGAACCAAATCCACCAATTGAACCTTCTTCGATAGTGATTAGGACTTCATGATTTTTTGCAAATTTTAAAATTAATTGTTCGTCTAATGGTTTTGCAAACCTTGCATCAATAATCGTAGTAGAAATTCCTTTATTCTTTAATTCGTTAGCTGCAATTTTGCACTCTTCTAGTCTTGTGCCTAAACTTAATAGACATACTTGTTTACCTTCTTGAATAATTCTTGCTTTTCCAATTTCAATTGTCTCTTTAATATTTGGTAGCTCAACGCCATAACCATTTCCTCTTGGATATCTAAATGCAGAAGGTCTATCGTTAATAGTAACAGCAGTATTAATCATTCGAACAAGTTCTGCTTCATCACTTGGTGCCATAACAACAAAATTTGGAAGCGTTGCAAGATAAGTGATATCAAATGAACCTGCATGCGTTGGTCCATCTGCGCCAACTAACCCTGCTCGATCAATTGCAAATCGAACGGGTAGATTTTGAATTGCAACATCGTGCACTACTTGATCGTAAGCTCTTTGTAAGAATGTTGAATAGATCGTTGCAAAAGGCTTGTAACCTTCCGTTGCAAGTCCTGCAGCAAATGTAACTGCATGCTGTTCTGCAATTCCAACATCGAATGTACGTGTTGGGAATTTTTTTGCAAATATATCAACGCCTGTTCCTGATGGCATTGCTCCTGTGATTGCAACAATTTTACTATCTAGTTCTCCATGTTTAGCAAGTGTGTCACCATAAACTTTTGTAAATGTTGGAGTATTAGCTGTTGATTTTACTTGCGCCCCTGTAACAACATCAAATTTATTTACACCATGATATTTATCATCTGAATTTTCAGCAGGTATATAGCCTTTTCCTTTTTGGGTAATCGCATGAACCAAAAATGGACCTTGATGAGCAGAGTCTCTAACATTTTTTAATACTGGAATTAATTGATCAAAATTATGTCCATCAATAGTACCTACATAATAAAAACCCAATTCATCAAATAAAGTTCCGCCAACAGCAAGACCTCTAAAATATTCTTCAAATCTTGCAGCTCTGGTCTTAATTGATCTTGGAAATAATGATGCAACTTTTTTTAAAAACCCTCTAAATCCTATATAAGTTTTTCCAGATAATAATTTTGCAAGATAAGATCTCATGGCTCCAACAGGTGGAGCTATAGACATGTCGTTATCATTTAGAATAACAATGAGTCTTGATTTCATAGAGCCTGCATTATTCATGGCCTCATAAGCCATCCCAGCGCTCATCGCTCCATCACCAATAACAGCAATTACATTATTATTTCTATCATCTAAATCTCTTGCAACTGCCATTCCTAATGACGCTGATATTGAAGTAGAGCTGTGCGCCGCACCAAATGGATCATAAATACTTTCAGATCTTTTTGTAAATCCTGAAAGCCCTCCACCTTTTCTTAATGTTCTAATTCTATCTCTTCGTTCTGTTAAAATCTTATGAGGGTAAGCTTGATGACCTACATCCCAAACTAATCTGTCTTTGGGAGTATCAAAAAGATAATGAATTGCAATTGTCAATTCTACAACGCCAAGCCCAGCGCCAAGATGTCCTCCGGTAACTGAAACTGCATCTACTAATTCGGCTCTAAGCTCTTCAGCTAAGGTTTTTAATTCTGATACTTGTAGTTTTTTTAAATCTTGAGGATTCTTAATCTTATCAAGTAATGGTGTGTTTGGCATTAATGATCTCTTCTTAATAAAAAGTTTACAGAATCTACCAAGCTATCTGCTCTTGTGCCATATCTTTTTTTTAATTTTTCAGTAATACCGTCTGCTAACTGGTAAGAAAATTCAATGGCTTTATTTACTCCAAGATTTTTAATTACTGTAGCCTTGCCTTTTTTCTTATCTCCTCTTGTGGGTTTACCAATTTTTTTGGTATCTCCAAATACATCTAAAAGATCGTCAGTAATTTGAAATAACAAACCAATATCAAGACCTATTTTTTTTAAAAATTTTCTCTCCTTTTCTTTTCCTGCTAAAATAGCAACACTCTCTAAGCAAAAACTAATCAACTCACCTGTCTTTTTATTTTGCATATCTACTATTGAATCTTTGCTAACTTTTAATTTTTCAAATTTTAGATCTAAAAATTGTCCACCTGCAATTCCAGTATAACCGGATGATGAGGCTAACGTATAAACCAAATCAGATTTTGATTTTGGATTGGTAATCATTTTATTTGAAGTTAAAATTTCAAAAGCCAAAGTTAATAAAGAATTTCCAGCAAGTATAGCTGTGGATTCTCCAAAAACCTTGTGGGTACTTTTCTTTCCTCTTCTAAAATCATCATCATCCATACTTGGTAAATCGTCATGAATAAGTGAATAAGAATGGATGCATTCAACTGCTGCACCAATAGTAATCAATCTTTTATAATCTAAATTAAATAATTTTCCTGAAGAAACGATTAAATAAGACCTAAATTTTTTCCCCCCTGAAAATAAGCCATATTTCATGGCTTCAAAGAGTTTATTCTTCTGTTGATTTTGCTTTAGAAAATTTTTTAAGAAAACGTCAACGTCTTTAGCAACTTTAATTATTCTTCTCTCTGTATCTTTCATACTTAAGAATTTTTATTAAATTCTTTTGTTGAAAATTTACCGTCTTTATCAATAGTAATTTGCTCTACTTTTAAAGTAGCTTCTTTTAATTTAGTTTCGCAATGATTTTTAAGATGAACGCCGCGTGTGTACTCTGCGATCGACTCTTCTAAATTAATAGAACCATCTTCTAACTTGCTAACAATATCTTCTAACTGTTCCAAAGCTTCTTCAAAAGACAGCTTTGTAATATCTGGAGAAATGTTAGATTTTTTCATATAAGTATCATTTTTAAGAATTACTCTTTTATATTAAATAATTAATGAAAAATATCTATTCAAATATTTATAAACCCACAAACAATAATTTAAGCAAAGCTAAGGTTGTTATAGAAAAAGGAGGTGTAGTTGCGATCCCTACTGAGACTGTATATGGAATTGCTGCAAATGCTTATAATACTAAGGCTGTTAAAAAGATTTTTTATTTAAAAAAACGCCCAAGTGACAATCCTTTAATCATTCACTTTAAAAATACTGAACAGATAAAGAAAGAGGCTGTTATTAACAAAAACTTTCTAAAACTTGTAAAAAAATTTTCACCTGGTCCTTTAACTTATGTTTTGAAAAAAAAAATAAGTTCTAAAATATCTAAACTAGCAAACAAAGGACTTGCTACAATTGCGGTAAGAATTCCAAGTGAAAAAAGCACAATTAAATTATTAAATATTCTTAAATGTCCACTTGCTGCGCCAAGCGCTAATAAATCAAAATCTTTAAGTCCGACAACGGCAAAACATGTAGCAGAAGAATTTGGTAGCAGTATTAGAATGATTATTGATGGTGGTACTTGTAAAATTGGAATTGAATCAACGGTTATAGATTTAACAACTAAACCCAAAATATTAAGAGAAGGAGGACTTTCTTCTGAGGTTATTGGAAAATTTTTAAAAATAAGATTGTCTGAGAAACAAAATAAAATTATTAAATCTCCAGGGCAAATTGGCCTTCATTATTCTCCTGGCATGCCTATTTATATGAACAGGGAAAAAGCTACTAAAGATGGAGCTTTAATAACATTTGGCAAAAAAAATTATAGCAATCAGAATACTTTTAACTTAAGTACTGGGGGAAATTTAAAAGAAGCTGCTAAAAATTTCTTTAATACTTTAAGGGTTATTAAAAATAAAAAATTTAAATCCATAAGCGTTAATAAAATTCCTAATAAAGACTTGGGCAAAGCAATTAATGAAAGATTAAGAAGAGCTGCATACTATGAGTGAAAATATAATTGAAGTTAGAAATTTATCAAAGAAATTTAGAAATCATCAAGCTGTTAACAATATTTCCTTTGATCTAAAGCGAGGAGAGATAAAAGGTATTTTAGGAGCTAATGGCGCTGGTAAAACTACTACTATAACAATGTTGCTAGGCTTACTAACACCAACATCAGGAAGTATTAAAATATTATCAACGGATATTTCAAAGGACAGATATAAGATTTTAAATAAAATAAACTTCTCGTCTCCTTACGTAGATTTACCAAAAAAATTAACAGTTAGACAAAATCTATATGTATATGGAATGCTCTATGGTATTAAAAATATAAATCAAAAAATTAAAAACGTTGCCAAGGAATTAGACTTTACAGGTCTGCTTGACATTAAAGTTGGGGAATTATCTTCCGGTCAAAAAACAAGAGTATCTTTAGGTAAAGCAGTAATTAATGACCCTGAAATACTATTTCTTGATGAACCCACTGCTTCACTTGATCCTGATACAGCTGATCGTGTCAGAACTTTTTTTGAAAAATTTTGTAAAAAACATAATACTGCAATCATTCTTGCAAGTCATAATATGGAGGAAGTTACTAGACTTTGTGACAATGTGATTATGATGAAGGATGGAAAAATTACAGATCAAGGATCTCCTAACAGTCTTTTAAAAAAATATGGAAAGAAAAAATTAGAAGATGTCTTTCTTAAAATCGCAAGGGACAAGAATAATTGATGAAATCTATAGTTAGAATTTTTGCCCTAGTCGTTAGATATTTTTATTTAATCAAAACTTCTTTTCCTAGAATTTTAGAATTGATGTATTGGCCAACATTTCAAATGATATTATGGGGATTAATTTCAAAACATTTAACAAATTCTAACGATACTGCTGTTCAGATTGGTGGCGTTTTAATTGCTGGGGTTTTGTTGTGGGATGTTTTGTTTAGAAGTCAGCTGGGTTTTTCTTTATCTTTTTTAGAAGAGATATGGTCAAGAAACTTAGGACAATTGTTTGTCAGCCCTCTTAGACCATTAGAAATGGTTTTATCATTAATGACCATTAGTTTCATAAGAACAATTATTGCAATTATTCCTGCTGCTCTACTTGCGATACCTCTTTATTCTTTTTCTTTATTTCAAATGGGATTTAGTCTAATGCTTTTTTTTTCAAGTTTATTAATAACAGGATGGATACTTGGAATATTTATCATTGCAGCAATCATTCGCTTTGGTGTTTCTGCTGAAAGTTTAGCGTGGGGTGCTATTTTTACATTAGCTCCCTTAAGCGCAGTTTATTATCCAGTTGAAATATTGCCTGAATGGATTAGATGGCTTTCGTTATCATTCCCGCAAACATATGTTTTTGAAGGAATGCGAGAAGTTTTATTTAACAATAATTTTAACAGTAATTATTTTTTAAAATCCTTAGCTCTGAATGCGGTTTATGCGTTTATTTCAGTTGTTGTTTTTTTAGTATCTTTTGAAGGAGCTAGAAAACGAGGTGGTCTTATTAATACTGGCGAATAAATTATTAGTTAATCAAGATTTTTGATTATTTCCTCTACCATTTTTTTTGCGTCCGCAAAAAGCATTAAGGTATTATCTTTATAAAAAAGCTCATTATCAACTCCAGCATAACCAGCCGCCATACCTCTTTTTACAAATAGTACAGATTTAGCTTTTTCAACGTCAAGAATTGGCATACCAAAAATTGCGCTCTTAGGATCGGTTTTAGCCGCAGGATTAGTCACATCGTTTGCACCAATTACAAATGCAACGTCTGTATTAGAAAAATCATTATTAATATTTTCAAGTTCAAACACTTCATCGTATGGCACATTTGCTTCGGCCAACAAAACATTCATATGTCCTGGCATTCTTCCAGCCACTGGGTGAATTGCATAAGAAACTTTAACGCCTAATTTTTTTAACTTATCACCCATTTCACGAAGGGCATGCTGAGCTTGGGCTACTGCCATTCCGTAACCTGGAACAATAATAACAGAAGATGCGTTCTTCATTAAAAAGGCAGCATCATCTGCGCCTCCTTGCTTAACTGGTTTAGTATTTTTCTGAACAGTTGCGGATGATGTGTCTCCACCAAATCCACCAAGAATAACATTAAATAAAGAACGGTTCATGCCTTTACACATAATATAAGAAAGAATAGCCCCTGAAGATCCAACTAAAGCTCCTGTAATAATAAGAGCAATATTTTCTAAGGTAAATCCAATACCGGCGGCAGCCCAGCCAGAATAAGAATTTAACATTGAAACAACCACAGGCATATCAGCTCCACCTATTGGAATGATAATTAAAAAACCAATTAGAGTTGAAATAATTATAATAGCCCAAAATAAATTTTCAGATTGTAATTTTGCAAAAGAAAATATTAAAAAAATTATTAATATTCCTATGAGTAAATTTATAAAGTGTTGACCTTTAAATGTTATGGGGCTTCCAGACATTAATCCTTGAAGTTTTAAAAACGCAATGCAAGAACCAGAGAATGTAATAGCTCCAATTGCAACTCCTAAGGACATTTCTATTAAAGATAAGATTTTAATATTTCCAACTTGTCCTATTCCGAACGATGATGGATTGTAAAATGCTACGATGCCAACAAGAACTGCTGAAAGACCAACTAAACTATGAAAGCCAGCAACTAGTTGAGGCATTGCTGTCATTGATACTCTATGAGCGATTAACCCCCCTATTAATCCCCCTATAATGATTGGAATTAAAATATAAAAAATATTTTCCTTAATTTGATTAATATCACCAAGAGATAAAAGAGTGACAATTATTGCAAGTGACATTCCCAAAATTCCATAAAAATTTCCTGTTCTTGAAGTTTCTGGAGAAGAAAGTCCTCTTAACGCCATAATAAATAATATGCCAGTTACTAAATACAATGTTGCTGTAATATTTGCAGAGATCATTTCTTTTTATTTTTTTTGTACATCTTCAGCATTCTTTGGGTTACCAAGAAGCCGCCAAAAATATTAACTGATGCAAGTAAAATTCCAAGAATTCCTGGAAACTTTCCAAAAAAACCTTGTGTGATCGGTGATAAACCTACCGCAACTAAAGCTCCAACAATAATTACTGATGAAATTGCATTAGTAACTGACATTAAAGGAGTGTGCAAAGCGGGGGTTACGCTCCAAACCACGTAGTAGCCTACAAAAATAGATAAAATAAAAATCGCAAATCTAAAGATAATTGGATCAATTTCCATTAGTTAATCTCCTTGTTGACATAAACTGCTTTAATAATTTCATCATTTTCATCTATCTTTAATTTTTTTTCAAGTTTGTCATAAATAATTTCTAAAAAATTTAAAATGTTTTTTGCAAATAGAGTAGATGCGCTTTCTGAAATTCTACTTGGAAAATTTTTATGTCCTATAATTTTTACTCCATTCATAACTACAATTTTCCCTGGCTCAGAGAATGCTGAATTACCGCCTTGCTCTACAGCTAAATCACAAATAACAGAACCACTCTTCATTGATTTAACCATTTCTTCTGTAACAATTCTCGGGGCCTTCTTGCCTGGAATTAATGCAGTGCAAATAACAATATCTTGATTTTTAATTGTATTTTTTAACAACTCTTCTTGTTTCTTTTTATCTTCTTCATCCAACTCTTTTGCATAACCGCCACTAGTTTCTAAATTCTTTGAACTTTGAGCAAAAACAAATTTTCCACCTAAACTCTCGACTTGTTCTTTTGAAGCAAGCCTAACATCTGTTGCTGACACAACGCCTCCTAATCTTTTGGCAGTCGCAATAGCTTGAAGTCCAGCGACACCAGCTCCAATGATAAAAAATTTTGCAGGAGTTATTGTTCCGGCAGCCGTCATCATCATTGGGACCGCTTTATTAAATTCATAAACTGAATCTATAACTGCTTTGTATCCAGCTAAATTTGCTTGTGATGACAGAATATCCATAGACTGAGCCCTAGTAATTCTCGGAAGCAGTTCTAAAGAAAATATTTTAATATTTTTTTTTAAAAGTTTATTAATTTTATCTTTATTTAAGTGAGGGAAAAAACTGCCAACTAATACAGCGCCTTCTTTGATTGATGTAATTTCTGAATCGCTAGGACAATTAATTTTAACGATAATATCTGAAGTTTTATAAATTTCTTCTTTAGTTGATATTTTAGCTCCTAACTTTTGTAATTCACTGTCATTAATATTTGAATTTTTTCCAAAGTCTTTTTCTAATTGAACAGAAAAGCCATTGGAAATATATTTTTTAACTGTATCTAAAGAAACTGCTATTCTCTTTTCGTTTATATCACTGTCAATTACTGATCCTAATATCATTCTGTATAACTTTTAAAAAAATTAAAACTAATTTAAAAAAATATTGAACAAGTCTATTATCAAATGTAAATTTGAAATAACAGAAAAGAAACTAATACACGTAATAATTGCTACTAGTTTTTTTGGTGCATTTTGAGTGAGCTTACAAAAGCTGTAATCTCATTAAGACTTAAAAACGATTAAAATATTATGCCAAGTGATATCGAAATAGCTCAAAAAGCAAAAATGCAAAAGATTTCCGATATCGCCAGAGATCGTTTAGGCATTAATGAAGATGATCTTGAGAACTATGGTCGCTATAAAGCAAAAGTTTCATTTTCTTATTTAGATAAATTAAAAAATAACAAAGACGGAAAACTAATATTAGTTACAGCTATTAGCCCAACTCCTGCTGGTGAGGGAAAAACTACAACTACGGTAGGTTTAGGAGATGCTCTAAGTAGCATTGGAAAAAAAACAATGATTTGTTTACGTGAGCCTTCCTTAGGCCCTGTCTTTGGAATTAAAGGTGGAGCTACAGGTGGTGGACTAGCGCAAATAGTTCCAATGGAAGATATTAATTTTCATTTCACAGGTGATTTTGCGGCAATTGCAGCTGCTCATAATTTGTTAGCAGCAATGTTAGATAATCATATTTATCACGGCAATGAATTAGGAATTGATATCAAAACTATTCAGTGGAGACGCGCGATAGACATGAATGACCGCGCTCTACGCAAAATTACTTTAGGATTAAATGAAAAAAAAGAGGGCTTTCCACGTGAAGGGGGCTTTGACATTGTAGCTGCTTCTGAGATCATGGCGATCTTTTGCCTTTCGACTTCCATTGAAGATTTAAAAAAACGTATTGGTCAAATTGTTGTAGCTTATAATAATAAAAATGAACCCGTTCTTGCAAAAGATTTAAAAGCCGTTGGTGCAATGACCGCACTTTTAAAAGATGCATTAGCTCCAAACTTAGTTCAGACGTTAGAAAACAATCCAGTTTTTATTCATGGTGGTCCGTTTGCAAATATTGCGCATGGTTGCAATTCTGTAATAGCCACGAAAGCAGCATTAAAAATTTCAGACTATGTAGTTACTGAAGCTGGCTTTGGTGCTGACTTAGGTGCTGAAAAATTTATTGATATTAAATGCAGAAAAACTGGTCTCTATCCTTCAGTAACTGTATTGGTTGCAACAGTTCGAGCTATTAAATATCACGGCGGCGCCGAACTTTCTAACTTAACTAAAGAAGATATCTCTGCTCTTGATAAAGGACTTGTTAATTTAGAGCGTCATGTTGAGAACATGACTAAAGTATTTAATTTACCATGCGTTGTAGCTATTAATAAGTTTACAAGTGATACACCAGCAGAAATTCAGTTAATCTTTGAAAGAATGAAAAAATTAAATGTAAAAACTGTACTTTCTTCACACTGGAGTGATGGCGGCAAAGGGGCTGTTGATCTTGCAAAAATTGTTATTGAGTTATCTGAAAATTCTAATCAAAAAATGCAATATGCTTATGAAGATAAAGACACATTAATTGAAAAAATTAATAAAGTTGCAAAGAAAATTTATAGAGCAAGCGAAGTAACTATGGACGATAAAGTAAAATCGCAAATTCAAAATTTACAAGATACAGGATATGGACATTTTCCAATTTGTATTGCAAAGACACAAAGTTCTTTCTCTACAGATCCAAAGTTAAGAGGAGCTCCATCAAATCACAGTATTGCAGTTCGTGAAATTCGTTTTTCTGCTGGGGCTGAATTTATTGTTATAATTTGTGGAAATATAATGACAATGCCGGGATTATCAAAAGTTCCTTCGGCGGAAAATATTGACTATCTTAACGGCAAGATTGTTGGTTTATAAAAATTTACTTACTTTCCCCATTTTTCTTTAAACTTTTCTGGGTACTGTTGTTGACTCTGATCACAAATTCCAAATAGCTTTGCATAAGGAAAATCTTTAAAATTGTTACTATCACTCATCTTTTCCTTAAAACTCTTGCTTAAATAAGCCTTATTTTGCTCTCCCCAAATGTAAATAAATCCTACATCCGCACATTTTTCTAATGCGGATTTGCGTGTTGCAAAAAATATTATTGTCGAAACAATTGCAGTGATAACGATTGCGGCAATAAAATAAATTAAGATTTTGTTCTTTTTACTTTTTGTTTTAATGTTTCCCATAATTTTGCAAATCCAAGCGGCTCAAAAATCATCAGTGTTATGATTAATCCACCAAATACGATTTGCTCAATGGAGCTTATGATTGTTGCATCAATCATGCCGTGGAATACATTATTACCAATAGCATTTAATACAACTGGAAAAAGCAAAATAAAAGCTGCGCCAATAAATGCACCTGAAATTGTTCCAAGCCCTCCAATGATCGCCATAAACATAATTTTAAATGAAAGACTGATATTAAAAGCAGCAAACGGTTCAACTGTTTTTAAATACGTATAAGTGTAAAGGGCTCCTGCTATGCCGCATAAAAAAGCATTAATTGCAAAAGCCTGCAACTTAGTTTTTAAAAGTGAAACCCCCATAGACTCCGCTGCAATATCCATATCTCTAACTGCCATCCAATTTCTGCCTGTGGATCCACGAGCCATATTAATTGCGAGCAAGGTTATGATGATTACAATTACAGCAACCAATAGATACATCATATATCCACTTGTAAAGGCTACCCCATTTATATTAATTTTTTGAAAAGTAGTTGATCCGGAAACGTCATAGTTCTTAAACCAGCCAAATTTGTCTATAACCCACACAATAAAAAATTGTGATGCTAAAGTTGCAACCATTAAGTAAATTCCTCTAATTCTAAGACTAGGTAATCCAAATATAATTCCGAGGCCCGCTGCAATTAATCCTGATAGAACTAATGCTCCTAAGAAAGGCATATCTTGTATTCGAAGCATCATATTGTAGCATGCGTATGCACCTGCACACATAAATCCTGCTGCACCCAAAGATAATTGCCCTGTATATCCCATAACAATATTTTGACCCATAGCAGCAAGAGTCAAACATAACCAAGGTATTAAAATAGAAGTGTACCAATAATCAGCTTGGATAACATTTGGGATTATTAAAAAACCTATTACTAGCAAAACAACAAAATTTACAATGTCAGCTTTTGTATATTTCATAAAAACAGGTTTCATAAACTAAACTCTCCTAATTATTTTTTCTCCAAATAAACCTTCTGGTCTATAGAGTAAAAATAATATTGATAACATGTACGGAGCCCAAGCTTCGATTCCACCTTTAAAGTAAGGTCCAATATAAACTTCTAAAACTTTTTCAGTGGCGCCCACAAGTAAACCACCAACAATTGCTCCTGGAATTGATGAAAATCCACCTATAATTAGAACTGGCAAGGCTTTTAATGCTAATTCAATAAGAGCGAATTGAACTCCTGCTCTTGCTCCCCACATCATTCCAGCAACTAAAGCAACAACCCCTGCAGCAGACCAAACTAGTAGCATGATATGTTTTAGAGGAATTCCAATAGAGCTTGCGGCCCCAGGATCATCAGCAACCGCTCTTAATCCAAGTCCAATTTTTGTGTACTTAAATAAAAGCGTAAGAAGAAGAATCATAGCGAATGCAACTAAACCTGCTGTCAAATCAAGCGCGCTAATAAATAATTTTAAATTATCTGCAATCCACGGAATAGGAAAGTCTCCAATTCCAAGACTTAGTTTTCTAACTTCAACACCCCATTTTGCTTGCGCAAGTCCTTCAAGAACGAAGCCAAGACCAATCGTTGCCATTAGAACTGTATCTTCACTTTGATTCATTAGTGGGCGAAGCACTAATCTTTCAGTCAACAAACCAACTAACATCATTAGAAGAACAACTGCAAAAAAAGCAACACCAAATGGCATTCCATACTCCATAAATCCACAAAATGAAAGTACGGCAAAAAACACCATGGCCCCTTGTGCAAAATTAAAAGTTGAAGACGCTTTGTAAATAAGAACAAAACCAAGCGCTACTAACGAATACATCGTTCCTGATAGTAGTCCACCAACAAGGACTTCAAAAAAGAATAAAATTGAATCAGTCATGGGCCACTCCTAAATAAGCATCAATAACTTTTTTGTTAGATCTAACTTTATCTGGTACATCATCACCAATAATTTTTCCATAGTCAAGAACTACAACTCTATCAGAAATATCCATAACAACACCCATATCATGCTCAATTAAAACTATAGTTGTTCCTAGTTCATCATTTACTTTTAAAATAAATCTGCACATATCTCTTTTTTCTTCAACGTTCATCCCGGCCATTGGCTCATCTAATAATAAAACATTAGCTTCTGTTGCAAGTGCTCGTCCTAATTCAACTTTTTTTTGCAACCCATAAGGAAGTTTGCCCACAGGTGTATTTTTGATATTTTCTATTTCTAAGAATTTAATAATTTCTTCGCATTTTTCTCTATTTTGTTTCTCTTCTCTTATTGCCCTTGGAAGCTGAAAAGCAACTTCAAGGAAATTAGCTTTTGAATGTAGTTTTCTACCTACTAAAATATTATCTAACACTGACATTCTTTTAAAAAGAGCAAGATTTTGAAAAGTTCTAGAAATTCCTTTTTGGGCGATACTATTTGGAGTAATTTTATCTAAAACTTCTCCTTTAAATAATATCTGTCCTTCTTGAGGCTTATAGATTCCATTAATACAGTTTAGTAATGAGCTTTTTCCAGCGCCATTTGGTCCGATAAGCGCCCTTATTTCGTGCTCCAAAACGTTAAAGGAAATATTAGTAATAGCTTTAACGCCACCAAAGCTTAGAGAAATATTTTTTACTTCTAAAATAGGCTTTCCAATTTTAAATTTTCTACCTTGTGTCATAATTTTTGCCTTACTTTTTGTCTTAGTCTTGGTCTTGGTCTTGGTCTTGGTCTTAGTTTTAGTTTTTTTTTTATTTCTTTTCTTTATTACCATTATTTATTTTTTTTCTCATTATCCTTAATGGCGTCTCTAAAATTTAATCTTTTTCCTTTTGAAATACCTAAATACAATTCTTTTACTTTGTCATCGCCTAATAAACTTTTTGCGGACCCTTCTAACATTACCTTTCCAGTTTCAATGATATATCCATAGTCAGAATTTTTAAGAGCGATATTTGTATTTTGTTCAGCTAATAAAATACTAACCCCTTCTTTTTCATTTAACATTTTTACAATATTAAATATTTCCGCAACTAACTGAGGCGCTAAACCCATAGATGGTTCATCTAACAAAAGCATTTTTGGTTTTGTCATCATTGCTCTTGCAACTGCCACCATTTGTTGTTCGCCACCTGATGTAAATCCAGCTTGGCTTTTTCTCCTTTCTTTAAGTCTTTTGAAATAACTATAAATTTTTTCAAGTTCTTGATTTAAATCACCCCTTGATAATTTTCTTGAATACGCTCCAGCAATAATATTTTCTTCAACAGTTAAATGCCCGAAACATCTTCTGCCCTCCAAAACCTGCACCATTCCAAGGCCAACCATTTCTGAAGGTGTTTGATCTTTAACTACATTACCATCGTAATCAATTGAACCTTTTGTAACTTTGCCTCTTTCAGAAGCAAGCATGGTTGATATTGATTTTAAAGTTGTGCTTTTTCCAGCCCCATTTGCTCCTAGTAGGGCTACAATTTTTCCTCGTGGTACTGTAAGAGAGACATCATGAAGTGCTAATATGACGTTATCATAGACTACCTCTATGTTTTTAACTTCTAATATATTCGTAGAATCTTTCCCCATTAAAATTCTGTATTATTTTTTCTCGTGCAATCTAGATATTAAAATAGGGAGTGTAAACTATTTTCAATACTCAAAATAATTTACACTCCCAAAATTAACTTATTGATTTAAGTGCTACACTTTTTAGGTGTAATTTTATTTTCCTCAGCATACTTAGCTGCTGATTCTACGATTTGAGCTCTTATAGCTTTTGGATCGTTAGGTCCTGTCCAGTCCTTAACTTTCTTGAAAGCTTGTGCTTTACCGTCCCATTGCATTAAAGCAAATTTACCAGCACCTTCATGCTGTGAACAAGAAAGAGCAAAGGAAGCTAACATACCCTCAATACCAAGTTCTTTCATTCTAGCATCAGTCAAGTTTATGGCTTCGTATCCAGCTCTAAACTCTTCACTAGTAACTGCTTTTCCAACTTTATTATGCATTTTTTGGGCATTTCTCATCGCTTCAGTCCACATAATAGCAGCGCCTAAACCTCTATTATAATATGCGGTACCAACACGATTTGGATCAGCCATATTACCTTTTCCGGCTTTGTAAACTTTTTCCTGAATATTCTTAATTAAAGGATAGTTTTTTCCAGGAAGCGCATTTGAAACAACGTAAGTTCCATTAGCAGAATCTCCAGCAGGAATCATATCCTCTTCAGCTCCACCGAAAGTAACGTACATCATTTTTGTTCTTGGGAAATTAATTCTAGCAGCATTTGTCATAGCTGTTGAATTCATTCCAGAACCTGCACCCCAAAAAGTCACCCAATCAGGTTTTTCTTGTCTAACTTGTAACCACTGAGATTGTTGTTCTAATCCTGGAGGAGCTACAGCGATTTCAACCAATGTAAATCCCCATTCTTTAGCAAGTCTTCTCATTGTTGGAAGCGGTTCACGTCCAAATGCAGTATCGATATGCATATGAACTATTTTCTTTCCCTTTAATTTTTCAGGGCCACCGCCTTCAAGTTCGGCCATCCATCTTAGCTTAACTGCGATTTGCGACCAATAACTACTTGCGGCATTAAACACCCAAGGCCAAACTGTACCGTCAGCAGCATCAGTTCTTCCATAACCGTACTGAGCTAAAACAACTTTATCTTCTGCCATACGATTTATAACTGCGTAAGCACCAGGCGTTCCTAGCGTGTCAAACACTACCATTTTCTGACCGTCTTTTGTCATAAGTCTTTGATAGCACTCTACAGTTTTTGCTGCGTTATATTCTGTTTCGCACTCTTGCCATGTCAACATAACTCCATTTACGCCACCAGTGGCATTGACATAATTCATATAGTCAATTTGTGCGCCGTAGTACCCAGTACCCATTGCTGAGTAAGGACCTACACGGCTACTTGGTATAGGAAAATATTGCGTCTCTTTTGTTTGAGCAAATAAATTTGCTGGCAATATTATTGTTGTAAGAAAAACTGCTGCACTTAATGCAGAAGTAATTTTCTTTACGTATTGTTTAACCATTAATAACTCTCCTGTTTTGATTTTTAAAAATTATAACCATAAAAAAATCTACATACAAATAATTAATAGTTTTTAAAAAAACCATCAAATATATAGAAATGTTAGTATGTTTTGCAACTCAAAGGTGAACTTATTAAATAACAAAAGCTATTTTGAATTCATGATAATAATTTTAAAAATATGATTAATTTAATTAAAGAAAATTTTAAAAGAGCCTTAATTGCAAAAATATTTTCAATTATCACTATCGGCACTCTTTCCTTTTTAAGTTTTAAAACTCAGTACGGTTTATTTCTTGTTGGCTCATTTGGAGCTTCAATGGTGCTAGTTTTTGGTTATCCTGAAAGCCCATTTTCTCAGCCCAAAAATGTATTTTTTGGGCATTTTATTACTTCATTAGTTGGCGTCTTAGCTTTGAATTTTTTTCCTATGGAGCAGCATTATTTATTTTTACAGATTGCTGTCGCAGTGGGACTTGGAATATTTATAATGATATTATTAGGCGTCACACACCCTCCTGCAGGAGGCAATCCAATATTTATAATACTTGGTGGAGCCACATATCAATTTTTATTAAATCCTATTATTTTAGGATCTATAATAATTATAATTTACGCAATTATTTTAAATAGATTTATTTTAAAGAAAAATTATCCAATTAACTGGAAAAAATAACTGTAGTTATTGATTTAATATTATTTAACTTGAACTTGATATTCGTTTTCTTTTTCTTTTTCTTTAGGTTCGAAACGATTTGAGATTTTTTTAATTTCTACTGAAGAAACTTTATACTCTGCACACATAGTTTCTTCATCTTTACCATGGCCAGTCACCATATTAACCATGTGTTCTGGAAAGTGAAAAGTAGTAAAGACAACACCTTGCTTAACTTTATCCGTTACTTCTACTTTAAGATCAACTTTACCTCTTCCAGAATACAATCTTCCAAAATCTCCTGTAATTAAATCTCTTTGAGCCGCATCTTTTGGATGAATCAAAAGAATATCTTCATCCATAAGATCAATGTTGTTCGTTCTTCTAGTCATGGTGCCACAATTATAATGTTGTAATGCACGACTTGTCGTTAATATTAATGGATATTCTTTTTGATTATTTGTTATCTCAGCAGACTCTTTCCAATCGAAGTTTTTAAGCTGTCCTTTTCCAAGTTTGAAAGTTTCTTTATATAAAATTTTAGTGTCCGTTCCATCTTCTTCAACAGGCCACTGCAAACCAAATTCACCAAGTCTTTCTCTAGTAACACCTTTAAAGAAAGGAACTACATCTGCAATTTCTTTTAAGACTTGATCCGCATCGTAGTTAGGTTGATCAAATCCTAGTTTTTGCATCATTTGTGTTACAATAACTGCATCCGTCTTAGTTCCTGGCAAAGGAGGAGCTGCTCTATTTACTCTTTGAATTCTTCTTTCTGTATTTGTAAAAGTTCCATCTTTTTCTAAGAAAGTAGTTCCTGGCAATACTACAGTTGCAAGTTTGGCAGTTTCGCTCATAAATATTTCCTGCACAACTAAAAGTTCTAATGAGTTCATAGCTTTAATAACATGAGAACTATCAGGGTCTGTTTGAACAATATCTTCACCAATAATCCAAACTGCTTTTAAATCTTTTTTAATTGCAGCATCAAACATTTCAGGAATTTTCAAGCCAGGTTTAGTTGGATGAGTAACTCCGTATTTTTCGCTATAATATTTTTGGTTTTTTTCATCTGCAACATTGAAGTAGCCAGCACCTTGATGTGGTTGACATCCCATGTCAGCAGCGCCTTGAACGTTATTTTGACCTCTAAGTGGATTTACTCCAACGCCTTTTCTTCCAATATTTCCTGTAATCATTGCAAGATCAGCGATTAACATTACTGTTTTTGAACCTTGTTCATGTTCAGTAACTCCTAATCCATGAAATTCCATAGAATTTTTTGCAGTGGCATAAGCAATAGCTGCTTGTTTAACCATTTCTTTATCTACACCCGCAATTTTTGCTAACTGATCAACGTCTTGTCTTTCAATTTCTTTAATGAATTTTTCAAAACCTTCGGTTCTGTCTCGAACAAAGTCCACATTATGTAATTTAGCTTTGATAATAAAATGAAGCATCATATTTAGGACTGCCACATTCGTTCCAGGTCTTAATTTGATGTGATAATCTGCAAGTTTAGCAATTTCAGTAGTAACAGGATCTAAAACAATTAATTTCTTACCTTTCATTACTTGCTGTTTAATTTTGGCTCCAGTTACGGGGTGAGCAGTAGTTGGATTTGCACCGATCACTAAAAATAAATCTGCGTGATAAATATCGTCTGTTGAGTTAGTTGCAGCACCCATTCCAAATGTCTGTTGCATACCCCATGCTGTTGGTGAGTGACAAATTCGAGCACAACAATCAACGCTGTTGGTACCAACAACAGCTCTAATCATTTTTTGAAATAAATAATTTTCTTCATTAGTACATCTTGCAGAAGAAATTCCAGCAATTGCATCTGGGCCGTGATCTTTAATAATTCGATTTAACTCATTTTTAATAAAATCATAAGCTTCATCCCAAGTAGCTTTTTCAAATTTTCCATTTCTTTTTATTAGTGGGGTTCTTAATCTGTCTGGATGATCATAAAAACCAAAAGCATATCTACCTTTAACGCACGTGTGGCCAGCGTTGACTTTTGTTTCTTTAGGAGTATCGATTGACACTACTTTGTTATCTTTAATAGAAGCTTCAAGGTTACATCCAACACCGCAATATGAGCAAGTAGTTCTAACTTTTTTATCTACATCAGCTGACTTAGATTTAAAGATATCTGAAATTGCATCAGTTGGACAAGTATGAGCGCATGCTCCGCAAGAAACGCATGAAGAGTCTCCGAACAGCATATTGTTGTCTGTTGTAATTCTTGATTCAAAACCTCGACCACTCATTGTCAAAACAAATGAACCCTGAATTTCATCGCAGGCTCTTACACATCTTCCGCAATTAATGCAGTGATCTAAATTCATTCTCATGTAAGCGTGAGAAGTATCTTTTGGAATGCCTTTATGTTGCTTTGGATTATTATATCTATGATCTGAAATTCCTAAATCATTAGCAACTTTTTGAAGTTCACAATTATTGTTTACTTCACAAGTTCCGCAAGTCATCGGATGATCTGTTAAAACAAGTTCAACAATATTCTTTCTAAGGGTTTTTAAATTTTCATTATTAGTAAAGATGTGCTGGTGCTCAACTACTGGAGTATGACAAGAAGCAACTACTCTTGTTGGCCCATCTTTTACTAAGGCAACTTCAACAGAACAAACTCTGCAAGCTCCATAAGGGGCTAAATTAGGATCGTCACAAAGTGTTGGAACCTTATCATCGCCTAAATAACCTTTAACAAATTTTAAAATAGACGTGTGATGAGCGCCAATTTCGTAGGGCTTTCCGTCGATATAGGCTATTTTTCTCTTTTCTGAACTCATTGTTTAAGCAGAAATATCATTTTTCATCTCACTGGAGAAGTATTTTAAAATGTTATTGATAGGAGTAGGTATCGCTCCACAAAGTGCACATAAACAACCCTTTTGCATAGTTTTTAACAGATCGTTTAATAGTTGCATGGGTATTTTTGCTGTTTTATTCTTAACTTGATCAAACATTTCTTTGCCTCTGTATGAGCCGAGTCTTCCAGGGAAACATTTTCCGCATGATTCTTCTGCAGAAAATTCAAATAAGTGATGAATGTATTCTACCATTGGAAAATCTTTAGGAATGCTTACAACGCTAGCATGTCCTAACATGAAGCCTTTGGCGCTAAATTCTTGAAAATCTAAATTTAAATTATCAATCTCACTTAAAGGAACAACCCCACCTAAAGGACCTCCTATTTGAAAAGCTTTAACAGGTTCTTTATATCCTCCACCGATTTCATTAAATATTTTTTTCATCGATGTTCCCATATCAATTTCATAAACCCCTGGGTTTTTAAAAAAACTATCAAGACATACTAATTTTGTGCCAGCAGATTTTTTATTTCCAATAGCTGCAAATTTATCGGCACCATTAATTAAAATTCCAGTAACCGCAGCTAATGTTTCAACGTTATTCACCACTGTTGGTTTTTTATATAACCCTTCAGTAACTGGGAATGGAGGCCTAACATCTACTTCAGCGCGTCTACCTTCAATAGATGCGATTAATGCCGTTTCTTCTCCGCAAATGTATGCACCTTGTCCAATACAAATATAAATATCAAAAGAAAAACCTGTTCCTAAAATATTTTCTCCAAGCAATCCTGCTTTTTTTAATTCGTTGATGCATCCATTAATTGCTTCGATTGATTTTGGATATTCACCTCTAATATACAAAACTCCTTCATCACCTCCGATGACATAGCCACAAATTATCATGGCAAACAAAACTTTAAGTGGTTGATCTTCTAATAAATATCTATCGGAGAATGCGCCTGAGTCACCTTCATCAGCATTACAGATAACATATTTCTTTTTTACTTTTTCTCTACTGCAAAAATCCCATTTCATTCCAGTTGGAAAACCTGCACCACCTCTTCCTGTAAGATTAGAGTCTAATATTGATTTAATTATTTCTTTTTTATCTGTTTTAAGAAATTTGGTTAATTGCTCTTTGACCTGGCTGATAGATAACAATTTATCATCCATTAAAAAACTTGTTGTTGCATAACTTTTGGAGAAATACTTATCTTGTTTAATTTTTTCACCTTTTATAATTTGATCGATTTTTTCTATATCTTTTCCAGCGTAATTTTCGCCGTTGTAATGAAATGCATTGTTTTCATAACAGTAACCCAAGCAAAACATTGTTCCTACTTTATCTTTGCCTAGTTTTTCTCTTAGAGTCTCTTTTAATTTATCTTGAGTACCTGAGCACATGCAGGCGCTACCATTGCAAACAAAGGCTTTCTTTTCACGATGGGCTGGTCTTAAAAATTCATAGAAACTTTCCGCTCCATAAACAGTTGAAACACCTAGATTATATTCATTTGCTATTTCTTTATTATCTTTTGGATGGTTCTTTAGAACGTTGTCTGAAATTTTTTGAAATAGATTATGTTTTAAACCTACTTTGCCAGATAAATTGCTAATATTTTTTGACATTAATTTTTTTAAATAATTATGCTTTTATAATTACTTTTTGATTATTGGTATAGACATTAAAACTGTCTTTTTTTACAAAACCGATCAAAGTCATATTAAATTTACTTGCTAAATCAATAGCGAGACTTGTTGGCGCACCCACACCAATCATAATTCCAATGTTCGTCATTAAAACTTTTTGCACTAGCTCAAAGTTTAAGCGTCCTGAACAAGTAATAAATTGTTCTTTAGAATTAAGAAGTTTGTTGTTTAAAATATTTCCTACTAATTTATCCAAAGCATTATGTCTGCCGACATCTTCGCTTATTGCTATTAATTTTCCATTGCTAGCAAACAAGCCACTAGCATGAATGCCTCCTGTTTTAGAAAATTCTGACTGACTGTTTCTTAAAATTTCTGGAGATTGAAGAATAACTTCTTTCGTTAACTTAGGTTCTGTTAATGACGTTTTGTCTTTTTTAATTATTTCTAAAGCATCTAGAGAAGACTTGCCACAAACTCCACACGACGAATTTGTTAAAAACTCTCTTTTAATTTTAGTGATATTAACATTTTGAGAATTGTTCAAAGTGGCTAATATTTTATTTTGAATTTTATATTGTCCTACTTTATCGCCAAAACTTTTTATAGATTCAATGTGACTAATATTTTGAACAATTTGCTCATTAAATAAAAATCCTCTTACTAAATCCTCATCATGACCCGGGGTTCTCATAGTAATGGATAAAATTTGATTAACCCACTTATCTTGGTCTTTAAATTTTATTGAAATTTCCAATGGTTCTTCAATAGAAATTAAATCATCAATCTCTTCAAATTTATTAGATTTAAATTTTAAAACTTTGTATTTAGAATTCATTAAATTTTTATTGAAGTGCTTTTAAAACGGTTCTTAAAGGAAGAAGCAAACATTCTTTTCTAGCCATATTTTTTTTATCAAAAATTTCTGAAAATTCTTTCCAACTATTTTTAAGATTTAATTTATTGTCTTTAAACATACCTTCAGCTGTATGAAAAAAATCTTTAAATTCTTGAATATTTTTATGTTTAATCGTTCTCGAAAGCAAACTCACTGAGGCTTGGCAGTATACACAAGATTTGCAATGATAAGCCATATCCTCGATAATATCTTTTTTTACAATTAAACTAATTTCCATTTCATCTCCACAAATCGGGTTTTTATTTTTTGATGAATGTGTGGGATTGCTAAGTGCTTTTTTATTTTCAGTATGGGAAGCAATTTCCAAAATTTTCAAATCCATTATATATCTTTAATTGGTATTTTAATGATTTATATTTAGATTTATGGACTATAACAGCATTTTAGGGGTTGTACTAGCAGGAGGACAATCGAAAAGATTTGGTCAGGATAAATCCCAAGTGCAACTGGGAGAGAAAATATTAATCGATTATATTCTCTTAGAAATCTTAGACCAATTTAATGAAATTTTAATTATAGCAAATAACGACATTAAGTTTTTAAATTCAAAAAAAATTACTAAAATTGAAGACTATAAAAAAGACTTAGGGCCATTAGGAGGTGTTTTGACAGCCCTAAAATGGATTAAAAAAAATAATAAAGATTACAAATGGATCTCTACCTTTCCTTCTGACACACCGTTTTTTAACAAAAAATGCTTACAAGATTTTCTAAAGAATATTAATGATAAAGACGGCAAACTTTTTTTTATTAAGTCTAATGATAAAAGGCATAATATATTTGGGTTATGGTCAGTAGATTTATTGGACAGATTAGAAGAAGATGTAATTAATAAAGGAGAGCGCAAAGTAGAAGTTTGGGCTAATAATGTTGGAGTTAAAACGATTAATATAGAATTTAAAAATAGCGATCCTTTTTTTAATATTAATACTAAAGAAGATTTAGAAAAAGCAAAAGAGCTAATAAAAACTAATGATTAGTTATTTAAGGTCACAACAGATTTTAAAGAAAGCTCCCATTAAAATTGGGGATCAAATTATTAATAGTGAAAATTCTCTTAACAGAGTTTTGTCATTAAATATTTTCTCAAAACATGATTATCCAGCCGCAAATAATGCAGCCTTTGATGGCTTTGCAATAAACTCTAGAGACACTAAATTTTTAAATAAAAAATCACCTCAAAAATTTAAAATTATAGGTTCGATGATAGCAGGGACAAAGCCTATTAAAAAAAAAATTAAAAAATTTGAAACAGTTGAGATTATGACGGGGGGAATTGTCCCAAAAGGCTTTGATACCATTATTCCAATTGAACAAATTGTTTTTTATCCAAAT
>Ga0214917_10002076_pt1 | contig 24998 bp, 23 predicted proteins | sample LL_1208_BB_MetaG_FD_177983 | JGI IMG/M metagenome (GOLD analysis project Ga0214917, IMG submission 177983) | Freshwater microbial communities from Lake Lanier, Atlanta, Georgia, United States - LL_1208_BB | ecosystem: Environmental > Aquatic > Freshwater > Lake | place: USA: Georgia | collected...
TGCTTCACTCTCTGCTGCATACCCGCCTGCAGTTTGAAATAGCTCCTCGGCAGTAGCGTATTTCCGCATTGCCTTGTCGCGAACTTTTTCATCTTCGGAACCCATGTCTATTTCGCATTGGCGCATGCGCTTTATAAGTTCATCTAAACCTCTCGCACTTAAAATTCGATCCATAGCGTTGACATCTAGATCACCGGTCCGTGGATCTTGCGGCAAATAGCCAACTGATGCAGAGGTAGCGATCACACCCTTGGCAGGCTGAATTTGACCAGCCAGAACCTTAGTTAATGTCGTTTTACCAGCCCCATTGCGACCAACTAACCCAACACGATCGCCACTATCTACCCGAAAAGTTGCCCCAGAGAGCAGCAGCTCAGCCCCTGCGCGCAATTCAATGTCTGTTGCTTGAATCACGACTTAAACAGGCCAATCTATAGGTATGCGAGAAGTCGCAAACTTGATGCTATCAAAATTACAGGTTGAAACCCAGCGCGCGAAGCATTTCGCGACCTTCGTCAGTGATCTTGTCTGGACCCCATGGCGGCATCCAAACCCAGTTCAACTTAAAGTCAGAAACATGGCCGTCAAGTGCAGCGCGTGTTTGGTCTTCAATTACATCTGTTAGCGGGCAAGCTGCGGAAGTAAGCGTCATGTCGATCGTTGCAATGTTCGCTTCATCAACAGTCACCGCGTAAACCAATCCAAGGTCGACCACGTTGATTCCGAGCTCAGGATCAACCACGTCTTTCATCAATTCGAAAACGTCATCCTCTTGTAAGACTGTCATTAGTTCTACTCCTTGTTTGATTCGTTAGAGTCGTTAACACTAGTTGAGTTGCTAAAACCTGCTTGAATCGCCGCATCTTTCCAAGCCATCCATGCAAGCAAAGCACACTTGACTCGAGCTGGGTATTGCGCAACGCCTGCCAAAGCTATGCCATCTCCCAAAATATCCTCATCAGCATCAACTGAGCGCTGCAACATAGCAATCAGGTGGTCTACTGCGGCTTCACCAAATTCAAAATCATGGTCGTTGATCTGGTCGTACATAATTGAGGCAGATGCTTGACTGATCGAACAGCCCATGCTGTCGTACGAGACGCTCAATTTTCCATCTTCGCTACGAGTTACCCGCACAGTGATCTCATCGCCACATGTTGGATTGACATGGTGCACTTCAGCATCAAAGTTATCGGCTAAACCTTTTCCATGTGGGTGTTTGTAATGGTCGAGAATAATCTCTTGATACATGTTTTCAAGTTTCATCTTTAAACCCCGAAGAATTTCTTTGCTGAGTAAATCCCGGCAACTAAAGCGTCGACATCATCGAGGTCGTTATAAATATAGAAAGTTGCACGAGTGGTTGCCTGAACCCCATATCTGAGACAAGCCGGTTTGGCGCAGTGCTGACCAACTCGAACTGCAATTCCACTTTCGTCCAACACCTGACCAACATCATGCGGATGTAGGCCTTCTAGAACAAAGGAAACAGCCGACCCACGATCAATGCTGTTTTCTGGGCCGATGATTCGTATGCCTGGAATGCCAGCTAACCCTGCAAGCGCAGCCTCAGTAAGCATGTGTTCGTGCTGGGCTACCGAAGCCATACCCAAATCATTCAAGTAATCCACAGCAGCCGACATACCAACGGCTTGCGCCGCCATTGGGACTCCGGCTTCAAACCGCTTAGGAGGCAATGCGAAAGTTGTTCGTTCCATCGATACGGATTCAATCATTGATCCACCCGAGATGAACGGTGGCATTGCGGAAAGTACTTCAGATTTACCCCACAGGCATCCAATCCCGAGCGGCCCAAGCATCTTGTGTCCACTCCAAGCGATGAAATCAACACCTAGTGCGACGACATCCACAGGCATGTGCGGCACGCTCTGGCAAGCATCAAGGAAAACTAAGGCTCCAACGGATTCGGCAAGTTTTACAATCGCAGTTACGTCATTAACGGTGCCCAGTAGATTTGATTGATGTGTGACTGCTACCAATTTGGTGCGTTCAGAAAAGAAGCTAGTGTCACTTAGATCTAACCGACCCTCTTCGGTTAGCCCAATCCAGCGAAGTACGGCACCTGTCTTCTCGCAAAGTTCTTGCCAAGGAACGAGGTTTGCGTGATGCTCCATTTCGGAAACCAAAATTTCATCTCCTTCAGCCAGAACGAATCGTTCTGAGCCTGGTGGAAGATCGGCTCCGCGCAACGACTTTAACGTCGCATTTAAAAACGAATAAGCGATGAGATTGATTGCCTCAGTCGCATTCTTAGTGAATACGAGGTCATCAGCATTTGCACCAATGAAGCTTGCGATGTTTGATCGGGCGTGTTCAAACGCATCTGTTGCCTCTTCAGCCAGTAGATGCGCGCCTCGATGCACAGCAGCGTTGTGGTTTTCATAGAAATTGCGCTCTGCATCAAGTACCTGGAACGGCTTCTGGGAAGTAGCTCCGCTATCCAGGTACACCAAGCGGTGATCATTGCGAACTGTCCGTTTAAAAATCGGAAAGTCCGCTTTGATCGCAGCAACGTCTAATGTGGCCATAAGTTATGCAGTTACAAATTGGGCGTAGCCGTTAGCTTCAATGTCGTCTGCAAGTTCTGGTCCGCCTTCGCGAACAATCCGACCGTCGTAAAAGACGTGTACGAAATCAGGCTTTACATATTTCAAGATTCGAGTGAAGTGAGTGATTAACAAAACTCCGGTTTCACCCTTTGCACACACTCGGTTGATTCCTTCAGAAACAACACGAAGTGCGTCAACGTCAAGGCCAGAGTCCGTTTCGTCTAGTACCGCAATCTTTGGGTTAATGAGTTCCATTTGAAGGATTTCAGTGCGCTTACGCTCTCCACCAGAGAAACCTTCGTTGACATTACGTTCGGCAAACTGAGGATCAATCTGCAATCCAGCCATTGACTCCTTTAGTTCCTTAATCCAGTGGCGAAGGTTGGGAGCCTCGCCGCGGATTGCAGTTATGGAAGTACGCAAGAAGTTCGAGATTGATACACCAGGTACTTCTACTGGATATTGCATCGCGAGAAATAGCCCGGCGCGAGCCCGCTCATCAACGCTCATCTCAAGAACGTCTTGACCATCCAGAGTCACCTGTCCACCAGTGATTGTGTACTTAGGGTGTCCTGCAATGGCATATGCAAGTGTCGACTTGCCAGAACCGTTCGGGCCCATGAGTGCGTGAATTTCTCCTGCTTTGACTGTTAGGTCAACGCCACGCAGGATTTCCTTCGGACCGTCTTCGGTTGTTACCTCAACCGTTAAACCTTTTATTTCAAGAACTGACATGACTAACTCCTCGCACTTTCGGATAATGAAACAAAAATCATTGGATCAGATTGGTTTTCTTCTAGCTTTATTGCAAAAGTCTTAAGTGGTGATGTAGCTGGTGGCCCGGAAGGTGTCCCGGTTCTTAAGTCGAATGAGGAGCCGTGTAGCCAGCATTCGATTGCACAGCCCTCTATATCGCCTTCACTTAGTGACACCTCGGAGTGAGTGCAAATGTCGCTAACCGCAAATATTTCGTCTGCAATTTTGGCAAGCAGAACATCTTCGCCGTCCACAACTACGCGCAGCGGCTTAGATTCCTCAAGTGCGGACTTTCTTACAGTTTCGAACATTGTCGTCATTAGATACGACCACCTAGACGGGCCTCGACGCTGTCTCTGACGCGGTCATTGATCTCTGGCACACCAATCTGCCCCAGCAAGTCTTCGAAGAATCCACGTAGCACCAATTTGCGAGCTTCATCTTCGTTAATGCCGCGTGACTGCAAGTAGAACAATTGCTCATCATCAAAGCGACCAGTTGTGCTTGCATGGCCAGCACCAACGATCTCGCCGGTTTCAATCTCAAGGTTTGGGACTGAGTCTGCTCGCCCACCACCGCTAAGTACTAGGTTGCGATTGATTTCATAAGTGTCAGTACCAACTGCATTAGCACGGATCAGCACGTCACCCACCCAAACAGTGTGTGCATCTTCACCATCTAGCGCGCCCTTATAGACAACATTACTTCGACAGTTAGCCTCACTATGATCAACAAATAGACGATGCTCTGCATGCTGTCCAGCGCCAGCAAAATAAAGTCCGATCAATTCGGCCTGTCCGCCTGGTGCGGCGTAATGAACGCTGGGAAGGATTCGAACTACCTCGCCACCAAGTGTTACGGATACATGCTTAGCTGAGGCGTCGCGGCCTAGCGTGATTCTGTGCTGAGCAAGATGAACCGCGCTGTCATCCCAATCCTGCAGCGAAACCACAGTAACTGAGCCACCATCAGCAACGTTGATGTCGATGTTTCCGGCATAAGTTGCGGATCCGATGTGATCAACGATCACTACCGCACTGGCAAACTTCTCTACGTTGATGTCGAGTTGTCCGAAGGCTACTGAATCAGATCCCACGATTGAAACCACGACAGTTTCGGTCAAATTCTGATTAGCTTCGATCGTTAACGACGAAACCGCATCGATTTGAGACCAGGCCCCGGCAGCAATCTTGTCTGTGAAACCAATTCTTTCACCTGATTTGGTGGCAGCGATTTCGAAGGAAGCGCCCGTAACCTTGTTTACCGCAATTGCCATGCTGCCAGTCGGCTTCACATCACCCTTGTGTAGGTCTCGAAGCCTAGACATCGGGGTAAACCGAAACTCTTCATCACGGCTTGTTGGCGTTGGAAAATCCGTCGGACTTAAGGACCGAATTACCGGAGTGTGGTCCTTGGGCGGAACAATAGCTACTTCGTGTTCTTTGACTTCAGCCATAATTAACCGACTGCGCCTTCCATTTGAAGTTCGATTAGTCGGTTAAGTTCAAGTGCGTACTCCATTGGAAGTTCTCGTGCGATTGGCTCTACGAAACCACGAACAATCATTGCCATCGCTTCGTCCTCCTCCATGCCACGCGACATTAAGTAGAACAGTTGATCTTCAGACACCTTTGAAACTGACGCCTCATGGCCGAGGGACACGTCATCATCGCGCACATCTACATATGGGTAGGTGTCTGAACGGGAAATGTCGTCAACTAATAGGGCGTCACACTTAACGGTGCTCTTACTGCCGTGACAACCTTCAAGAACCTGAACTAAGCCACGGTAAGAAGTACGTCCACCGCCACGCGCTACCGACTTACTAATGATCGAAGAGGAGGTAAACGGAGCTGCATGAACCATTTTTGCACCAGCATCCTGGTGCTGACCTTCACCTGCGAATGCAATGGATAGAGTTTCACCCTTTGCATGTGGACCTTGAAGCCAAATAGCCGGGTACTTCATAGTTACCTTTGAACCGATGTTGCCATCTACCCACTCCATAGTTGCACCTTCATGTGCAACGGCACGCTTGGTTACTAAGTTGTACACGTTGTTAGACCAGTTCTGAATGGTCGTGTAACGGCAGCGTGCACCCTTCTTTACGATGATCTCAACAACTGCTGAGTGCAACGAATCACTTGAGTAAATTGGCGCTGTGCAACCTTCGACGTAGTGAACGTATGCACCTTCATCAACGATGATCAGAGTTCTTTCGAACTGACCCATGTTCTCGGTATTGATGCGGAAGTAGGCCTGAAGTGGAATGTCCACGTGCACACCCTTTGGCACATAGATGAATGAACCGCCGGACCATACTGACGTGTTCAAAGCTGCAAACTTGTTATCACCAACCGGGATTACAGTTCCGAAGTACTCTCGGAAAAGTTCTTCGTGTTCACGAAGACCGGTATCGGTGTCAACAAAAATTACACCGAGCTCTTCAAGGTCTTCCCGAATCTTGTGGTAGACAACTTCGGATTCATACTGCGCTGCCACACCGGCTACTAAGCGTTGCTTTTCAGCTTCTGGGATTCCAAGACGATCGTAAGTGTTTTTGATGTCGTCTGGCAGATCTTCCCAGCTATTAGCTTGCTTCTCAGTCGAGCGAACAAAGTACTTAATGTTGTCGAAGTCGATTCCTGACAAGTCGCTACCCCAGTTAGGCATTGGTTTTTTACCAAACAAGTTGAGGCCCTTTAGGCGCAGATCTAGCATCCACTGTGGCTCACTCTTTAGGCCCGAGATGTTGCGAACAACTTCCTCGTTGATTCCGCGACGCGCGTTGGTACCCGCTTGGTCAGCGTCGTGCCAACCGAACTCATAGTTTCCAAGTGCGTCTAGATGTTCCTGTTGGGTTGTCATGCGTTTTCCCTTCGAGTGTGTGGAACTAATGTCGTGCAAACTGCGTGACCCTTGGCAATCGTTGCTAGGCGTGTCACGTGAACTCCGGTTAATTCAGAGAACGCTTTTGTTTCTTCTTCACATAGTGCTGGAAATTCGATAGCTACGTCTCCCATGGGACAGTTGTGCTGGCAAATCTGCGTTGAACCATAAAGTCCAGGAGTTTCTGTTGCTGCAAAGCCATCCTGATTAAGCGCATCAATTAGTGCAACTGCGCGTTCTTCGATAGTGGCAAGATTGGAAATTTCGTTATGACGAGATACAAAATCTTTCGCTATCGAGCTTGCAAACTCAGTAACAGCTCCGGAACCCACCGTGTTGTTCAAATACTTAACCGCGCTCAAACCTAAACTCTCTTGATGTTCGCCGAATCTGGCGCGACCGGCACCAGTCAGCATGAAGACTCGTGAAGGTCGTCCTCTACCTCGTTTAGAATCCAGCGCAGCTGGCCCATAAGGCGCGCGCTCACTGGATTCAACTAAACCCGTTTCGAGAAGTAGATCTAACTGTTTTCTCACGGCAGCCCCGGTAAGGCCCAAGGTTGTTGCAATGTCAGTTGCAGTGGAGGGTCCGGCTTGCAAAAGGGTGCGGGCAACTGTGGCTGCGGCAGAACCCTCGAATTTCACAACTTCATTGTTGCGTATATCGCGATCTTTTGCACCTTAGAGGTAATTACCGGCCAAGCGCCCAATAGGCACCCATTGGATAAGGCCTTTAGGCTGTAAGCGTGACTCCCCCAAAACTGCGTAACTGGCAACATCGGACTCTAATTGCCAATGTTGTAGCCCAGACCGGGATAGTCCTAACGGGCGCCACGGTTCGGTTAACTGCCTCAGGATTGGGTTGTCCTACGTGGCCAGAGTGTGTTGCCGGATCGATTGCGCCAACCTCAGAACAAACTGAGGCCTTTCACAAGTACATCGAATTTGGTAACCGTCTCCTGACTTTCGTTCTACTCATCGTCGCTATCGCATCCTTGTATGCAGTCTTTAGACACAATCGCGAACGTAAATCAGCTGGATTCAGCAAGCGAAGATCGCTGACGGTTTTGGCGCTTGGAATTTTTGGCGGCATCTTCTTTCAAGCAGTATTGGGCGGAATCACGGTTCTTACGGGATTGAATCCACTGATCGTGGCCGCACACTTCATCGTTTCCATCGGCTTGATTACTTTGGCAACAACACTGTTGGTAAAGGCGCAAGAGATAAATGACAAACCAGTAAGCGCCCAGGTCGCTAAACCAATCAAAATTGGAATGGAGATCCATTTACTGCTTGCGTTGCTTGTCATTATTTTAGGAACTCTTGTGACTGGCTCGGGGCCTCACGCAGGTGACACAAATGACATCGTCAGACTTGGATTTGAATATCGTGGCATAGCTACGGCGCATGCCGACTTAGTTTTGCTGTTCGTTGGACTAACTTCCGGACTGTTGATTGCTCTTCATGCAACCTACGCACCCAAGGTTGTTATCAGGCATGGTTGGTATTTATTTGGGATATGCCTGGCCCAAGGAATTGTTGGGTATACCCAATTCTTTACCGGGCTGCCGTGGGGACTCGTGGCAATACACGTATTGGGTGCTTGCTTACTTTGGATCTATTGCTTGAAGTTTTACTTAACCCGAAACACGAGAGGTTAACTTACAAAAACGGATCGATTCCGATTACTAGGAAGATCAGTGATAAATACGAGATCGACCAATGGAAAAGTCTCATTGGATTTATGTCGTCCAAATTTTTTCTAACTCTTGAACGCAACGCATACGCTTCATAAATGAATAGTGCACCGCTGGCGATGGCTATGCCCGAGTACAGCCAGTTCATTCCAGCAACTGGAATTAGTACCAAAGTCGTGGCAACCATAATCCACGAATAAGCGATGATTTGGTTTGCTACCTGAAGTGGCGTATCTGTAACTGGCAGCATCGGAACACCTGCAGCCGAGTACTCCTCTTTGTACCTCAGCGAAAGTGGCCAGTAATGCGGAGGTGTCCAGAAAAAAACGATTAGAAAAAGTATTACTGGAGTCCACGTAAGCGAATTGGTAACTGCACCCCAGCCGATCAAAACTGGCATACAACCAGCCGCACCACCCCAGACAATATTCTGAGAAGTTCTGCGCTTAAGCAGCATGGTGTAACCGACTACATAAAAGGCGATTGCAAATGCGGCCAAGGCGGCCGAGAGAATGTTAACGGTCAGTGCCAACACCGAAACTGACATTACGGAAAGCACTAATCCGAACAGAATAGTTTTCGATCCTGAAATTTGTCCGGTAGCAGATGGCCGGTTTGCAGTCCTATGCATCATCGCATCAATGTCTCGATCGAGGTAGCAATTCAAAACATTTGCGCCACCAGCAGCCAAAGTTCCGCCCAAAAGTGTCCAACAAACCAATGACCAAGATGGAAAGCCGCTTGCAGCTAAAAACATTGTTGGAATTGTGGTAACCAGCAGCAATTCGATGATTCTCGGCTTAGTCAACGCTAAGTAGGCCCGCCAGGTTGGGGTAATCCAGTTGGCAACATCTGACTTGGAATTGCTCAAATCATTAAGTTGCGCTGACACATAATGAGCCTACCTGCGCCAATCGCATGTCGCGAACGCCCAGTAGATAACCTTGGATCGTGAACAAATTCATCTGGACAGACTTAGATAATCAAGCCGTAACCGCAGCTCGCGCCCTAGCAATGGACAGCGTGCAAAAAGTTGGCAATGGTCACCCAGGCACCGCGATGAGTTTGGCACCAATGGCATATTTGCTTTTTCAAAAGTGGATTAATCACGATCCAGCGGATCCAAAATGGCATGGCCGTGATCGCTTTGTGCTTTCGAACGGACACAGCAGCATCACTCTTTACATACAGCTTTTTTTAAGTGGTTACGGTCTAGAACTTGAAGACTTACAGTCATTTCGCACCTGGGAAAGCAAAACACCAGGTCACCCAGAATTCGGACATACTGACGGGGTTGAGGCCACAACTGGCCCGCTTGGGACTGGGCTAGCCACTGCAGTCGGTATGGCGATGGACGCTCGCTACGTTCGTAACTTGCTGGATCCCAAAGCAGTAAAAGGACAAAGTGTTTTTGACCACAAAATCTGGGTCATCGCAGGTGATGGCTGTTTGCAGGAAGGTGTCACGTCTGAAGCGTCATCGCTAGCTGGCCACCAGAACCTCAGCGATCTCGTCGTTCTTTATGACGACAACCACATCAGTATTGAAGGTGACACTGCTGTTTCGTTCACTGAAGATGTGCTTGCTCGCTACGAGTCTTATGACTGGAATGTAAGTCATGTCGAGATGTTGCCAACTGGTGAAATCGATGTAGTTGCGTTGGATCTCGCTATTGCGAACGCTGTGGCGCAATCTGAAAAGCCATCACTAATTCGAGTGCGAAATGTAATCGGCTGGCCAGCCCCAAATCTTAAGAACACTGGAAAAATCCATGGTTCAGCTCTTGGCGAGGCAGAAGTTGCCGCAACTAAGGAAATACTTGGACTTGAATCGAGTGAAGCTTTCCAAATTTCTGCGGAACTACTTTCACACACCAGGCAAGTTGCAGTTCGAGGCAGCGAGAGTCATGCGAATTGGTCAAAGCAGTTTTCGGATTGGGCTGCTAATAATTCTGATTCTGCAAAATTATTTGAACGCTTAGCGGCCCGCGAGTTACCAGCAAATTGGCACGAAGTACTTCCAAAGTTTGAGCCAGGTACTTCGGTAGCAACCCGAAAAGCCTCTGGCGACACTATCAATGCGATGGCTAAAGTATTGCCTGAACTTTGGGGCGGATCAGCAGATCTTGGTGACAGCAACCTAACGACCATCGAACACGGTGGATCATTCTTGCCAGCTGGTAGCGAGATGACAGGCGCTGCCGAAGGCGGACGCATAATCCATTACGGAATTCGAGAGTTCGCAATGGCCTGCGCGATGAACGGCATGGCTCTCGGTGGCCTAACCAGACCTTTTGCCGGAACCTTCCTAGTTTTCAGCGACTTCATGCGCGGCGCGGTGCGCCTTTCAGCGCTCATGGACTTGCCGGCCACCTACGTTTGGACCCATGACTCCATCGGACTTGGTGAAGATGGTCCAACTCACCAGCCCGTTGAACACTTGTGGGCGCTACGAGCCATCCCGAACTTAAATGTGATCCGGCCGGCTGACGCAAATGAAACCGCTACTGCCTGGCGAATCGTAATGGAATCAAATGAGCCATCGGGCCTATGCCTTTCTCGTCAAAATTTGCCGGTAATCGACACCCCGACAACTTCAGATGCGTCACTTGTTAGCCGTGGTGCATACATCATTTCTGAAAGCTCTGGTTCACCAGAAGTTATTTTGCTTGCAACTGGCTCTGAAGTCGCTATCGCGTTATCAGCACAGCAAACTTTAGAATCGAGCGGAGTTTCTACTCGAGTAGTTTCGGCACCGTGCTTGGAATGGTTTGATGCGCAGGATGCTTCTTATCGAGAGTCAGTTCTCCCTAGCAACGTTTTGGCCCGCGTGTCCGTGGAAGCCGGTATCGCGCAAGGTTGGTGGAAGTACGTTGGTTCAAATGGCAGATGTATCAGTCTGGAACATTTTGGGGCATCAGCAGGTGCTGAAAAACTTTACGCTGAGTTTGGAATTACTGCTGAAGCAGTTGTTGCTGCAGCCCAAGAAATTCTTAACTAATTTAGAAGTTAACTAGTTACTTGCCACGCAATTTTGCAAGAGCTTCGTCGAGAATTCCCTTGCCGTCTTTGTCGTTGCGGCGCTCTTTAACGTAAGCCAAGTGAGTTTTGTAAGGTTCAGTCTTTGCTAGAACTGGTGGGTTGTCCTTGTCGGTACCGGCTGGCATGCCACACTTTGGGCAGTCCCACTCTTCAGGTAGTTCCGCGTCATGGGCAAAACTGGGTGTTGTTTCATGACCAGAAGCACAGTAAAACGGTAAGTAGATGCGTGGTGCAGCATCGCCTCGTTCAGCTTCGCCCATCGGACCGGCGCCAACACGACTGCCTCTGATTGCGCTACCACTTGCCATGTTTTACTCCTGATTGCTTACGCGGTTTTTAAAAGTAAGCCCAGACCAACGATTGCTGCGGTCCAAACTAATGCTAGTGCGATCGTAATTCGATCGAGGTTGCGTTCGGCAACTGAAGATCCGCCCAGTGAAGAGCTCATGCCACCACCGAAAAGATCGGATAGTCCGCCACCTTTTCCTTTGTGAAGCAAAACCAGTGCGATCAGCAACAGGCTGGTAACAGCCAAAAGGATTTGAAAAGCCGCAATCATCGGTCACCTGCTAACTCGTGGAAATTCGAAACTAATGAGACCATTCTACGCGTGCATTCGATACCGACAAACCGACACGAATTCGTCCGGATCTATTGAGGCTCCGCCGACTAGCCCACCATCAATGTCGGCTTCCAGCATTAGGGCTGCCACGTTATCGGCCTTCATAGAGCCCCCATAGAGGATGCGAGTCTGATCGGCTGCTGAGCCATGAACTTCTCGAATTCGGCGCCGAATCGCACCACAAACTTCCTGGGCATCCGCTGGGGTGGCCACCTCCCCAGTTCCAATTGCCCATACCGGCTCATATGCAATCACTAGATTGGCCACATCATTTGCGGCGATTCCGGAGAGTGCACCATCTATTTGAGCAATTGTGAACGCCACATGATCGCCGGCTTTACGGATCTCAAGTCCTTCTCCTACACAAACTATTGGAACTAGGTTGTTGCGCAATGCTGCTTGAGTCTTCAAGTTCACTACCTGGTCGTCTTCGCCATGATGCTCGCGGCGTTCTGAATGGCCGACAATAACGAAGGTGCACCCAAGCTTTGCCAGCATTGGTCCAGAGATCTCGCCAGTAAATGCGCCCTTATCAGCCTTGGCAATGTCCTGCGCACCATACTTTAACGCCAGCTTGTCACCGTCAACTAATGTCTGAACTGACCTGATGTCAGTGAAAGGTGGGATAACCACAACATCGAGTGCGGCAAAATCATCAGCATTAAATGTGTAAGCCAACTTCTGCACCAGTGCGATTGCCTCAATGTGATTTAGGTTCATCTTCCAATTGCCGGCCATTAACGGGGTACGTGTCATTTAGTTGTCCTCCAGGACTGATAAGCCAGGCAATTCTTTGCCTTCTAAAAATTCCAAACTCGCGCCGCCGCCAGTCGAAATGTGCGAAAACTTGGTTTCATCAATTCCCAAAAGTCGGATCGCAGCAGCAGAGTCTCCGCCACCTACTACCGTCATTCCAGTATTCCTGGTCATAGCAATAGCAACTGCTTTGGTGCCAGCCGCAAACGCGGGCATTTCGAAAACCCCCATCGGACCATTCCAAATAATTGTTTGGGCATCAACAAGCTTCTTCTCAAACAGTTCAATTGATTCCGGACCGATATCAAGACCCATCCAGCCATCAGGAATACTGTCTGCGGGAACGCGCTTACTGTTTGCGTCAGGTGCGAAAGCGTCGGCAACGATGACATCGATTGGGAGCACAATTTCAACGTTCGAGGATTTGGCACGTTCCAGAACATCTTTCACATTGTCAATCTGATCTGTCTCCAACAATGAAGAGCCAACTGAATGCCCTTTTGCGGCTAGAAATGTGAAGCACATTCCGCCACCTATTAACAATCGATCGACGTTAGCAATTAGATTGTCAATAACTTTAAGTTTGTCACTCACTTTTGATCCACCGAGAACCACTGCATACGGGCGGTCTGGGTTCTGCAGGACTTTGGCAAAGACATCAGCCTCAGCCTTAACCAACAAGCCTGCCGCATGTGGGAGTTCTTGCGCCAAGTCAGTGACGGATGCCTGTTTGCGATGCACAACGCCGAACCCATCGCTTACATAGAGGTCACCCAATTCTGCCCACGTCTTAGCTAACTGCTTACGAGCCGCTTCATCTCCAGTTTCCCGCTCATCAAACCTGACATTTTCCAACATCGCAATTTGGCCGTCAGTTAAATTAGCAATTACAGATCGCGCGCTTTCCCCACAAACATCCGTAGCAAGTGCCACTTTTGAGTCAAGAAGCTCGCTTAATCGATTTGCAGCTGGGGCAAGTGAATACTTTGATTCTGGTTTTCCGCTCGGTCGACCCAAGTGGGCTAACACAACTACTCGGGCACCACGATCACTTAAGTTGGTCAGTGTCGCCAAGCTGGCACGAATTCGCCCATCATCAGTTATCTGACCATTCTCGAGTGGGACATTTAGATCGCACCTTACAAAAACTATTTTGCCTGAGACTTCTAGGTCGTTGATGCCACGAATCATAAATTTATAGTTTGGATCCGACGAACTTAGTTATGTCTACTAAACGATTTGAATATCCCCACTCGTTGTCGTACCAACCAACAACCTTGATCGTGCTTCCCATGGCGTTGGTTAATGAAGCGTCGAAGATACAAGAGGCTGGATCAGTCACAATGTCTGATGAAACGATTGGATCCTCGGTGTAACTCAAGTAACCCTTTAGTGCACCTTCGGCGGCAGCCTTAACAACAGCGTTCACTTCCTCTTTGGTTACAGATTTTTTAAGCACTGCCGTCAAATCAGTTGCGGAACCGGTAGGAACTGGCACGCGCATTGCGTAGCCATCTAACTTGCCTTTAAGTTCAGGCATAACTAAGCCGATCGCCTTTGCAGCTCCCGTTGTCGTTGGGATCAAGTTTGTAGCTGCCGCCCGCGACCGACGCAAATCTGGATGTGGGAAATCTAAAATTACTTGATCATTGGTGTACGCGTGAATTGTTGTCATTAAGCCATGGTCGATTCCGAATGCGTCATGAATCGCTTTAGCCATCGGCGCCAAACAGTTGGTTGTGCAAGATGCATTAGAAATTACATGATGCTTAGCAGGATCATAGGAATCATGATTGACACCCATTACGATCGTCACATCTTCATTACTCGCAGGTGCTGAAATGATTACCTTTTTTGCGCCAGCAGCGATGTGAGCACTTGCTTTTGTAGCATCAGTGAAATGACCAGTTGATTCAATTACGATGTCTGCACCTAGGTCACCCCAAGGAAGTGCGCCTGGATCGCGTTCTGAAGTCACAGTGATCGATTTGCCATCAACCACAATTGAATTGTCAGTGAATGTCACATCTTTACCAAGGCGACCCAAAATCGAATCGTATTTAAGCAAGTGCGCCAGAGTTTTATTGTCTGTTAAATCGTTGATTCCAACAATTTCGATGTCTGCACCAGTTGCCGCAATGGCCCGGAAGTAGTTGCGACCAATTCGGCCAAATCCATTAATTCCAACGCGAACAGTCATCTGAATAACTCCTATAACTCCGACCAAAACGCACCATTAAGTGCGGCAAATGCTATTGCTCGAGCATATCAGCCGTAAGGCCTGCTTCAGTGTTAGGGATGCCCAAGTCTGACGCCCGTTTATCCGCCATTGCAAGTAATCGACGAATACGGCCTGCGATCGCATCTTTAGTCATAGGTGGGTCAGCAAGTGCTCCGAGTTCTTCCAGACTCGCTTGCTGATGAGTAACTCTTAACTGTCCTGCTTCAAGTAAGTGAGTAGGAATCTCATCACCAAGGATTTCGATGGCTCTAGCTGCCCTGGCACCTGCGGCAACTGCAGCGCGAGCCGATCGACGTAGATTGGCATCGTCAAAATTTGCCAATCGGTTCGCAGTAGCCCTGACTTCGCGACGCATTCGTCGTTCTTCCCAAGCTAAGACGGATTCGTGAGCACCAATTCGAGTTAGCAGCGCACCAATAGCGTCACCGTCTCTGATGACTACTCGATCAACGCCGCGAACTTCTCGAGCTTTTGCAGCTATCCCCAACCTGCGGGCACTTCCTACTAACGCAAGTGCAGCTTCCGGCCCCGGGCAAGTTATCTCAAGTGACGACGATCTACCAGGTTCAGTGAGTGAACCATGTGCTAAAAATGCGCCACGCCAAGCGGCCTCTGCATCACAAAGACTGGCTGAAACTATGTGAGGTGGCAGACCTCGGATTGGACGACCACCGCCATCAACTAATCCAGCCTGTTTGGCTAAGTGCTCACCCTCGGTAGCAACCCGAACCAGATAGCGACTCCCCTTGCGAATGCCAGCTCCAGATAACACCGAAACTTCACTTTCGTGACCAAATATTTCTGCCAAGTCGCGTCGTAATCTTCGTGCTGCTTGTCCAGTATCAAGTTCAGCTTCAACAACAATTTTTCCACTGACAATGTGCAGTCCGCCTGCGAAGCGCAATAGCGCAGATACTTCCGCCTTACGACAGCACTTCTTTGTTACTGGTAGACGACTGAGTTCGTCCTTCACTGCCGCTGTCATTGCCATGGACTTATCCTGCCATGAGCGAATATCGAACTGAACGCCGAGGCTAACAGTGCTGGATCGTGTTGATCCGACGGCCCCTGCGCTCTAGCCAAGGGAGCCAAAACTAAGCGGGCCCCAGATGCCTGCGTTAATTCCTGTAGTGCTTCCGATGCACCTGTCAGGTTCTGGCCAGCATGATCGATATCTGCAAGCACAACGTCCACTCTGAATTCTGGATAACTCTTGCCAAGCACTTCTAGGTAGCTAGCAGCCGAATATCCTTCAGTCTCGCCAGATTGTGGTCTTAAATTGACGACTAAAACTCTGGCGGCAGTAGTTTCATGTAGCGCCTGAGCCATTTGTGGTACTTGGAAGTGAGTCAAAACACTGGTGAACCAAGAACCAGGACCAAGCACTACGAAGTCTGCATTTCTTACCGCGGCTATGGCCTGTTTGCAGACTGCGGGATTCCTTGGTTCGAGACCGATCGCTTTGATCTTGTGAGGTGTCGTCGCAACCTGAACCTGTCCCCGGATTTCTTTAGTCTCCCCATGGGAAGTCAATACTTCGGCAAAGATTTCAAGCGGTTCGATACAGAGCGGCAAGACTTTACCCTTGGCATCCAGCAGTCTGGCAACCCAATCTAAGCCTTCAACTAAATCTTCCGTTTCTTCCCAGAGTGCAGTTATCAGCAAGTTTCCAAGTGAGTGACCATCTAGTTCACCTTTTGATGCAAACCGATGCTGCAAAACTCTTGCCCAGGTGGAACCCCAAGTATCGTCACCGCAGAGTGCAGCCAAAGCCATGCGCAAGTCCCCCGGCGGAACGATTCCGAATTCTTCTCGCAACCTTCCGCTGCTGCCACCGTCATCGCTAACGCCAACAACCGCAGTTAAATGAGGAGTTACTCGGCGCAATGCTTGCAGGCTTGCGGCCAATCCATGTCCGCCACCAAGTGCAACGACATCGACTGGACGATTAGGCGCGCCAGGCAATTATTCACGTCCCAGGTCGCGATGTACTACTCGTACCTCAACACCTGATTTCACTAACCTGGCTGAAAGATTTTCGGCCATCGCAACACTCCGGTGTTTTCCACCTGTGCATCCCATTGCGATAGTCACAAATCTTTTTCCTTCACGCAAGTATCCGTCCTCGACTAAATCAATTAGTTCGGCATACTTTGTTAAAAACTCCTGCGCTTGATCAGAACTGACTACGTAATCGTTCACGGCAGCATCTAAACCAGTGAGTTCCTTTAAATTTGGATCCCAGTAAGGATTGGGCAAGAACCTTAGATCTGCAACCAAATCAGCATCAACTGGGATTCCGTACTTATAGCCAAAAGACATTACTGTGGCACGTAATGCCACATGGTCATCATCACCAAACGATGCTTCGATCGATCTGCGTAAGTCATGGACATTTAGATTGCTGGTATCGATGACGAGGTCCGCGTCGGCGCGTAAATCACTGAGAAGCTTTCGTTCCCTTTGAACAGCACCGAGCAAGTTGTCATCACGTTGTAGCGGGTGTGGCCGGCGCGAAGATTCATATCTACGAACTAGAGCTTCGTCACCAGCCTCAAGAAATAACACTCGTAAGTCATGTCCGGCGGCCTGTATCGCTGCTAAGGAGTCCCGTAACTCCTCAAATAGCTGACCACCGCGTACATCTGCAACCATCGCAACTTTTCGAGATCCAGTCCGTTGCGCTAAATGCTCAACGACATTTGTCATGAGTGTTGGTGGCAAATTGTCAACCACGAACCAGCCAATATCTTCGAGTGCACTCGTTGCAGTTGAGCGGCCGGCCCCGGACATGCCGGTAACTAAGATGACGTCAATTTGAGTATCGCTCACGAATCAATTATCTCGCCCGTAGCAGTGTTGACCGCGACCTCGGTGCTGGTTTCCCCATTCAAAAATTGCCAAATTTGTTCAGCTTGGACTGAACCAATGCCAGGAACCTCTGTCAGCTCCAAAACCGAGGCAGCTGCAACCTTTTTGAGTGTCCCAAAATGGTCCAGAACCGCCTTCTTCTTAACGGGTCCGAGACCGGGAACATCGTCAAGAACACTCTCGACCATTCCTTTAGATCTTCGGTTGCGATGCAAAGTAATAGCAAACCGATGTGCTTCATCCCGCACTCGCTGAAGCATGAATAGCGCCTCACTACTCCTCGGAAGGATTATTGGAAAAGTAGCCCCTGGCTTCCATATTTCTTCCATGCGCTTGGCTAGGCCGACAACATGCATATTGCTTACGCCAGCTAATTCCAAGGCCCTTGCCGCTGCATTCACTTGCGGCAAACCACCGTCAATCACGAGCAAATTCGGGCGATAAGGACGCTTCTCATCGTGGTCTTTAAATCTCCGCGCAACCACTTGCGCGATAGAAGCAGTATCGTCTCGAGGGTCTTCAATAATGTACTGCCGATAATCCTTCTTTTTTGGAATCCCATCCTCAAAAACCACAAGTGATGCAACGACATTGGTACCTGAAATGTGTGAAACATCGATACATTCAATTCGCAATGGAGCATCCATTAACCCAAGTGCATCTTGCATCTCTGCAAGTGCCTTACTTCGGGTCACTAAATCCGTTGATCTCTTTGTTTTATGAAGTTCGAGCGCTTGTCCAGCGTTAACTAAGACAGTTTCCATAAGCATTCTTTTATCGCCTCGAGCCGGAACCCGAACGTTTATTTGAGCTTCTCGAATCTTGCCCAATAGTTCCGCCAAACTGCTGGCACTTTCAGGTTCGTGACTTACCAGAACTTCCGTTGGAAGTTCTTCCTTAGTGACGGTCGCGTAAATATGCATCAAAGCATCCGTCATTAGTGATTCACTTGTTGCATCAACTGGGTTTTCCATTATGAATCCCCGCTGACCGACAATTCGACCACTTCGTACCGAGAACACCTGGACTGCCGACTGCAGATCATCGTGATGCAATCCGACAATGTCCGCGAACGTATCATCTGGCAAGACGACAACACTTTTTTCTAGGACTCGTTCAAGAGCCGCCAAATCATCTCGAAGCACACTGGCCTGTTCATAATCCTGTGCAATCGAAGCCTCATTCATACGACGAGTGATCTCCGTCATTATGTCTTTTGAGTTACCTGACATAAACGACATAAGTTGCTTGACCAATTCGCGGTGTCCTACTTCGTCAATTTTGCCGACACATGGTGCGCTACACCGGTCAATGTGTGCAAGTAAACACGGTCGGCCAGCAGCCTTGGCATTTCTGAACACCCCCGATGTGCAGCTTCGCACCGGAAAAACTCGCAATAAGTGATCCAACGAGTCCCTAATTGCCCAGGCCTGAACATAAGGACCAAAATATGTGACACCTTTGCGCTTATCCCCGCGATATACAAAAGCCCTCGGGAATTCTTCTTGGGTCGATAACGCTAGGTACGGATAACTCTTATCGTCGCGATATCTAACGTTGAAACTTGGGTCGAATTCTTTGATCCACGCATACTCAAGTTGCAGAGCCTCAGTTTCAGTGCGTACCGTTACCCAATCCAAACTGCGCGCAGTAGTAACCATGGTTTGAGTTCGAGGATGCAGGTCATTTCCAAAATAGGAGTTGATCCGACTCTTAAGATTTTTCGCTTTCCCAACATAGATAACGCGATCTTGGGCATCTCGCCATCTATAAACCCCAGGACTTGTTGGAATTTCAGATGGCTTATCCGTGCTCTCCACGAGTGCTACTTGCTAGCAGTCTTTGCAGCTGGAGACTTCTTACCTGGCAATTGCTGTTTTCCCGTTGTCCCAATTTTCTTCGGCGGCAGCGATTTAGAGGGTTTCGAACCAGGTAATTCCAAAAGTGGCTTTAGGAATCTTGCCGTATGGCTTGTTGCATGAGTCGCTACTTGTTCGGGTGTGCCAGTCACTACAACTTTGCCCCCACCAGATCCACCCTCTGGACCCATGTCTATGATCCAATCTGCAGTCTTGATCACGTCTAGATTATGCTCAATTACGATTACCGTGTTTCCTTTTTCTACCAAAGAATGAAGCACAATCAATAACTTCCTAACATCCTCAAAATGTAAGCCTGTAGTGGGTTCATCCAAGACATAAACCGTTCTGCCAGTTGACCGCTTCTGAAGTTCTGATGAAAGTTTCACACGCTGAGCTTCGCCACCACTTAAGGTTGTGGCTGGTTGCCCAAGCCGGACATAACCAAGTCCAACATCGACAAGCGTTTTAAGGTGTCGGGCAATCGCTGGGATACTCGCGAAAAATTCCAGAGCCTCTTCCACTGGCATATTTAGCACGTCAGAAATGGATTTGTTTTTGTAATGAACTTCGAGTGTTTCTCGGTTGTACCGAGCACCATGACAAACTTCACAAGGCACATAAACATCCGGTAAAAAATTCATTTCGATTTTTAGTGTGCCGTCACCCGAACACGACTCGCAACGACCACCCTTAACATTGAACGAAAATCTACCTTGCTGATATCCACGCATTTTGGCTTCGGGAGTTTCAGCAAACAGTTTGCGTACATGATCAAAAACGCCTGTATAGGTTGCTGGGTTTGATCGTGGAGTTCTGCCAATTGGGCTTTGGTCAACATGCACAACTTTATCTAGTTGATCAACACCATCAATTTTCTTGTGGCGACCTGGAACAGTTCGGGCGCCATTTAGATCGCGGGCAAGAACGTTATATAAAATGTCATTAATCAGAGTGGACTTACCGGAACCTGACACTCCGGTAACCGCAACAAAAACTCCAAGTGGGATGTCGACTTTAACATCAGCTAAGTTGTGTTCTTTTGCGCCATGAATCGTAAGCAATCGGCTGGTGTCGATTGGTCGTCGGATTTGCGGAACTTCGATCGCTCGTTTGCCGGATAGGTATTGTCCAGTGATCGATTCCTTGGTGGCCAGAAGTTGTTCATAAGAACCACTTGAAACTACATGTCCGCCATGCTCGCCTGCCCCTGGACCGATGTCCACGATCCAGTCTGCGGTTCGAATCGTATCCTCATCGTGCTCGACCACGATCAATGTGTTACCTAAGTCTCGCAGGCGGATCAAAGTTTCAATCAGTCTGTGATTATCTCGTTGATGCAGACCAATACTTGGCTCATCAAGTACGTAAAGAACACCAGTTAAACCACTACCAATTTGGGTAGCTAGGCGAATACGTTGAGCCTCGCCACCTGCTAACGAACCTGCCGATCGCTCCAGCGATAGATAGTCAAGTCCTACATCAATCAGAAATGCCAGACGCTCATTAACTTCTTTAAGAACGCGATCTGCGATCGCTCGTTCTCTTGGAGAAAGTTCAAGTTTCTTCAAGAACTCGGCGCATTCGCCGATTGGCAGTTCCGCAATCTGGGCAATACTTTTTTCATTCAGAGTTACCGCAAGAGAGAGTGGCTTTAATCTGGCTCCGGCGCAAGCGGGGCATGGCACTTCCCGCATGTAGCCTTCTAGTTTTTCGCGACTGGAATCACTTTCAGATTCTTGATGTTTACGCTCGATGTACTGAATTACACCCTCAAAACCTGTTGAATAGGTGCGCTGCCGACCGTATCTGTTCTTGTACTTAACTTGAACTTCGTGGTCGTTGCCGTGGAGCAACGCATTTCTAGCCTTAAGCGGAAGCTTCTTCCAGGGCACATCGAGTGCGAAGTCCAACTCATTTGATAAAGCCTTGGTCAATCTGAAGAAGTAATCGAAAATGTGGCCTGACGCCCATGGATCGATAGCCCCTTCCTCTAGCGTTAGGTCTGGGTTGGGAATTACTAACTCGGCATCAACTTCCATCTTGTTACCAAGACCCGTACATTCTGGACAAGCCCCAAACGGCGAATTGAAGGAAAAGGATCTAGGTTCTAGCTCCTCGAATTGATTTCCATCGAACAAACAAACCAAGTGTTCGCTGAACATGCGTTCCCGCTCTGGGTCATCCTCCGGTAAGTCCACAAATTCTAGAGTTACTAAACCGCTAGAAAGACGTAACGCAGTTTCCACGCTGTCAGTTAGTCGTCTAACCGCGTCTGGCTTTACCGCCAAACGATCGACCACGACTTCAATCGTGTGTTTCTCTTGCTTCTTTAATTTTGGTGGTTCTTCGAGCGGGTAGACAACACCGTCAATTCGAGCTCGCGCAAATCCTTGCGACTGCAAAGTCCTAAAAAGTTCAGCGTATTCGCCTTTACGCTCGCGAATGACGGGAGCCAATAATTGGAATCTTGTTCCCGCTTTGATCTCTAAAATTCGATCGACAATCTGTTGCGGCGACTGCCGCGCAATCGGACGACCACAATCTGGGCAGTGCGGCCGACCGGCGCGTGCAAAAAGCAACCGAAGATAGTCATAAACCTCGGTAATGGTTCCGACAGTAGAGCGAGGATTTCGATTTGTGGATTTCTGATCGATTGAAACCGCAGGTGATAAGCCTTCAATGAAGTCCACATCCGGCTTATCCATCTGTCCCAAAAACTGACGAGCATAAGCCGAAAGTGACTCGACATACCTGCGCTGACCTTCTGCAAAAATTGTGTCAAAGGCTAGGGATGACTTACCAGAACCCGAGAGGCCTGTGAAAACGATAAGGGAATCTCTAGGCAGATCAATGTTGACGTCTTTGAGGTTATGCTCTCGTGCGCCTCTGACGATTAATTGATCAACCACAACCCTATGTTAGTTGTCAGTCTCCTATGGCGCATCGGTGATCCGACCTGCATGAGCATGAGCCGTTGGATCCTTACGGGTCTTAATAAAACTAGCCACTGTCGCCACCGTCAGGATTGCGGCAATCACAGATAACGAAAGTGAAGTTGGAATCTTTGGAATTGCTTCAATTTGTTCGTGGCCGTAGAGCAAAATCAATTTCAGACCAATAAATATCAAAATCGCCGATAGTCCCAACGAAAGATAAACGAGCTTGTCAAGAAGTCCCTTGAGCAAGAAGTACAGTGCACGTAATCCAAGTAGCGCAAACGCATTAGCTGAAAAAACTAAGAATGGCTCCTGAGTAACCCCAAAAGTTGCTGGAATTGAATCAAGAGCAAAAAGTAAATCAGTGGCACCGATAGCAATCATTACCAGCAGCATGGGGGTACCAACTCGTTTTCCCGAAACTTTGACTGTCAACTTGGTGCCATGGTAATCATCGGTAAACGGCACAAACTTTTTAACTGTTCGAACTACGGCATTCTCGCTGGGGTCTGGGTCTTCATCCCAATGCTTGAAAAGTCCATAACCCGTATAAATCAAAATCGCGCCAAAGATTACGAACGTAAATGCAAAAGCTTCAAGGGCTGCAGCCCCAACTGCGATGAAAATTCCTCGGAGTATCAAGGCCAGAAAGACACCAAAGAGCAATACGCGTTGATGATAAACACTCGGAACTGCAAATTGCGTAAGGATGATAATAAAGACGAACAAGTTATCGACTGAAAGTGACTTTTCTACTAAGTAAGCAGCAAAGTATTCGGTTCCAAAGGTTGAACCAAAACTTGTCCAGACCCAGATGCCAAAAGCGATAGCGATACCGATGTAAAAAACGGACCAAGCCAAAGCTTCCTTAAACATAACATCATGTGGCTTGCGACTAACGGTTAAGAAGTCCAGGACTATAAGTCCCAATATCGCGAGTACTAAGCCTGCCCACAATGCTTGACTGACATCCATTTGAATCCTTACTTTGGCGAATCTTCGCTACCAAGATGCTCAATAGCTTCACCGAGGTGTTCGGTCGATTCGTTGACTGCATGTGAAATCTCAGACTGTAGAGCCAATTCTGGTGAACGCCTAACTGCGATGAGACTTGTGATAACTGTTACCCCTAAAGTCGTCGCAATAAACATCAAAGACTGAGCAATCGTAATGTGGGGTGGATGCAGGTCAGTGGTCCCTGCTAGTGCTTCCAAGAACAGCTTTACCGCAATAAAACCCAGGATGATCGCCAATCCGCGGGCCAGATATATGATTTTCGACAGTAAGCCATCCAGCAAGAAGTAGAGCTGACGCAATCCCATCAGCGCGAATGCATTGGCTGCAAACACCAGATAGGGCTCTTTGGTCAGGCCAAAGACCGCAGGGATTGAGTCAAGTGCGAATAATAGGTCTGTAGTTCCAACAGCAAGGATCACGACAAAAAGTGGAGTTATGTAACGTTTTCCTGAAATTTGAATTGTGAGCTTGGCGTCGACATATTCGCGTGAAGTTGGAATGTACTTCTCAACCAAACGAATCAGGCCATTGCCTTCGGGATCTGGTTCTTCATCGTGAGATCGCCAGACCGAAATGGCGGTGTAAAACAAAAAAACCGCAAATACATAGAAAGTTGCAGTAAATCTCGAAATGGCAGCAGCACCGACGACTATTAGTGCGCCTCGCAAAATGATTGCGATCGCTACCCCAATCAATAGCACCCGATGTTTTAGCATTTCAGGCACTGCAAATGAAGACATTAAAACTATGAAGACAAAGAGATTGTCGACTGAAAGGCTGTACTCAGTAATCCAGCCTGCCAAAAATTGCTGTCCGTATTCCGCACCAAAGTAATTCCAGACAAATGCTGCAAAAGCCAAGGCCGCCAGAATGTAGCCAACCACCCAGCGGGCTGCTTGCTTGGGCCCAAAAACGTGTGGCCTGGCGTCAACTACAACGAAATCTAAGACAAATGCTGCAATCAAGATGCCAAGTGTGACAATCCACACCGCAGATGAAACATTCATTCATTAACTCTAGTTCGGTAATGCATGGTTAGGCATGACCTGCCTGCGACATTTGTCTAAGTTCTTTTTTCAGTTCAGATATCTCGTCGCGTAGGCGAGCAGCCAGCTCGAACTGCAATTCGCTAGCTGCGGTATGCATCTGCTCAGATAACTGATCTATCAAGTCACCTAGGTCACGCGCTGGGATGCTCTTTAGACTTTCGCGCACTGAAGTTGGGACTCGCACGCCTGATTTTTGTTCCGCCATAAACAGTTCGGTGTCATCATCTTCACGAGTAATTAAGTCGGTAATGTCTGCGATCTTTTTCCGTAACGGTTGCGGATCCAATCCGTGTTCAAGATTGTAAGCAACTTGCTTAGCGCGGCGACGATTTGTTTCATCAATTGCAAGACGCATGGAGTCAGTTATTTTGTCAGCGTACATATGAACTTCGCCTGAAACATTTCGGGCTGCTCGTCCAATTGTTTGGATTAGGCTGCGATGGCTTCGTAAGAACCCTTCTTTGTCTGCATCCAAGATCGCCACCAAGGAAACCTCCGGTAGATCAAGGCCTTCACGAAGCAAGTTGATTCCGATAAGTACGTCGTACTCGCCCAATCTAAGTTCGCGCAACAACTCGACCCGACGTAAAGTATCAACTTCTGAGTGCAGATATCGAACCCTGATACCTTGCTCTAGCAAATAATCCGTTAAATCTTCTGACATCTTCTTGGTGAGGGTTGTGACCAGCAC
>Ga0214917_10002077_pt1 | contig 24996 bp, 25 predicted proteins | sample LL_1208_BB_MetaG_FD_177983 | JGI IMG/M metagenome (GOLD analysis project Ga0214917, IMG submission 177983) | Freshwater microbial communities from Lake Lanier, Atlanta, Georgia, United States - LL_1208_BB | ecosystem: Environmental > Aquatic > Freshwater > Lake | place: USA: Georgia | collected...
GACTTGTAAGCGGTTCCTTGGACCAGGTCTATGCAAAGTACGGATTAACGCCCATGTTTCTTGGCTGCATGGTTGGAGGGCCAGGCTCATCCTTTTGGGAGGGCTATAACCAGACCGTTCTTGCCGAGTTGCGTGAGCGAGGACTCACGATGCCTGAATCTATGCGCCAGCCTTGAGGTCGACTCCCTTTAAGATCACTTGAAAAATTTATTTGTTGTGCAAATGAGTGGCTCATGATTTGAGCCACCTGAGCCCTACCATGACTTCACCTGCTGACGAATCAAGGGGAATTTCATGGCTAAGGGTATGCATCGACTAAAGGGAATTGCCATCACGGTATTGCTCAGTCTGAGCGCCTTGTGGTCGATCTCAACCATTTCGTTTCACTACGATAACTATATGGGATCTGTGGGCGTAAGTACGGCGAGGGGTGTGCCAACCCCCGTTGAGAACTCGCCTGTCTCAGGGGTTCGATGGCAGATGTCGGCCGTGGAGTGTGAGCATCGCAATGACTGCCAGTGAATGTTGATCCAGCAGCGATGCTGGGTTTGTACGAGTAGCTACCCGTCTGCAGGTGCGCGCGCAACAGTCGTTGTGCCAATGATCCCGTTGCTTCCTGTCTGATTCTCAACAACGATACTGGTCTTCAACTCCTCGCCTAGCTTGATGGTCAGCGCCCTCGTGAGGGCATCAAGACCCGTACCGGCACCAAATGGAACGATCACGCGGATGGGGCGATTCGGATAGGAATCCTGGGCCATGCCAGGCATGGCCGCGGCCAAGCCCGCAACGACCGCAAGCCCGATCAGGGTTCGTATATGCAGTTGTTTCATCCTACTTTTCCTCGGTTAGTTGACGCGCTATGTTTGGGGCTCTAGATAAGCCCTCTTGCTTTTAGGCTCTGAAATTCTTCTGCAGTGAAGCCCAGCAGACCCGCGTAGATCTCTTCATTGCTGGAGCCAAGATCTGGGGCGGGCCTCAAGGCCTGTGCGGGGGTGGCACTCAAACGTGGGGCAGGAGCAGGCATCTTGAGATCCCCAAGACGCGGATGCTTGAGGGTCGCAATCGAGCCCCTCGCGGCGTAGTGAGGATCGGCCAGGATTTCGTCCACTCCGTAGATCAGCGAGTGCGGCAGGCCGTGACGCTGTAATGTGGACAGCACATCTTCCACTGGCTGCGTACGTATCCACTCACCGACCAGCCCATTGATCTCGCGAATGTTGCGCCACCTGGCATCGTGGTTGGAAAATCGTTCATCGGATGCGAGCTCAGGCCGACCCATGGCTTGGGCCAACTTCACGAAAAGTGGATCATTCGAGATGGTGATGACGATGAAGCGTCCGTCACAGGTCTCGAAGTGGTCACCGGGCGCAGCTGCAAAGTGCAAGTTTCCTTGCCGGGTTCGCTTGACTCCCACCTTGTCTGCTGCGGTGACAAGGATGTCGGTGAACCTGAAGACAGACTCGAACAGTGAGACGTCAACGTGCTGCCCCTCTCCCCCCTGAGCGTCCCGGTGATAGAGAGCCATGACGGCTGCGAAGGCTCCAAATAGGGCCGACTGATAGTCCGCCATCGCAACCCCAGGACGAATTGGCGGCCGGTCTGCGAAGCCCGTGATGTTGAGCATCCCTGCGAAGGCTAACGCGATGCGATCAAAGGCTGGCTGCGGAGCGTATGGGCCGGTCTGTCCGTAGCCAGAGACGCTGACCATCACAAGCCGGGGATTGACCTCGCGCAGTGCCTCCCAGCCGACGTTCCATTTATCCATGGTCCCAGGGCGAAAGTTCTCCACCAGAACGTCCGACTGAGCAACGAGGCGCCGAAGCACCGATTGGCCCTCGGGTTGCCGCAGATCGAGGGTCACAGACTTCTTTCCTCGACCCTCCACATTCCACCAAAGTCCCTCTTTCTCGTAAAAAGGACCGATTTTTCGGATGGGATCACCGCCATCTGGCTGCTCCACCTTGATGACTTCCGCGCCAAAGTCGGCAAGCAGGGTGGCAACGACTGGTCCAGCGATCATGGTGCCCAAGTCGACAACCCGGATCCCCTTCAGAGGACCGCCTGTTGTTGGGTTCGGACTCATGTGCGGTGTCTCCTCAGTGAGCAACGTGCTCTGTGATCGAATTTGCTCGTTGATGTCCTAGCGATACAGAGAGCCTTTCAGCCGCGGCCAGGACGTTGCGACGTGTGCGCTCATTGGCGGACTCATCTGTTGATTCGGTATGGAGCACTGACAATGCCAGAACGACATTGCCGTCGCGGTCAAAGACGGGAGCGCTGAGGCCGATCGTGGAGGCAAGGTTCTGCGGACGCGACATCGCATATCCATCTCGCCGCACCTGAGCTACTTTTTGCTCGTAGGCTTTTCGCGCTGCCCACGCCATGGCTTCGCCATCGCGACCGACTTCGGAAAACGCTTCGTCAAGCGCTTCGGCTGTGACATCTTTGGGCAGGAGGGACGTGAATAAAAGTCCTGTTGCTGAATGGATGGGCGAAACCACCATACCGGTGCGGATGTGGTGACTATGGACCGCCGCGTCGCTGCTGCCTGCTCCGCGAAAGTACGACTCCCAGCGAATGATGGTGGCGCCGCGGTTGCCCCAGACACCCAGACCAGCTGTCACGCCAAGCTCTTTCGCCAGTCCAGCGATAACAGAACTACCCAGCCGGATCGCTCGGTTGTGTGCAACATGGGGTGGCAAGCCACCCCGTAGAGATGCACTGACTTCATGCTCGCTCGCACGCATGTACTTGCCTCGGGAGAAGACAAGGGGTCTGCGCTCGATGTATTCAACCCGCAGTACCTTCCCAAGGTAGACCACATGATCTCCACCCGGATAGATCGCCACCTTTTTGCATTCAATATAGGCGCAACACTCCTCGAGGACAGGTATCGCGCCGAGGCGTAGGTGAAACCGGATGCCATCAAATTTATCGATGCCCTGCGTTGCAAATCTCTGGGACAAATCCTGCTGGTGCTCGGCAAGGATGTTCACCACGAAGTGATCCACGTCGCGGAAAGCAGCGAAACTGCGCGCATTGGTGGCTTGGCTCCATAGGACCAGTGGGGGGTCCAGGGACACCGAACTGAAAGAATTGGCAGTAACACCCTGGTACGTGCCGTCCTGATCGACCGTCGTCATGACGGTGACGCCAGTAACAAAGCTGCCGAATGCTCGGCGTAGCTCTTTCGTATCTATCTGCTCAGCCATGCACCCGTTTCACCAGTGAAAACGCCCGCGGCTCGGCGTGCGCGCCGCTTCCTGGAGCAACGTATCTGTCGCCTGCGCGATTCGCCGTGCCACACCTGATTGCAAAATCGTCATATCTCATACTACTATATCTGCTATGCCAATGCATCAATTCAGGAGACGATGTTGACAACAGCGACCGCCGCACGCCTTGAGGCCCCCGCCGCCCAAAAACAGTTGATGAAGGACTTCTTCGTTGTGTCGGCAGACAGCCATGTCAACGAACCGTTTGACCTGTGGCTTAAGCGGATCGATGTGAAGTTCCGCGACCGGGTGCCTCGCATCGAAGTCGATGAGAAGGGCAGAAAGTGGTTTGTCGTCGAGGGCTTTCGCAAGTCGATGATCCGGGAGGCGCCGCGCGATGAGCAGGTGACGGTCGAGGACTTCAAAGAGCGCAGTAACGCTGCCGGCCATCGCATGGAACTCGACCGCACCAAAGGGGCGATGTTTCAGCAGCGCGGGAACCCCTCGGCTGACCGGTATGCCGACATGGACTACGACGGGATCGATGCAGAGATCCTGTTTCCCAACAAAGGCTTGACCAACTGGTCGTCACCGGATCCATCCATGCATGTCGCCATGTGCCGCGTCTATAACGACTGGGCACACGAGGTGTTCGGTGGAAGTTCACGAACGTTCCCCACGGCCTGTGTCGCGCCAGCAGATATTGGCGAGTGCGTAGCGGAGATCGAGCGTGTTGCGAAATTAGGGTTCCACAGCGTGACCATGCCTCCCTTGGTCACCGGGGGGAGAGGCTATAACCTGCCTGAGTACGACCCTGTGTGGTCAGCCCTTGAAGAAACGGGCATGCCCGTGTGCTTCCACGCGGGCACGGGGAAGGACCCACGCACGGCAACCGGCGATGGTGGCGCCATCATCAACTACGTCGTACATGCGATGAACACGGTTCTCGAGCCAACGGTACAACTGTGCGCCTCTGGTGTGTTTGATCGGCACCCCAAGCTGCACTTTGCAACGATTGAGGCTGGAGCTGGCTGGGTCCCCTACGCGTTATTTGCCATGGACGAGGGATTCAGAAAGCATGCGTTCTGGGTCTCGCCTAAGCTCAAGGACAAGCCCAGCGAGTACTTCAAGCGACATGGCCACGCCAGCTTCCAGGAGGATCCGATTGGCGTCGAGCTGCGTCACTGGCTTGGCATCGATACCCTTCTGTGGGGCAACGACTACCCACACATCGAAGGCACTTGGCCCTACTCTGACGATGTGACTTCCAAGCTGATGGCGGAACTCACCAAGGACGAGAAAGCGAAGATCGTTGGCCTGAACGCAGCACGGCTTTTTAATATTGACGTGCCGGCGCAGCTTCGTCGCTCAGCTACGACTCACTGACTTTCGAGCGGACGACGTTGGCGATTTCCCGGGCAAGTGCCTTCATGTGCGGCGTCTGCGCCCGGTCGCGCAACGTTGCCAGGTAAACCGTGCGCTTCAGGCTCGGCACCAGCGGTATGGCGACGATTTCTCCACGCTCGATTTCCGGCAAAAACGCCAAGACCGGCAGGACTGCGCAGATCCGTCCCTTGGCCACGACCGCCTTGGTCATGGCCAGGCTGTCCAGTCGAAGGCGGGGGTCTAGATGAATGCCCCCTTCTTCGCAATAGGTCTCGAGCAGAGCGCGCGACCCGTGCGATGTACTCGGCATCGTGAGCTCCACCTGGGCCAGCATCTCCCGCGTCACAGCCTTGCTGCCAGCAAGGGGGTGCGAGCGCCCGACCATCAGCAGCAGGGGCTCGGTGACCAGCTTCTGCAAGATCATCTTCTGCGACGAAGACGCGTGCAGCACGATGGCCATGTCGACCTTCCCAGACGCCAGGTACTCGTAGACCAAGCCGGTGGATGCTTCGTAGGCATCGACCCGCACGTCTGGAAACGCCTCAATGAAGCGCTGTACAGCCTCTGGCATGTACATGTTTGCAAAGATCGGAGGCGATGCGATGGCGATGCGACCACTCGCGGGACTGCGCTTGATGCGATCGACCATCTCCAGTGTCGTCGACATCTCTTGCAAGATGACTTCAGCCTGGCGGAAGACGATCTCGCCAGCTTCCGTCAAGGTCACACCCCGTCCCGTGCGTTGAAGCAATTGCTCCCCGAGCTCTGCTTCCAACTGCTGGATCTGGCGGCTGATCGCAGATTGGGCTACGTCCAGTATGGCCTCCGCCATGGTAAAGCTGCCCAGTCGCGCCACATGGAAGAAATAGAACAGCCGCTTCGAGTCAAGCAGGTTCTTCGACGCAATGCTCGCAACAGAGCTTTTCGTTTTGGTGGAAGCGGCCATGGTTTGGCTAAACAGGCGAGTCGATGCCGGTGGTCAGGTTCATGCCTTAGGGCGCTAGGAGACGAGCATGAGTGATGGGCGGGCAGCGTACATCGCAGGCATAGGGCAAACTGAGTATAAGCGCCATGGCGGCATCATGGACCGCAGTCAGTTCCAGGTTGCCGCAGAAGCGGTTCTTGCGGCGCTAGCGGACGCGGGCATGACGCCGGCAGATGTCGATGGATTCGCATCATTCTCGAATGATGCGAATGAAGCCGCTCTAATGCAAGTTGCGCTCGGCGTTCCACAGTTGCGTTGGATGTCCATGGTGTGGGGCGGTGGTGGAGGTGGGTCGTGCGCTGCCATCGCGCAAGCCGCGGCAGCCATTCAAGCTGGCTACGCCCAGACGGTCGTGGTGTATCGCGGCCTTTGCCAGGGACAGTCCCGCCGCTTCGGACGGTTTGGGGAGGGACGCACCCACGGCAATTTTGTTCACCCGTACGGTCTGTTTGCCCCTGCGCAGATGCTTGCGCTGCAAATTCGCCGCCATATGCACCTCCATCCCCAGATCCGCGAAGAGCACCTGGGGATGATCGCGGTCAACGCTCGAGCCAACGCCAATCGCAACCCCAACGCGATCATGTACGGCAAGCCAATGACGATGGAGGACTACTTCAACGCCAGGTTCATCGCCGAGCCACTCCGCTTGTTCGACTGCTGCCTGGAGTCCGACGGTGGCTGCGCAATCGTTGTCACCACCGAGAGCCGCGCACGAGATGCACCCACGACGCCAGTGCGCATCCTGGCGGCCGGTCATGGCAGCGGGCCCGGCTGGGGATCAGGTCCGCTGGGTAGCCAGAACATGCCTGACGCCGACTACGACTCGACCAACAGCCGACGAATCGCGCGTGAACTCTATGCGTCGGCAGGTGTAACTCCCCAAGACATCGACACCGCACAGATCTACGACCATTTCTCCGGCATGGTTCTCATGGCCTTGGAGGAGTACGGGTTCTGCGATGTTGGCGGTAGCGGGGATTTCGTGGCTGGCGGGAACATCGCCTGGAAAACAGGGAAGCTTCCGATCAATACCTCCGGGGGCCAACTCTCCGAGGCCTACGTTCACGGAATGAATGTCGCGATCGAAGGCGTCAGGCAGATGCGAGGGCAGTCAACGTCTCAGGTCGACGATGCCCGCCTTTGCCTTGTCACGGGTGGTCTTGGGGTCTCGCCGACCAGTGGCCTCATCATCGGGAGGGACTGATGGCTTACTTTCCATCCACCATGCCTGGGCCGACGCCCAACTTTGACGACCGTGAGTTTTGGCAGGCATGCGAGCGTCGCCAACTCTTGTTCCAGACCTGTGCGGACTGTGGCAAGCCAAGGCACCCGCCGGGGCCGGTGTGTCCGTCTTGCAGATCCCTGCGCACCAAGTGGACTGAGCCCGAGGGATTGGCCGAGGTCTACACCTACACCGTTGTTCACCATGCGAGCCACGAGGCGGTCAAGGAGCGCCTGCCTTATGTGGTCGGCGTCGTAACGTTTCCCGACTTGCCAGGCGTTCGTCTGGTGACCAATATCACCGATATCGAGCCGTCGCTTGTTCGGGTTGGAATGCAGGTGCGGCTGTGGTGGGACGAAATCGGTGGCGGGATGTTCATCCCCCGGTTTTCCCCAATAACGCCCTGATTGACATACCAGCTATATTGATTTGAGAAACATGAGGAGACAAAACATGACAGTAGACAAGTACACCTTACGGCGTCGCAATGTTCTGCAAGCTGCGCTCGCTACAACGGCTTTAGCAGGAACTGGAGCGGCGTTCGCTCAAGGAGCTAACGCCCGAATCATCGTGCCTGCGGCCGCAGGCGGAGCAACGGATCTCCTGTCTCGGCTGTACGCACAGTGGTTGGGTGAAGAATGGGGGCGCCCTGTCGTTGCAGAAAACCGGCCAGGAGCCGGTGGCGTGATTGGCTCACAGGTGGTGGCCAAGGCCGCCCCAGATGGCAACACCCTAATGCTGGGCGCACTGAGCCATGTGGCGAACTCCGGGATGATGGAAAACGTGCCGTATGACCCAATCAAGGACTTCACTCCGATTGCAAAGCTTCTAACCTTTGGCTCGGTCTTGGTGGTCCATCCCTCCATCCCGGTCACTGACCTCAAGTCTTTCATCGCGCATGTCAAAGCAAATCCAGGAAAACTTACCTGGGCGCTTGGCGCGACGGGGACCTCTCAGCATCTGGCTGGCGTCTTGCTGGCTAAGCAGGCTGGACTCAGTTGGGTGACTGTCCCCTACAAAGGCGGCGGCCCGGCGATGAATGACCTTCTTGGTGGACACGCCAGCTTCATGATCGAGAGTATTCCGACGGCAGCTCCGCACATCGCTGCGGGCCGAGTCCGAGCGCTCGGTGTGACGGGTGGGCGGCGTTCGACAGGATTGCCAGAGGTGCCAACGATTTCTGAAGCCGGAGTGCGCGGATTCAGCGTGGAGGCGTGGTTTGCTCTGATGGGTCCAGCAGGGCTTTCGACCGAATTTGTTCAGTCAACTTATCAACGTCTGCAAAAAATCATGGCGAGGCCGCAGGTCAATGAACGGCTCCTGGCGATGGGGGCCGTTCCTGATCTTCGCAGCCCACAAGAGACCCGCACCTTCGTAGAAGCGGAGTTCAAACACTGGATCCCGATCATCAAGGAAGCCGGGATTCGCGTTTGAACCTCCGGTAGCGTGAGATGACCTGCGATGGCTCTGGATTGCTATTTAACCTGAGACCGGGCGGCTAGTTCGAATCCCTGCTCCACCACCAGTCTCCTTAACCAACTGCCCGCTCAGTTGGAATCACCACCCCGCCAGAGCCCAATGCTGGCGCGGGTTTGGCGAAAGGTCTGTTGACTACGGGCCTCGCCGATGGGCCCAAAACGGCCCCCAAACACCCTCTCCCCCGTCTCTCCTCTCTGCCCATCTGTTGACTGTCAACAGACGGGCTCTAGCATCCATGCGGGTTTGCGCCCGGTAGGTATAGCTGGAGACTGGTGAGCGGGAGGAAGTCGAACCGCTACTGCGCCATTACGGCACCAACCGCTCCCGCTGAACCTCCCACTCATTAGGGAACCACGTCAGCTACTCCGACACCACCATACATTTCTCATCGCCGGGTTTATGGAACAGACGCGTCAGCGCGTGTTCGTCGGCGTTGATGGTGAAGGAGGCCACCACCGCCGGTCGCGGTGCTTCCGCTGTTCCTCGAGGGCCAGCGTCGGCTGGGTGTTCCCACACTTGCCGACACGCAACAAGCCTGATACTGTGATGTTCGAATCTGTGCGAATTTGATTGAACAAGGACGGTCGGATGCCTTTTGAATTCTTTGGCTCACGTAAAAAAGCAGTGATTGGCATGGCCCATATCGGCGCGCTTCCGGGGACGCCGCTCTATGACGCCAAGGGCGGAATGAATCGCCTAGTCGATGGAGTGCTTGCAGATGTCGAGCGGCTGCAGGCCGGGGGTATCGACGCAATCATGTTCGGCAACGAAAACGATCGCCCGTACCAGTTACAGGCACCTGCGGAAGGCGTCGCTGCAATGACTGCGGTGATCACGTCCGTGAAGCCAATGTTGAAGGTTCCTTTCGGCGTGAACTGGCTTTGGGATCCGTCTGCTAGCGTGGCAATCGCGACGGCCACTGGAGCAGTTTTCGCGCGGGAAATCTTCACAGGTCTGTTTGCTTCTGACATGGGCCTGTGGAAGCCCGATGCTGCGACCGCCTTGCGTCTGCGCCGCAACCTAGGCCGAGACGATCTGAAGTTGCTTTTCAACATCAATGCGGAATTCGCCGACACCCTGGATCGCCGACCGATCGAATTGCGAGCGCGTAGTGCAGTGTTCTCGTCGCTCGCCGACGGTATTCTGGTGTCGGGTGCGCTGACAGGACAGGGCGTCAGTACATCTGAGTTGCAACGCGTGGTTGAGGCGCTTGGCGGTAAGGTGCCTGTCTTCGCCAACACCGGTGTAACTCTCGATACGGTCCGCGACATCCTGACGCTCGCGGATGGGTGCATCGTTGGCACACATTTCAAGGTGGACGGTGTCACCTGGAACCCGGTGGACGCAGACCGAGTCAAGCGTTTCATGGATCGTGTTAACAGTTTGCGGTGATCTGGTAGACATCCATGACCTGCGTCATCGGCTTGGACATTGGGACAACGTCAACGATCGGCGTTTTGATCCGGATGCCGTCAGAACAGCTTGCACTTGCAAGTCGACCGGTGACCCTGACCCATCGCCACGCTGGCTGGGCCGAAGAAGATCCTCAGCAGTGGTGGTCCAACGTCTGTGAGATCGTCCCGCAGATACTGGCGCAGGGCGCAGTGGACGCTGCCGAGGTCCAGGCTGTTGGCGTATCCGGCATGGTGCCTGCGGTGGTCTTGTTGGATGCGCAAGGGAAGTTACTTAGACCCAGCATCCAGCAAAGTGACGGCAGGTGTGCCCGCGAAGTGCAAGATTTGCGCGAGCTCTTCGACGAAACTGCGTTCACTTTGCGGACTGGAAACGGGATTAACCAACAGCTTGTAGCGGCCAAGCTGAGGTGGCTGGCACGTCATGAGCCACAGGTATTCGGCCGGATCCGTACTGTGTTCGGAAGCTATGACTACATCAATTACCGGCTTACGGGAGCACGTCGCGTTGAGCAGAACTGGGCGCTCGAAGCCGGTTTTATTGACCTCGCGAGCGGGCGAGTCGCCGACGATCTAGTCGCCGCTGCGGGAGTTGATACCGAACAGATAGCGCCCTTCGCTTCAAGCCGCGAAGTGGTCGGCGTCGTCACGCCTGAGGCCGCACTCGCTTGTGGACTCTCGCCTGGCACACCAGTAGTTGCGGGCTTGGCAGACCACGTCGCTTCAGCTTGGGCCGCTGGTGTTCAGGGACCAGGCGACATGCTGGTCAAGCTTGGGGGAGCCTGTGACATTTTGCTGGCGTCCCACGGCGCGAGACCTGATCCGCGGATTTTTCTGGACTACCACCCACTGGATGGTCTGTACATGCCTAATGGCTGTATGGCCTGCAGCGGGTCTTTGCTGAATTGGTTTGCTGCCCAGTTTGGCGCCGCCGCCGACGATCGTCCTGGTAAGAGCCGCCATCAAAAACTTGACAACTGGGCGGCACAACTCCCCGTGGGGAGTGACGGTGTTCGCGCCCTGCCGTATTTTTTGGGGGAGAAGACTCCAATCCACGACCCGCTGGCGCGGGGTACGTTCACTGGCCTAGGGCTTCACCACACCCCAGGTCATCTATGGCGTGCACTGCTCGAAGGAGTTGCTTTTGGGGTACGGCATCACGTAGAGGTTTTCGACGAAATCGGGATGCCAGCGACTCGTATCCTGGCCTCTGATGGTGGATCAGCAAGCGCCACGTGGCTACAGATCATTGCGGATGTGCTGGACAGTCCGGTCCTGCCGCTGTCCGGGCACCCGGGCTCCTGTCTTGGTGCGGCCTGGATGGCTGCGCTGGGTGTTGGCCTTACTACAGACACAAACGGAGCGCAGGCCTTTGTGGCTCATGCGTTACCTGTGGTTCCCCAACAAAGGAACCGTGCTGCCTACGATGCGGCATACGGTGAATATAGGGTGCTGTACGAAACCCTCAAACCCCTGTTTCATCAAATGGGTAGTGCACGATGACTCACGTACGTGCCGTAGCTTGGGATGTGGATGGAACGCTTGTGGACAGCGAGCCATTACACCTCCGATCGCTGCAGGCGGCCTGTGAAAAGTTCGGAGTTGATATCAGTGATCACGGACCTGCGCCTTTCGTAGGCGTCGCGATCGCTAGCGTCTGGCGGCTATTATCCACACGCTTTGAGGAAGCATTGGGGCACCATGCGGACCGCGGTGAGCGGATATTCCGCGCTGCGGTGACCGAGTATTACCTTGCACATGCCGACGAAGTTGTGGTGTTGCCAGGGGCGCGCGAGGCGCTGGAGTATCTGTTTAAACACGGAATCGCGCTCGCGGCCGTTTCAAACTCGGAGCGGGCTATCGTCAAAGCGAATCTACGTACCCTAGGAGTCAAGGCAAGGTTCGACGCCATCGTTTCGCTTGATGACGTGAGAGAGGCCAAGCCAGCGCCTGAGCCGTATACCCGCGCACTTGGAATCCTTGGCGTGCCTACGGCCGTGGCTTGGGCCGTGGAGGATAGTCCAAGCGGCGCCCGTTCTGCGCGTGCAGCAGGTCTTCGGGTACTCGTCGTCGGCGCTGATGCCGACGCCGAGGGAGATCACCGTATGCCTGGGCTCGCTGGTTTTTTGCCGTGGTGGCGGTCCCTCAAATCGCGCGATTACGAAATTCCGTCTCGTTTACGGCTTTCGGCAGCAACTGGAGATAGCGCTTGACATCAATCGTGGGCGTTACCGGCGGCGCGTCGGGTATCGGGGCGGCCATCTGTACCGAACTGGCTGCGCGTGGGCATACCGTTGTCGTGACCGACGTTGATGCAGCTCGTGCCGCAGCGTTAGCCGAGAAACTACCCGGAGCCTACGCGCGTCCCCTTGATGTGACTTGCGCAACTGCCTGCAGAGATGTTGTCGCTGGCATAGAGCGCGACATTGGCCCGCTTGCCGGCTGGGTCTCCAATGCCGGCGTGTCTCGCATGGCGCGGTTCTTGGATATTGATGAGGCGCAGTACGACTTCACCTTGAACGTAAATTTGCGAGGCCTGTTTTTTGCCAGTCAAGCAGCTGCACGTGCGATGGTCGTTCGAAAGGCTGGCGCGATCGTCAATATTGCATCGATGGCAGGCAAGCAGGGGCGCGCACCGTTCCTTGCAGACTATGTTGCGAGCAAGTTTGGGGTGGTGGGACTCACGCAGGCCATGGCATTAGAACTCGCGCCCGCGGGTATTCGCGTCAATTCGGTATGTCCTGGTTTCGTCGCGACAGACATGCAGGTTCGCGAGCTTCAATGGGAATCTAGCTTGCGCGGCACTGACCCTGAAAGCGTCAAGCGACAGTGGATTGCGGACACACCCATGGGACGCCTGGAGACCCCGCAAGACGTGGCGCGTGTGGTGGCGTTTTTGCTTTCAGAGGACGCTGGATTTATCACCGGCGAGTCGATTTCCGTCAATGGCGGCGCCTATATGGATTGATTGCCAACTGACTTTTGTTCTCACCCCCCTGACCCAACCTTTAAGGAGTATTTGGTCATGAGCGTTTTCAAAGCACCCCGAGTCCTGCCGCGTCATGCCACCAGCATTGGCCTTGCCGCACTAGCTGCGTTTTGGGCCGTATCGTCCGTGCATGCTCAGGCAGCCCGTGTCGCGGCGCCGGCCGCGCTTGCCTCCAAGGGATCAATCAACTACTGCGCGACGATTGACAATCCGCCGCGTGCCTACTTCGACGAGAAGCAGCAGCCGATTGGCTTCGAGGTTGAGCTCGGCGTTGAAATCGCAGCGCGCATGGGACTGAAGGTCAACTGGGTTCAATTGAAGTTCCCTGGACTGATCCCCGCGCTTCAAGCCCAGCAATGCGACGCCATAATGCAAGAGTTGTTCATCAGGCCGGAGCGTCTGGAGATCATTGATATGGTGCCGTTTTCTCGTACGGGCCAACAAATTGTCGTGCGCCGCAACGACAACACTCCCGGCACTACGCTAGAAGATCTCAGCGGCAAGAAGGTCGCTGTTCCGAACGGCACCACGATCCATAACCTGTCGATCGAGGCTAACAAGAAGCTCAAGGAGTCGGGTAAGCCAGAGATCAATCTAGTGGTGCTGCCCACAACTACCGACACCTTCCAGCAACTTGCTACAGGCCAGGTCGACGCAGTTGGCACCACGTCCACGGCGGGCGCCTACTACGTACGCCTGCGGCCGAACGACTTCAAGCCTAAGGGCACCCCCTTTGGCCTGATTGGCACAGGTATTGGCATCCGCAAAGGAAACAACGATCTGACTAGTGCCGTGAAGCGTTCGCTTGACAGCATCGTGGCTGACGGAACTTACAAGAAACTCATCGAGAAGTGGAACATGCAAGGCATGGAGCTCTGATGGGATTCGATTGGGCGTTCTTTATTGAGCGCATTGTCAATCCAGGCGCTCCGTACCTGAATGCGTTGGGCCGCACAGTCACGATGGCTGTGCTGGCCATGCTTTTAGGGCTGGTGATCGGACTAGTCGTGGGCTTTGGCCGCCTGTCTCGCTATTCCCTTGTCCGCGGCGCCTGCGCCTTTTACGTCTGGTTGATCCGTGGTATCCCGGTGCTGGTGCTGCTGGTGATGCTGTTTTCAGGGCTGGCGGCAGCCGGCCTGTTCCGGTTCTCAGACGTTAATTTTCTGGGCATGAAATTGACGGCATCTTTTCAGGCGGCAGTCATTGGTCTGGCGATTCACGAAGGCGCCTACATGGCCGAAATTGTCCGCAATGGGGTGCAAGCAGTTGCACGTGGCCAGGTCGAGGCGGCGCGCTCGCTTGGAATGACATCGTGGCAGGTCACATGGCGTATTGTGATACCGCAGGCAACCCGCGTCATCGTTCCGCCTTTTGGAAACGACTTCAACCACATGCTCAAAACTACGTCGTTGGCTAGTGTGATTGGAGTGCAAGAAATCTTCCTTCTGACGGAAGCCATGTCGGCGACCACATTTAAGACGTTCGAATTGCTATCAGTGGTCGCGCTGAACTACCTGGTGCTGACGGCAATCTGGAACACTATCCAGGGCGTGATCGAGACGCGTTTGCGTGCGCATGAGATAGACCGGCCTGTGCGCACTTGGTGGCAGAGCCTAGTTGTGTATATGACGCCAAGCCCAGGTGGCGGGGAGAGGCGCATATGAACAGTGACCTGCGTGATCCGCTGGTGCGTGCTCTCGGAGTGAGAAAGAGATTCGGCGAAACAGAAGTGCTCTGTGGCGTTGACCTCGAGGTGCAGCGGGGTGAGGTGCTTTGCATCATTGGGCCCTCCGGTTCTGGGAAAACCACTTTCTTACGATGCATTAACCAACTTGAGACTTATCAAGGCGGCCGGATCTATGTGGACGGTCAGTTGATCGGGTATCGTGAATCCGGCGGGCACCTGCAGCCTTTGCGAAACCGTGAGGTCGTCGTGCAACGCCGGCGTATCGGCATGGTATTTCAGCAGTTCAATTTGTTCTGGCATATGACGGTGCTTGAGAACATCATGGAGGCCCCGGTACGGGTGCTTGGGCAGTCCGCTGCTCAGGCGCGTCAAAACGCCATGCGTCTCCTGGAGCGCGTTGGCCTTGGAGCCAAGGCTGATGCTTATCCGATGAAGCTGTCAGGCGGGCAGCAGCAACGTGCAGCTATCGCAAGGGCGCTGGCAATGAATCCCGAACTGATGCTGTTTGACGAGCCGACGAGCGCACTAGACCCCGAAACCACTGGCGAGGTTCTCGCAGTGATTTCCGAGCTGGCCACCAGCGGCATGACCATGGTCATAGTTACACACGAAATGGGATTCGCACGCCAAGTAGCTGACAGAGTCGTCCTGATGGAGGAGGGTCAGATCCGGCATCAAGCATCACCCGAACATTTCTTCGGTGAGCAAGCACCAGCACGGCTAAAAGCGTTTCTTTCCACGATCCACTGAAGTCTCTATGCACACACTTGGCGCTGTTGCGTCACCTCACTTCTTGGCTACAGCCGATCTTCGCGACCGCCACCTGGCAGACCCCGAGCAGGTCGAGGTCGACGTTGCGTGGCTTACCGATAGTACTTGCGGCTGCACGCGACGATAGAGCTGGCCATGTGCAATTTGTCCGTAGGCGATCTGACGGCATATTTGAAAGCGCTACCGATCCACGTGGTGACGGCGCACCTTGAATCGGCGTCAGCAGCAAGCGATGGCTAGAGCAGCAAGCACTCAGAACGGAACTCAAGTGGGAACGACCAGCGGCACCGGCAGTCGACGCGCCGCCGAAAGACCTTTGCCTGCTGCGGTACGCCAACAGCGTATTGTGGAAATAGTGAACCGTGATGGATATGTGCGTGTAGCGACCATTGCTGCTAATTTCGGCATTTCCCAAATGAGCGTGCGCCGTGACTTGGACGCGTTGAGTCAGCAGGGTCTCATTCAACGCTCACAGGGCGCGGCGGTCGCTGCACCTGCCGTATCGCTTGGCAGTGGACTGCCTGGCGTGGTCGATGCTGAAATTCGGGAGCAGCAATACGAGACACGTAGGCGACGCAATATCGAAGCCAAGCAAGCCATCGCAGCCAGGGCTGCATCGCTCCTTTCACCGGAAGACAACATTGCGCTTGACGTGGGAAGCACTACGCTCACTCTCGCACGCGAACTCGCGAGGCATGCAGGGGTTCATGTATTCACAAACCACCTGCGAGTTGCGCGATTGCTGGCCGGATCGAGATGTGTAGTACTGATGCCGGGCGGCATCGTACGAGCGCAGGAGCTCTCCGTATGCGGCCAGGAAGCGGTTGCTGATGCCTCTCGCCGCTGGTTCAGCAAAGTCTTCATCGGTGTGGCTGGCTTAACAATCGACGGGGGCTTTGACTCGTCGCCAGAAGATACACAGGTCAAACGAGCGTATATCGAGCATTCTGATGAAGTCATTCTTCTTTGCGATGGAAGTAAGTTCGATAGACGCTCGCTTGTACAGGCGTGTACCCTGGACGAAATAGACGTGCTGATCACAGACGTGCCACCACCCAAGCCACTGTCGAGGGCTCTTGCAGCCGCCCGTGTCAGTGTTCTCGTGGCGAGTTAAGCCAGTCAGCGCCTTGCCATCAAACTGACCCATCGCTCCTCCCCTTCCTTCCTGTGTGGTGCGCGACTCCTATCGGCCCAGTGCCGCATTGACACGCGGCATGACCTGTTCTGCCATGAGCTCCATCGAGCGCCGCGCCATGATGCCTGCCCTGGCCTGTCCGTCCGGGTCTAGCCGCCCCCCAGCGCGTCATTGATCAGCTCGTGAAACTGCGCCATGGTCATCGCCGCGTCGATTTCGCGCGGCAGCGCGTCCCGCGCGGAAAAGACACCGACGACCTCACCGTCGATGCCAACGACTGGAAGGTGCCGGAACCCGCGCTCGATCATGATCAGAACGGCCTGGGAAACCGTCGTGTGCGGACGGATCACCTGAGGACTGCGGGTCATCACCTCAGAGACAGGCGTGATTTTGGGGTCCACCCCCTTGGCAACGACTCGGGTGACCAGATCTCGTTCAGTGAGAATACCCAGCATCTCACCCGAGGCGTCGAGGATCAGCACACTGCTGCACACGGCGCGGGTCATCACCCCTGCAGCCTCCCAGACTGTCGCTGTCGGCAACAGCTTGGCGAAGTGGCGCGAGGCGATCGATTTGGAAACGATCCTGTCAACCATGCAGCTCTCCGATTGGGCGTTTGATCATCGTAACGCCGCATTGATCTTGGCAAGAGTCGCCTGCCCCGGACTGAGATCCCTGGGGCTCAGCGTGTTGAGCGGCGCATGCGTCGTATTGAGCGCCGAGTGGAGGTCGAGCGCGAGCGGATCGACGTAAAGCAGCCCGGTCACAATTTCGCCACGCTCGTGGCGTTCGTGCATGACGTTGAGGGCAGCGTACCGCTTGGTAGGATCGTAGTCCTCATCGAGCTTTCTGAGGCGAAGGATGCTGCCATCATGCTGCTCGACTTCGAGCAGTTCGCCAGGCTCGTAATCGGCAGTGATTTCCTCGCGCGTGGGCATGAAGTCGATGCGACTCACCGCCTCATTGTGCTGGCGCACATAGTCGTAACTCTTGGTGCTGCCGCTGTGGTTGTTGAAAGCCACGCACGGGCTGATCACGTCGAGGAACGCGGCACCGCCGTGACCGAGTGCGCCCTTGATCAGTGGCACGAGCTGTTCCTTGTCACCGGAAAATCCACGCGCCACATAAGTCGCGCCAAGCTGCAGGGCCAGGCCCACCAGATCTATCGGGCTTTCATGGTTCACCGCACCCTTCTTGCTCTTGGAACCCCGGTCAGCAGTAGCTGAAAACTGTCCTTTGGTGAGACCATAGACCCCATTGTTTTCGACGATGTACGCCATTCGCACGCTGCGACGCATCGCATTGGCGAACTGGCCCAGCCCAATAGACGCCGAATCACCGTCACCGGATACGCCAAGATAAATCAATTCACGGTTGGCGAGATTGGCTCCGGTGAGGACCGATGGCATACGACCATGCACCGTATTGAAACCGTGCGAGGCGCCAAGAAAATAGTCAGGTGTCTTCGAACTGCAGCCAATGCCGGAGAGCTTGGCGACCCGGTGCGGCTCAATATCAAGTTCCCAGCACGCCTGAACGATGGCAGCCGAGATCGAGTCGTGACCGCAGCCCGCGCACAACGTGGATATGCGGCCTTCATAGTCGCGACGCGTATAACCGACCTTGTTGCGGGTGAGGCTGGGGTGGTGCAGCCTTGGCTTGGTAATGTAAGTCATCAGGCAGCCTCCTTGGTATTGCGATCAGTGGCACGTCGAAGGCTTGCGGGCAGCCGCTCACTGATCGCACGCGAGATAAAGCGGGCCGTGATCGGTGTGCCGTCGTAGTGCAGTATCTTGACCATGCGCGCCGGGTCGATCTCGAACTCATTGACGAGGAGCGCGTGCATCTGCGCATCCCGATTCTGCTCAACCACATATATCTGATCGTGCGTATCGATGAATTGCCGCACCGACTCCGGGAACGGAAACGCGCGCAGGCGCAAACCGTCCAGGTGCACGCCTTGCTCCTCCAGGAGATGAAAGGCTTCAGACATGGCGGGACTGGTTGATCCGAAATAAATCACGCCAAGCCGTGTGGCTGCGCGCGCCTTGCGCTCGACAGGGGCGGGTACCAGATCAGCTGCGGTGCGGAACTTCTTCAGTAGCCGTTCCATGTTGTAGATGTAGTCCGGGCCTTTTTCCGAATAGCGGGCATACGGATCACGGGTCGTGCCGCGGGTGAAATAGGCCCCCTTGGTCGGATGCGTGCCCGGCAGCGTGCGCCAGGGAATGCCGTCACCGTCGACATCCTTGTAGCGACCAAAATCGCGCCCCGCGTCGAGCTCCTCGGCGGTCATGACCTTGCCTCGGTCGTAGACCCGCGAGTCGTCCCAATCGAACGGTTTGGTCAAGCGCTGGTTCATGCCTATGTCGAGATCCGTCATAACAAAGACCACGGTCTGAAGGCGCTCCGCAAGGTCTAGCGCCGCCGCTGCGTGCTCGAAGCACTCGTGCGGATCTTCCGGGATGAGCAAAACATGCTTGGTATCGCCATGCGACGCATAGGCGCACGCGAGCATATCCGACTGCTGGGTGCGGGTTGGCATGCCAGTCGAGGGTCCGCCCCGCTGCACGTCGATGATCACTACTGGAATCTCGGCAAAATAGGCGAGGCCTATGAATTCAGTCATGAGCGATACACCGGGCCCAGAGGTTGCGGTGAACGCACGTGCCCCGTTCCAGCCTGCGCCGACGACGATACCGATCGATGCGATTTCGTCCTCAGCCTGAACAATCGCATAGCGCCGCTGGCCGGTCGCAGGATCGATACGCAGTTTTTCGCAGTAGCTCTGAAACGCCTCCGGCAGGGACGACGACGGCGTGATCGGATACCACGCGGCTACAGTCGCACCGCCGTAAACGCAGCCAAGAGCGGCGGCGCTGTTGCCATCGGTAAAAATGCGATCACCCACATTGTCCGCCCGGTGGACCTTCAGACCAACAGACAGATCGGGCAGGTTCTGCTCAATCCAGGAGCGACCCATATGGAGCGCCTTCATATTGGATTCGAGCAGCATCTCCTTACCCTTGTACTGCTCCGCAAAGAGCTTTTGGAAGACATCGGACTCGACGCCGAGCAGTACTGAGAGAGCGCCGACATAGATGATGTTCTTGAACAACTGCCGCTGCCGAGCATCGCGGTAATTGGCATTGCTGATTTCGGTTAGCGGCACGCCAATGATGTGAACATCCGTGCGAAACTTCGAATCGGGAACCGGCCGCGTCGAGTCATAAAAGAGATAGCCGCCAGGCTCGATTTCAGCGATGTCAGCATCCCAGGTCTGCGGATTCATCGCAACCATCATATCGATTCCGCCGCGCCGCCCAAGCCAGCCCTGCTCGCTCACCCTGACCTCATACCACGTCGGAAGGCCCTGGATATTGCTTGGGAAGATGTTGCGCGGACTCACGGGTACGCCCATCCTCAGGATGGCCTTTGCGAACAGCTCGTTGGCCGAGGCCGAGCCGGAGCCGTTCACGTTGGCGAATTTAATGACGAATTCGTTGACCGATTCGATACGTTTAATCATGCCTGCTCCAGCTCGAGGGCCTTGATGGACTTGTCACGACAAGCCGAACCGGCTTTGGCAGTATTGAGCAGAAACTTGGCCATATCCCAGGCGCCCGTCGGGCATCGCTCGGCACACAAACCGCAGTGCAGACACACATCCTCGTCCTTGACCATCACGCGACCTGATTTGAGCACCGCCGAGACGTAGAGCGGCTGATCGTGATTGACGGCCGGCGCCTTCAGGCGCGCGCGCAACTTGTCCTCCTCACCGTTGACAGTGATGGTCAGGCAATCAGTCGGACAGATATCAACGCAGGCATCACACTCGATGCATGTTTCGCGAGTGAAGACGGTCTGTATATCACAATTGAGGCAGCGCTCAGCCTCCTTGAACGCAGTGGCCGCATCAAAGCCAAGTTCGACCTCGACACGAATGCTCGCGAGCGCCTTTTCCGCCTTGGCCCAGGGCACTTTGAAACGCTGGTCCTCGGAGACGTCGTTGCTGTAGCTCCATTCGTGGATACCCATTTTCTGGGACATCAGGTTGGTATGCGGCGGCGGTCGGCGGCGGACGTCCTCACCATTGAGGAAACGGTCGATCGACACGGCTGCATCGTGACCGTGCGCGACGGCAGTGATGATGTTCTTGGGGCCGAATGCCGAGTCGCCGCCAAAAAATACGCGCGGCAAGGTTGACTGCAGACTCCTTTCGTTAAGCTTGGGTAAACCCCAGCGGTCAAACTCGATGCCGCAGTCGCGTTCGATCCAGGGAAATGAATTTTCCTGACCCACCGCCATCAGTACAGTGTCGCAAGGGAAAAACACATCGGGTTCTCCGGTCGGCACAAGCGAGCGCAGACCCTTGTCGTCGTAGACTGCTTTGACGACCTCGAAGGTCATGCCGATAAGTTTTCCATTTTTCATCTCAAAGGTCTTAGGCACGTGATAGTTGATGATCGGGATGCCCTCATGCATGGCATCCTCCTTTTCCCACGGTGAGGCTTTCATCTCCTCAAACCCGCTTCGGACGATCACCTTCACGTCCTTACCGCCGAGTCGCAGCGCCGATCGGCAACAGTCCATGGCCGTGTTGCCGCCGCCGAGCACAATCACCTTTTCACCGATGCTGGTGACATGGCCAAACGCAACCGAGGCCAGCCAGTCGATACCAATGTGAATCTGCGCCGAGGCTTCACTGCGACCCGGTATCTCGAGGTCGCGGCCCCGCGGTGCGCCGGTGCCGACAAAGACCGCATCATAACCACGGCCCAGTAGTTCTTTCATCGAGTCAATCCGCTCGCCGGAGCGAAACTCGACCCCCATGTCAAGGATATAGCCGCACTCCTCGTCAATCACAGACTCGGGCAGACGAAAGCGCGGGATCTGCGACCTGATAAAGCCACCCGCTTTTGTCTCACCGTCGTAAATCGTGACTGAGTAGCCAAGCGGGGCCAGATCGCGGGCGACGGTAAGCGAGGCCGGCCCTGCACCGATGCACGCGACTCGTCGTCCATTCGGGGACGCGATATCGGGCATGCGTAACCGGACGTCGTCCTTGTGATCGGCAGCCACGCGCTTGAGGCGGCAGATCGCAACCGGCTCGGGCTTATCGCCGTTACTCTCCTCGACTCGACCTCGGCGGCACGCCGGCTCGCAGGGCCGATCGCAGGTTCGTCCCAGCACGCCTGGGAATACATTGGACACCCAATTGATCATGTAGGCGTCGGAGTAGCGCCCTTGGCCGATCAGTCGGATGTACTCGGGAACGGGCGTATGCGCCGGGCATGCCCATTGACAGTCAACAACCCGGTGAAAATAATCGGGGTCGCGTATATCGGTCGCTTGCAAAGGCTATCCTCCTCCAGAGGTTGCGCCGCACTCGGCGCGCCCGCCCCATCTTTTTAATTCAGTCAGCGAGCCCTTCGATCGTAGGCGAAAACCCTCGCCAAAGGCAATACTGCAATGCACCATTGACGGCAAAGGCCGGCGATGCTGAGTCATCGCGGATCAATAGACCATTCCCGCTCAATAGTGATCGCGTGCTCGGTTTTGTGCCACGGGAAATTCCGCTTGCCTATCGAAACACGTCCCACAATGTCGTGTTCCAAGACGAGAATTAAGGCTGAAGCACAGGACCCAAAATTACGTTGGTCATCCTCGCTTGGGCTGCTCACAACATCCTTGGCCCAATGCAGCCAGTACTGAATAGCGCGGTGTTGAGGGAACAGCGTATGTATTCGAGCCGCCTCCCGCACTTCGTCAGCAGTTAACTGTGGACGCAACTCCTCTAGGAATTCGAGTACCTCCGAATCACCCATCGCGACAAGTGCGCCGAAAACAGCGGCTCGATTAGTAAGGGTAGATCGAGAAAACAAGTTGCGGAGCTCGCCAAATGCATAAAGCTCGCCATTGACGTAGTCAGAGGAAGACACGAACTCGATTGCCGCTTTTGTTGTGATCGGCACGTCGTCATCTAAGACCAGGAACGGCAAGAAGACGACAGGCAAAGCCTTGCCGGCTTCAACAAGCCCAACCATTTCACCTTCAAGAAGCAGTCGGGTATCACTGTCCAGGCCTTCAGCGACAGCGTGCTTGTAAACCGCTGAAATCTTGGCGATGTAAGAGGTGTCGCCCTCGGCGCCGTAGCAAAAGAAAAGCACTCGCTGGAGGTCAACCAACTGTTGCTCTGGGAATCGCTTCCATAAGCACGACGCAAGAATTTTCTCGACATCCTCTATTGAGTCGAACTTTAGCCGCTGGGGTTGTTTAATCTCAGGCTCCTTTTCTTCTTCCTCGCTGAACTCTGGCAGCCAAACCGCAGGGAAAATCTTCTCGAAGAAGAATCGCTTGAACTCCTCGGAAATCAGAGCTGTGTCTTGCATGTGACCAGATATTCCCGTCTTTTCAATCGACCCTGCCCATGCGTAGAACAGAGCCTGCAGTTCTGGTTTCACATGCACTTCTGATGTAACGACATCCGCCAAATAGGCAGCAGCGGACACGGGGTCATCAGCCTCATCACTGTGCCCACCTCCAGCCATTGCTTGAGAGACACGGCTCCACGGATCGTCGAGGTGGCGCTTGAGGCTTGCGGCTACTCGTGCAACGTCATCCTCAAACTGCTCAAAGATCTAACGAACAACTAGCCGCCGCGACTCTTCTTGAATTTGATTACTTGCCAAGACCAATGTTGGACAGCTTCCGAAGTCCAATGCGATGAGTGGCTCAAAGTCTTGATGCGGAATCCAGGTGTCGCCAACGGTGAATCGCCCGACTTGCTCAACCGGTTGGCTAAATGGATTGAGCATGAACCTTCACCAAGGGAAGGCGCCTGATCGGCCTCAGTCCATAACTGCGAGATCGCGCTTACCAAGGGATCGTGCGTCAGGTAGATAAAAAAGGCTGCCGTTTTTGCTGCACAAAAAAGTGCCATAAACCAGTATGTAATAATGGGTCGAACACTGGCAGACAGCCCATCGACCCACTTCACACCGCTTCGTTGCGCTTGCGCAGTCACGGACGCCTTAAGCGCTTCGAGTGCACCCACATTCCACGCTGCATCGGATTCAGCACCAAGTTGTTCGATGCGCTGGGCGCTGCGGAGCTTCTCAAAATCAAGCGCCTTATCCTGCATGGCATGTTCATGGTCACGCTCAGCCTTTCGATCTAACCATTTCAACACCTCTGGTGCGAGACGAAACACACCACCCAAGAGACCGCCAAGGAGTGTTTCAATCGCTGGGACGCTCCCATCAACTTGAGCTTGATTGCCGCCCCCACAAGCAACATCGCCAAGAGTGCAGTGGTTAGCACCTTGATCGCTGTCTGCCAGGCGGTGACCGTTATCATCACCAATCATCTAAACGGTCAATCGCAAGCTTTAATCAGAAACTATCTGAAGGATAGTTCGGTATCTTAATTAGATCGGATAGACCGCCCACTTTTCGAACCCTGGAGAGACCATTACTTCTAAGCGCCCAAGTAACCGACAACTGGTGCTTGACCGCCCCAAGCATTCGTAACACGATGAGCCACGATTTGCGCAATCATTGATTTACTGGGGAGGTGAATCATGTTCGATCGTGTGCTACTTGCCTTTTATGGAAGCCAGGCTTCCAAACACGCCCTTGCTGACGTGACCCCCATTGCCAAACTCACCCAGGGTATCGTCAAGTTATTGGCCGTCGTTCCGATCACCAATGAGGACTCTTATCTCTGGGCAACGGGTGGCTTGGTCGATATACCTGCAGCAACACCGAAGCCCGCCAAACAGCAGGCTGAATCGATGCTTAAGCGCGAAGTCAAATTACTTAAGGCGATGGGTCTTGCCGTTCAAAGCGATGTGGCGTTTGGTGATCCGGTCGAGGAGATTGTGAAAGCGGCAGCGCTCTTTCATGCCGATGTGATCGTACTCGGTCACCAACGCTACAACAGCTGGCCTGAGCGCTGGTGGCGTGGTTCAACGGCGCAAGCCTTGATGGAGCGTGCGCACTGTAACGTCTTCATTTCGATCCACGATTGATGAATCCACAACACATTCGGAGTACACCGTCATGATTACGCTAGGTGCAATGATCAAGAGCTCAGGACGCGGGGTTTTCTCCGTTGAATCGCGGCAAACAGTGTTTGAAGCGCTTCAATTTATGGCGACAAAAAACATTGGTGCAGTACTTGTTATTGATCAGGGTGTTTTGGTGGGCGTATTCTCGGAGCGCGACTATGCCCGTAAGGTGGCACTCGCAGGTCGATCAAGTCAGACGACGCTGGTCGCAGACGTGATGGTGAGCAATCTCATCACGATTCAAGCTCATCAACCGCTTGACCACTGTATGCAACTGATGACGGATCACCGGATTCGACATCTACCAGTGTTTGATCAAGACCATCTCATTGGGGTCATCTCGATTGGTGACGTGGTCCGCCAGATGATCGTCGAGCAGCGCCAGTTGATCGATCAACTTGAGGCTTACATTCGAGGCTAGGGTTATTAGAACGTTCTTGAAGATGTTACTAGGGTGCTTATGCAGTCTATTTTGCCTGCGGCCTACGTAGGGGCAAGAACCTTCAGCGCACCGGCTCTCACAACAATCTCAAGCGATTGGGTAAGGCCCAGATACTCACCATCGGACGCAACAGGGATGGGTCGTTTAGTTCGAAGGCTGAGGGTTTGAGAGGCTTTTACCATCACCTTGGGATGACCGA
>Ga0214917_10002078_pt1 | contig 24992 bp, 26 predicted proteins | sample LL_1208_BB_MetaG_FD_177983 | JGI IMG/M metagenome (GOLD analysis project Ga0214917, IMG submission 177983) | Freshwater microbial communities from Lake Lanier, Atlanta, Georgia, United States - LL_1208_BB | ecosystem: Environmental > Aquatic > Freshwater > Lake | place: USA: Georgia | collected...
GTCTGGCTGGTGCGGTTTTTGATGCTCTGGGCCTCGTCGAGGACGATCGTGTCGAACTCCAGCTTCTCGTACTCCGCGATGTCCCGCCGCAACAGAGCGTAGCTCGTGACAATGAGGTCGTGGTCGGGAATCCTGGAGAAAAGGCTTTTTCGGCCAGCCCCGTACAAGGCCAGCATTTTCAGCCCGGGCGCAAACTTCTTTCCCTCATCCATCCAGTTCATCACCAGGCTGGTCGGACATAGCACCAGACAGGGCAGCTTGGACTTGGTCTCGGCCCGACGCAGCTCAAGGAAGGCCAGGGTCTGCAGGGTTTTGCCCAACCCCATCTCATCCGCCAACACGCCGCCAAAATGGTTCCGGGAAAGATACTGGAGCCAGCCGATCCCTTCCCTCTGGTAGGGACGGGCGATTTTTTCCAGCCGCGCCGGAAGTTTGGCCTCCTCAAAATGGACCAGCTCCTCCGGCGGTTTCCAGTTGGAACGCCCGTTCAGGGCCCAGCCGGTCCCCTTGAGCGCCTCGCCGAAATATCCGCGATATCTCTTCTCCAACCGGTACCGGTTGCCGTCCTGCCGGACCTGACAATCCCGCAAAACCTCGCTGAACTCCGCCACCTCGTCGGTGGGCACCAGCGCAATCCTGCCGCCGGCCAGACGGTGGTGGCTCAAGCCGGTCTGAAGCAACCGCTGCACCTCCGCCTGCGTCAGCGAATCCCCGCCGGCTCCGGATTTGAAATCCACCTCCACCGTGAGCCAGGAACCGCCCGTGTCCCGCAGGGTGATCTCCGGCGCGATGTAGTCACACCGGCCGAGCAGGGACTCCATCCTTGGCGTTAGTTTCACCTCCCACTTCCTTTTCCATCGCGGGAGGACGTTGGCCAAAAACGCGCCTACTTTCCCTTCCCCGGCGAGCGTGTATCTCTCGGCCGCCCGCTGACCCGGTAAAAATCCGGCGGCCAAAAGCTCCCGCTGGGCAACGCGTTCGGCCTCGCGGCCGCGGACCCGGTATCTTCTCGGATCGGCTGCATCCGGCACCCAGGAGTCGATTCCCTCGTTCTGTCCCGGCATCCCGGTAAGGATGTGGCATTCGTTTCCGTACACCGCCTCCAGCTGACAGCTGATTCCGGAAAGCAACCCATCCAGCTCCACCCGGAATTTCGGAAGCATGGTCTCGAACTGGAGCTGCCGCAGCTTCTCCCCCGCTTCTAAGCGCACGTGCCGCTCCAAAAGCGGCATTTCCCGTTGAAGGAAATTGGCCAGCCCCTCCCGCGCCACTGAACGCGGCCCCTTCCGCAACCCCTCGTAGGTATGCGGCAGGCTGTCCAGAAGCTCGAGATGCTCCCCATCCCATAGCCAGCGGCCGTTGGCAGCTTCCAAAATCTCGCTTCCTTCCGGTCCCGCCGCCGCGGGGACAATCTCCAGATGCAAAACCCCTGCCGGGTCCAGATCCGCTTTCAACCGGGTACCCTCCGCTGCACGGCTAACGGACAGATGCTTCCGGCGACCGACAAACACCCGCGGATGTCCCAGTAAAACCGGAAAAAACATGTCGCGGTCCGCTGCCGTCAGCTCCGCCTCCCCGTGGACCGAGGCCCCCTCCATCTTTTCGAGCATGGTCAGCAGGGCCGCGTCGGACTCGTCGACGATGTACGGCTCCACCTTGTCAACCGGCACCGCATCGAGGCTCTTGGTCGGCCCACCATCGACCGACGCCTCCACCGTCAGCGGAATCTTTCCGGCACGCCAAGACTTGCCGAAATCCAGGGGCAGATGGACTTCCAAGGCCAGAGGCTTGGATCCCTTGCCCGCCAGTTGCCCCAGGACCCGGGGAAACCTCGGCGCCAACGCTCTCGCCGCCGCCGCCACCGGCCCGGCCACGTGGCCATTCAAACGGGGCGCGGGCGACGTCGCGGCTTTCCCGTTCCTCTCAAGATATTTCAGGCTGAGGGCAATCACATGCGGGCAGACCGTGCCGTATTCGCGGGCCTGTCGGCAGCTACAGAGGTTTTCCACATCCGCCAGCCGTTTGCCCAGCTTCAGACGGGCATTGACCGTGCCCGTGCCCGCCTGCACCACCCCTCCCAGCACGGGATCGACCCAATCCACCGACATGACCTTCCCAGCCTCCCACAAGGAGCGACCCTCCTGCATTGCGCGCCATCCACCGATCTCCAAAAGCATCTCTTTGGACAACACGGACGGGATCGGATTATTTTCCGACATACTCCTAAATCGTATGGGATTCCGACAAGGGGGGGCAACCCTCCTCTCCAGCCCCTGTTTTTACCTTGGGAACAACTTTTACCCGCCCCAACTCGCCGCCCGCCGCACCGCCACCCCGATCAGATCTTCGGGGACCATGCCGGCAAAACCGCTCCTCATCGCCCCAGCCACCCGCCCCGCTATCGCCTCCGCTTCCTTCTCCGGCACCTCCACAATCAACTCATCATGGACGGTGCTGACCAAGGGAACCTCGGCCAGGGCCACCATCGCCCGCTTGATGGCATCCCCGCAGGTTCCCTGGACCGGGGTATTCACCAAAGCGGTGAAACGGGCCCAGTCCATCCTCCCGCCGGGCGGAGGCAACCATCGCCGACGGCCGTACAGCGTTCGAACCTCGGACACCTTCGGATCCTCGGCAGCCTGCCGGGCCTCGTCATGCCAGCGCTGCAGCGCCGGGTACGCCCCAAAAAACTTCTCCCGAAACTCCCTCGCCTCCTTCTCCGAAAGTTTCAGGCCGAAGGAAATTCTTCCGTACTCGGCCAAACCCCGGGCTGACATTCCGTAGAGCAGTCCAAAATTCACCGCCTTGGCCAATTTTCTCTCCTCTTCCCCCACTTTTTCCGCCGGCTTGCCGGCGAGTTTTCCGGCCGTCAACGCATGGATGTCCTGCCCGGAGCGGAAGGCCGCCAGCATGGCTTCCTCCTTTGCCAGGAAAGCCGCCACCCTTAACTCGATTTGGGAATAGTCCGCAATGACTAGGATGTCCTTGGGACCGGCCACAAAACAGGAGCGCATCCCGGCGTCCCGACCCACGTTTTGCAGATTCGGCTCCCGGCAGGAGAACCTTCCGGTCGCCGTGCCGAGCGGATCGAACTCCGCGTGGATCTTGCCGTCTTTTCCGATCGCTTCCCGGTACGTCGTGATCATCTGCGCCCGCTTTTCCGCCGCCCGGCTCCTCAGCACCAGTTCCGCCGCCGCGTCCCCACTCATCACCAGCGACACCTCGTCGGTGGATTTTAGTTTCAGACCACGTTTTTCCAGGGCCTCCTTGACCTGTTTTGGGCTGCGCGGATTGAGATCCGCCCCCAGCACCTCCTGGACCTTTTTCTCCGCCTCCGCCCGGTTTTTTTCTGCGGTACGGGCCAACGCATCCAGTTTTGTTTCATCCACCCGGATTCCCCTTTCCCGCATGCCCGCCACCACCGGGGCGAGTTGGCACTCCAGCTGCCATACCTTTTCCAAACCGGCTTCCCGAAGTTCCCGGGCCCAGTCCCGCTTTTCCTCCGAAGCCGGGAGTAACTCTTCTTTGGCATTCCCCCGGCCCGCCTCCAAAAGCCGCCGGGCCAATATCTGTTCCTGAGGATTCATCACCCGATTCTACCCCACGACCGCCGCGGTAGAACGGCCAACTTCCGCCTCAACTTGGCTTCCCGGCGGTGATATCCTTTTCGGATGATTCGTTTGGGCGTGAACATCGACCACGTGGCCACGTTGCGGCAGGCCCGGTATCGGAATCACGCCGCCCCCACGTCCCCGGAACCGGATCCCCTGTTGGCGGCTAGGATCTGCATGGCCGCCGGAGCCCACTCCCTCACCGTTCATCTGCGCGAGGATCGCCGCCATATCCAGGACGACGATGTCCACCGAATCGCCCGGGAATTTCGGGATCGCCTGAATCTGGAAATGGCCGCCACCCCGGCAATGGTCGATTTCGCCTTGCGCCTGAGACCTTCGGAAGTCTGTCTGGTTCCCGAAAACCGCGCCGAGGTCACCACGGAGGGCGGTCTGGATGCGGCCGGACAGGAAAAAACCTTGCAACCTGTGGTTCAAAAACTCCGGGAAGCGGGAATTTTGGTCAGCCTTTTCATCGATCCGGACGCCCGGCAGGTGACCGCCTCCGCCGCCCTCCAAGCCCCGGTGATCGAACTGCACACCGGCAAATTCGCCGATGCCACCCAGGCCATGCGCCCGACCGAGCTGAAGCGGCTCCTCCAAGCATCCTCACAAGCCCACCAACTCAAGCTGCAGGTGAATGCCGGACACGGGCTACGACTTTCCAATCTGCCGGAGCTGCTGAAGGTGCCCAATCTCCATACGCTCAACATCGGCCACTCCCTCGTCAGCCATGCCCTGACCGTGGGCTTCGACCGAAGCGTCAGGGATTTTTTGGAGGCCATCGCCGGAAAATGAGCACGGAACGTTTACTGGGATTGGGCATGGATTTGGTCGAGATCGACCGCATTGAGGATTCCATGAGGAAATTTGGGAAACGTTTCACCCAGCGAATTTTCCATCCTGCCGAGGTGGCCTATGCCGAAAGCCAGGCCCGGCCGGCCACTCACCTAGCCGCCCGTTTCGCCGCCAAGGAGGCCGCCTCCAAGGCGTTCGGTACTGGCATCGGAAAATCTCTCCCCTGGCTCGGCATGGAAATCGGTCGCCACTCCTCCGGCGAGCCTTTCCTCCGTTTTCATGCCGCCGGGGCGGATCTGGCCAAAACCCGCGGTGTGGCCCGCGCCCTCGTCACCCTCAGCCACACCCGCACCCACTCGGCGGCCACGGTCGCCCTGCTTGGCCCATGATCGTTCTCTCCCCGGCTCAAGCCCGCGCCTGGGAGGAAAAAAGCCTCCGCGAGGGCGCGCGCATGAAGGACCTGATGCGGCAGGCGGTTTCAGGAACTCTGCGCGAAATTCAGCCTCATCTTCCGCTGCCGGGACACGCCCTGTTTCTTGTCGGGCCCGGTCATAACGGTGACGACGCCGTTCTGCTCGCCATGGAAATGAAGGAGCTGGGTTGGGACATTGAACTCCTTCTCTCCCGGGCTCCGGCTAAACGGGTCCATCCCGACCCGCGAGTGAAGGCCAAGGTCTGGAAAAAAGCCCTGGTTTGGCCGGCCAAACCGGCGGGATTTCTAAAAGCCAAAGGACCTCGCGTGGTGATCGATGGCCTTCTTGGTCTTGGTGCGGTTCCGCCTCCCCGTCCACCCGAGACCGCTGTCCTCCACTGGATCGCCAAAGAACGCCGGGCCACGGATCTATTTATCGCGCTGGATTTGCCGACCGGCCTTCATCCTGCCGAAGGTCATGCGCCGGGAGCCGTGTTCTCGGCGGAAATCACCGTGGCTCTTGGCTCCGTGAAATCCGGTTGCCTGCAGGATCAGGCCCTGCCTCATCTCGGCCGTCTCCGCGGAGTTCCGATTGATTTCGGAGCACCTGCGCCCAAATCGAATGCTGATTTTCTCCTGCCCTCCGAAGCCTGCCGGCTGATCCACATCCGCGCGGCGACGCTGCACAAACATTCTGCCGGCACCGTCCATTTGTGGGCCGGCTCCACCGCCTATCCGGGCGCCGCCCTGCTGGCTTCGGAAGGCGCTCTTCGTTCCGGTGCCGGTTATGTGCGGCTCTTCACCGATCGACCCCTTACCCCCAGCATCCCGGCCCGCCTGCCGGAACTGCTCCTTACCCCGCATGCGGAGGGCACGGCTCCCGACCTCGTTGCCTTCCAAAATCAGGCCCGGGCTTTGGTGGTTGGACCTGGCTTGCCTCCCTCGGCCGCACTGGAAGATTTTCTGGCCCGTCTACTTTCCTCCGCCACGGTCCCCATCGTGTTGGATGCGGGAGCGCTCGACGTTGTCGCGTCTCACCCCGATTGGCTTGAGAATGCCAAGTCCCCGGTGATTCTGACCCCCCACACGGGAGAGCTTGCCCGCCTCCTTGGACAAAAGGTGAGCGACCGCGCGGAAGCCGCCCGGGCATGGCTGGATCGCCATCCCCAAACCCTGCTGGTCGCCAAGGGACCCCACACGTTGGTCGCTTCCGCCGATCATCCCTTCAGCCACAACGCCACTGGCGGGCCGGCCCAGGCGACCGCCGGGATGGGCGATTTGCTGGCGGGCCTGCTTGGCGGCCTCCTTGCCGCCGGATACCCGCCCTTTGATGCCGCCCGTCTGGCGGTGCATTGGCATGGCTTGGCGGCGGATCTCGCTGACGGGGCAGGTGGCCCCGTGGTACTGGCCTCCGGGGTGGCCCGATATCTTCCAGCGGCTTGGCGAACCCTGTCAGGCAGGGCAACTTCCTTCCTTCCATGAACCTAGGCGACGTCCGGCAGATCAAAATCTGGCTACAGCTGATCGACGGTCTTTTGGCCGCAACCGCCTTCATCGCCGCCTACTACCTCCGGGTACATATTCTCCCGGGGATTCTTCCCTTGGAATCCCGCGAGATCGGGGAGTTCCAGATATACATTCCTTATACCGGCATGATGGGGCTTTTGGCACCTTTGGTGCTGAGCCGCCGTGGGCTTTACCGGCATTTTTCCGGCCGCGGGCGCAAGGCCAACTGGGCGGCCATGTTCGAGGCCGGCCTGATTCTTTTTCTGATCGGCGTATCCGTCATCTTCTTTTTCAAACAGTCTCCCAGCCGAATCGTCTTTATTCTTTTTGTCCCCATCTTTTTCTTTTTCCTTTTTCTGCGGGAAGAGTTTTTGTTCCGCTTTCGGTTATTCCGCCGGCAAACCGAGCACTACTCCGTGCGCCTTTTGCTGGTGACCGACTCTCCGGAGGGCTCGGATCGCTGGATTAATCTCTTTTCCGACGCCCCGGTCGGCATCCGGGTCACCCGCACTTTCCGGGCTGAATCAGGCTCCATCCAGGATTTCGCCGAAGCCCTCCACGAGGACTCGGCCGGGATCGCGCTTTTTGACGTGAGCACCCGGCACATGAATTGGACGGCCCAGGCGATCAAGGCCTGCGAGGAGGAGGGCATCGAGGCATGGCTCAGCACGGATTTTGTGGGCACTCAGATTGCCCGGGCCCAATTCGAGGAGATCATGAACCGGAATCTCCTGGTGTTTCGCTCCACCCGGGCGGGAACCTGGCAGTTCGTGGCCAAGGTGTTGATCGACCGGATCGCCTCCACCTTTCTCCTTCTTCTTCTTTCCCCTTTGCTGTTGGTGATCTGGATCGCCATCAAGCTGGAGTCGTCCGGACCGGCCCTCTTTCGGCAGCGCCGGAGCGGGCGGCATGGCGATCCCTTCACCATGTACAAGTTTCGCACCATGCATTCCGATGCCGAGATGCGAAAAGCCGAGTTGGAGGCTTTGAATGAAATGTCCGGGCCGGTGTTCAAGATCAAGAAAGACCCCCGGGTGACCCGCGTCGGCGCCTTTCTCCGCTTCACTTCCCTCGATGAGCTGCCCCAGCTCATCAACGTGTTCCTCGGCCATATGAGCCTGGTGGGACCACGTCCTCTGCCGACGTATGAAACCTTGGCCATGACGGCGAATGCCCAGCGCCGGCGCCTCAGTGTCACTCCCGGCATGACCTGCCTTTGGCAGATTTCCGGCCGGAACGAGGTGAAGGACTTCTCCGATTGGGTCCGACTGGATCTGGAGTACATTGACCAATGGTCTCTCTGGCTCGATTTCCAGATTCTGCTCCAGACGATTCCCGCGGTCCTCTTCGGCCGGGGCGCCCGCTGAACGGGCCGGTGAACCCCCTCCTGCTCGACGTTCCAGCAACGGAATGGAATCTTCCTGCCGCGGAACCATGGCGGCAAAAACAACTCCGGGAATGGATCTTTCAAAAGTTCGCCTCTTCCTTTGCGGAAATGTCCAACCTCCCGGCACCTCTGCGTTCCGATCTGACCGGCCGCTTCCGTCTGGCTGCGGTCGAGCCGGTCAAGATTCAAGGTTCTGAGGATACCACGCGGAAAATCCTTTGGCGGCTGGGGGACGGATCCCTGCTGGAATCCGTTTTGATCCCCGCCAACCCGGGCCGGGCAGGCGATCGCAGCGCTCGCCTGACCCTCTGCATCTCCAGTCAGGTCGGTTGCGCCTACGGATGCCGGTTCTGCGCCAGCGGCCTGGAGGGTTGGCGGCGGAATCTCACCGCCGCCGAAATCGTTGGACAGGTGCTAGGGGCGGCCAGAATCGCCGGCCGTCGCCCCGACAACCTTGTCTTCATGGGCATGGGGGAACCTTTGGCCAACTTACCCCGCCTTTGTGCCGCCATGGAAACCCTCACCTCCCCCGAGGGCGTTGGCATCGGGGCCCGTCATTTGACCGTCTCTACCAGTGGCCTCGCCCCGCAGATCGAGGAGCTTGCTAAGGTACCCGGCCAATTCCGCCTGGCCTTGTCCCTTCACGCCGGCACCAACCAGACCCGGGATAAAATCATGCCGGTGAACCGTAAATACCCCCTGGAAAAACTTATTCCTGCCTGCGAGGTTTTTGTCCGGGCCAAGCGCAAGATGATTACCTTTGAGTACATCCTCCTCAAAGATCTGAACGACGACCCCGCTGAGGCCCGGGCGGTCGTCCGCCACGCCCGCCGGCTTCATGCCAAAGTGAATCTGATTCCCTATAACAACGTGGAGGGCCTGCCCTACGAACGTCCCACCGAGCCGGCCATCCGGCGTTTCCAAAAAGTCTTTCGGGATGCCGGGGTGGAGGCCACGGTCCGAAGGGAAAAAGGCCACGACATCGACGCTGCCTGCGGCCAACTCCGGCTCCGCGAGGAAAAGACCGCCCTGCCCTCCTAACCTTTCCCGATCTTCGACTCCTTGCCGACCCCCCCTCGACTGCGCAGGTGAATGGTTTTTTGCTCGAGGTCGTGCACGGCCCGGATGTAACGCACCGTTCGGCTCTTGGCCCGCATCAGAATTGTATGGGTGATGGCCTTGTGTCCGATCAGCTTCACCCCCGGCAGAAGCGGGCTCTCAATGATTCCGGTGGCCGAAAAGATCGCGCTTTCCCCGGTGACAATATCCCGGGACCGAAAGATCCGCTGGATCTCTGTCTCGGGCATCCCTTTGACCTCCCTCGCCTTGGCCTCCGGGTTGGGAAACCACATCCGCAGTTGGATTTCCCCGCCCAGCGCACGCAGAGCTGTGGCCGTCAGCACCCCCTCGGGAGATCCCCCGATCCCGACATAAAGATCGATTCCGGAATCGGGCAGGGCGGGAGCCACGGCCGCGGTGATATCCCCGTCCCCGATCGTCCGGAGCGAGGCCCCGCACCGGCGAATGGCATCGATAAAAGCCTGATTTCTTGGCCGATCCAGCACCAGCACCACCATGTCCGTGATGCGCTTGTTCAGGATCTCAGCCATCCGCGGCAAGGTCTCCTCCAGGGGGGCATCGAGAAAATTGGCTTGGGGATCTTTGCGGCGCAGGAAATCAGCCACGGTGGGCCCGTACGAAATCTTGTGGGAATAGTAGCTGGGAATGTTTCGCATCGCCGGTTGCGTCGATTCTTGGGGAAGTTCCGCGGCGGCCATCACCGAGATGGCGTTGGGAGAGCCTTTGGAAAGGTTGGTGGTTCCGTCGATGGGGTCGAGGGCGATGTTGAAAACAGGGTCATGCGGGCCCCACTTGCCTAACTTGTCCCCCAGAAAGATGCCGGGGGCGTTGTCCTTAATGCCTTCCCCGATTACCACCTCACCCCGGATGTCAACCAAGTCAAAGACTCCCTGGATGGCGTCACAGGCAGACGCATCTGCCTGTTCTTTCTCCCCCTTGCCGATGAACCGCATCGCGTTGAGGGCGGCGTTCTCCGTGGCGCGGACGAATTCAAATTCCACGGAGCGCTCGAGGTCGGGCATGCGGATACCATACAAACTTCCGAAGTGCGCTCGAGAGGATTTGCGCCCTCGCAGACTTACCCCCGCGCTAATCGATCATCGCCTCCGGCAGGCGGGACACTCTCGCTTGCTGCGCTGCGCTCGAGAGGATTTGAACCTCCATGGGTTGCCCCGCTACCACCTCAAGGTAGTGCGTCTGCCAGTTTCGCCACGAGCGCGTGAGGTTGAATCATAATTCAGCCCTCCTCGCCTGACAAGCCAGCCCTCCGAGACGCTTGTTGCATGACCTTGTCCAACATGGGCTCCGTCAACCGGCCGGTAAAAGTATTTTGCTGGCTGACATGGTAGGAGCCGATGAGCCACTTGCCGTCCGGGAGCGCTACTTCCACCCCGTGGCCGAATCTCGGCTTGGGCCGGAGGCCAAAAAACCGGGCCACTGCCTCGAATCCGAAACCACCCAGCGCCAGATAAACCCGCGCTGCTTTCAGAAATTCGAGTTCTTTCCTGAAAAAGGGAGCGCAGTTGTCTCTCTCCCGGGTGGTCGGCCGGTTTCCCGGCGGGGCACACCTGACGGGAGCCGTGATCCAAACGTTTCGAAGTTTCAGACCATCCTCCCGGCCAATGCTTTCCGCCCGGCTTGCCCAACCGGCCTTCCACAGGGCCCGATAAAGCCAGCGCCCCGACTCATCCCCCGTAAACATCCGTCCGGTCCGGTTGGCGCCGTGTGCTCCCGGGGCCAGTCCGACCACCACGATTCGCGCATCTGGATCCCCCCAACCAGGCACCGGCTTCCCCCAATACGCCTCGTTCCGATAGGCGGCTTTTTTTTCCTTCGCCACTTGTTCCCGCCAGCGGACCAATCGGGAACATCGTCGGCAAGCGACGACTTCCTTCTGGAGACTTTCGAGGGTCACCCTTGGGAGCGCGGAGAAGTTTGGCAGGAAGTGCGCCCCATCCAGCGGGAGATATGGTGCCGGTTTCGGGCGACCATCGCATAGCCCAAGGCCGCAAAAGGCGAGAACAGGGGAAAAAGAATCAGCCTGCCCATCCATCTCCAGCCGGGCACAAAGGTGAGGCAGTAACCGGTGGCTTCGGCCTTGCGGCGCAGCCTCCCTTCAGGCCCCAGCGCCTGAATCCCCTTGTCCGCCAAATTCCGGTCCACCATCGGAAATTTCTCCAGCGCCCGGTCATTCTGATAGGCCACCGCGTCAAAGGTCCCGGGCCGGGCCCGCGACAACAGCCAATCCACACTCCCTTGGCAAAACCCGCAGTCGGCATCGTAAAAAAGGGTTACCGGCGCCATCTCGTCAATTTACCGCAAAAAGTTCCTCTGCCCAATCCCGCCTTGCACCTGTCCCCTTCCACGGGAATTGGAATCTTGCCACTCACCCTTTTTGGTTCACGCTGACTCTGTGCCGAGTCTCCCCTCCCCCACGGTCGCCCAACGGTTTCTTCGCTTCATCAGCCGTGGGGAGGTGATTACCTACGGAGGCGTCGCCACCCTTCTCCTTTTTATTGCGGCGGCCATCGCCATTTATCTGGTCAAGTTTCTCATCCATTCCGCCGGCCAGCCTTTCTTCTCCATCCTCATCACCCTGATCAACGAGGTCTTGCTCATCATGATCGTGATGGAGTTGTTGCGCACCGTCACCCGGCTGCTGGTTTCCCCGGCCCACGACGTCGGCATTCAGGATCTCAATCCCTTCCTCGTCATCGCCGGGATCAGTGTCACCCGCCGAATCCTCACCATTGGCGCCTCCCTTTCGGTCACGGAAACCGAGGGACAAACCTTGGAGCCTCTCAAATTTCAGCACTACATGATTGAGTTGGTCATCAGCGGCCTGATTATCCTGCTCGTGGCGGTCAGCCTTTGGCTGATCAATCGGCGTCCTGCTGGCCGCGCCAGCCGCTGAAATTCTAGCGCTGCTCCGGCAGGAGCACGTAATCGGGGAAATTTCCCTTCAGACGCTCGCCGGGCGGGCCTTCGGTCACGGCCTCCACCAGGTATCGGCCACCCACAAAACATCCCTTCCACGACTGGCCAAAGCCGCCGAAACTTTCGTCGTTGTCCCCCCGGGACCGCACCTTGTTGTGGCCAAATTTGAAACAACGCAGGTCACCCGCCACCTGTTTGGCCAAATTCGCGTCATCGGTGGCCAAGCTGGAAACCAGCGAGCCGTTGGACACGTTCATCTCCGCAATCATCTGATCGACGCTGTCCACCACCACCACGGAATCCACCGGACCGAACGGCTCGCCGTGATACAACTTGCAGTTTCGCGGAAGGTTTAAGAGAGTCACGGGCGCGAGATAGGCCGAGTTGTCTTGGTTGGGCGTAAAACGGGATTCGTCCAGGGAGCCCTCATACAGGGCCACGGCACCGCCAGCCACCGCCTCGCTGATCATCACGCGGAGCTCCTCCACCTTGCGGCTGTTGATCAGGGGGCCGTAATCCAACGCCGGCAACGGTTCCTCCTTTTTCTCCACCAGGAGCGGGTTGCCCACCTGAAGGGATTGGACCACTCCGAGATACATTTCCAGAAACTTGGGAAACAGGGAGCGCTGGACCACGTAGCGCGGGTAGGCCGTGCAACGTTGTTTGCCGTACTCGTACCCTTTCTTGATTTGGGCCGCCAGGTTCTTCCAGTCGGAAAAATCCCAAACGCCATAACAGTTCACCCCATCCATCTCCAGCATGTAGCGCTTCGAACGGTCATAGAACGCATTGGCGATTTCCCGGCCGTTGTTCTTTCCGCCCACGAAGGCCAGACAGGCGATGGCATCGTTGCGGACCAAGGCATCGCTTAACTCCCCGCCGGAACCGCTGACCAGACTGACGGGGAGCCCGCGGCGCCGGGCCAACGCCAAAGCCAACGTCACGGTGTGAATTCCCCCGTCGGTCGGAGTCTTGGCGATCACGGAATTTCCCGCCAAACATTGCACCAGGACGGCGTGCACCAGCACGGACATCGGATAGTTCCACGAGGCGATGTTGGAGATCAGCCCGATCGGACGCCGCCCATTCATCATTCCTTCGATCTCCTTGAGATACCAGCGCACCCCGGAAACGCAGCGCTCCACGCTCACCTTGCTTTGCGGATAAGGCTTGCCGATCTCCCAGACCAGGGTTTTGGCCAACAGGTCGGCGTGCTTTTCGATGTCGTCCAACGTCTCTGAAACCCGACGTCTCCGCTCGTCCAAATCCACCTGCGACCAGGTGTGGAACTCCTTTTCCGCCTGTTCGACCGCCTTGAGGGCGGCGTCCAGCTTGATCATGGGATAGCGGCCCAGCGGGGTCGCATCCACAGGACTCAGGAACAGTTTTCCATGTCCCGGTTGGCCCCATTGACCGCCGATCAGGTTATAGAGATTGCCTTCCGGCCCGTAGGCTTCCGGAGCCGCTTTGCGATGGTGCTCAATGAGAGAAGGCCAAGAGGCTTGGGGTGAAATAAATTTGCTCAGAAGGAAACAATAACCAACTTCCGCGTTTCGTCACGCTCCGGCTGGACGAACCGCCCTAGCCCCCGTAGTGCAGAGGCATGCGCGAAGCCAAGTCTCTCACCCGGATCATGGCCAAGTTGCGCGGCCCGGGTGGCTGCCCTTGGGACCGAAAACAAACCCACCGCTCGCTCAAGCCGATGATTCTCGAGGAGGTCTACGAGTTGCTCGAGGCCATTGATCAGGGGGACGATCATGCCCTCAAGGAGGAGCTCGGGGACGTGCTCCTCCATGTCCTCTTCCATGCCCAACTGGCCAGGGAACGGAGGGCCTTTGATTTCACGGCCGTGGCCAAGGAGCTGGCCGACAAGCTGGTCCGGCGGCATCCCCATGTCTTCGGCCAGGAAAAGCTGCGGAATCCTTCCCAAGTGCTTCGGCGCTGGCACCAGCTGAAACAGCAGGAAAAACCCTCCCGCAAAAGCTGTCTCGACGGCGTTCCGCTGAGCCTTCCCGCGTTGCTCTACGCCCAGAACCTGCAGAAGCGGGCCGCCCGCGCGGGTTTCGACTGGCCCGACCCAAAGAAAGGCGTTCCGGCAAAGATTCGGGAAGAAATCCGCGAACTCACCCGAACCCAATCGACCGGTCCCTCCTTTGGCCGGGAGTTGGGCGACGTGCTTTTCACCCTGGTGAACCTCGCGCGTCATCGAAAGGTCGATGCAGAGACTGCCCTCCGGGACGCCGCGCGGCGTTTTCATACAAGGGTTCGGAAAGTGGAGACCCTCGCCGGTAAATTAGGAAGAACCACCGATTCCATGACTCCGCAGCAGCTGGATAGGCTTTGGAAAAAGGCAAAGGCCCTGTAGTTTTTACTTATTAAATAGTATTTTCTTTTCACAGGTTCCTCGTTGCGCAGAAGGATTTGCCCTTGCGCGCCATCGTCTCACCTCCAAGTATCAACTCCCAAGCAAACGCCCTCACGGGCAAAAGGAGGAAAATACATGTTAGCATCAGCTGCATTGAGACAGGGTGACCTTGTCGGGTTCACCTTCTTCATCGGGACCATGGCCATGTTTGCGGCTTCGGTCTTCTTCTTCTTCGAGCGGCAGACCGTCTCGGACAAGTGGAAGCTCTCGCTGCTTATCAGCGCCCTGATCACCACCATCGCCGCGGCCCATTACTGGTACATGCGCGAATTCTGGGTGAGCAACTTCAACGGCACCAACGCCGCCATCGCTTCCCCCACCGAGTTCCGCTACATCGACTGGCTCCTCACCGTGCCGTTGATGTGCACGGAGTTTTACCTCCTTCTCAAGGCGGCCGGAGCCAGCGTCAACATGCTGTGGCGGTTGATTGCCTATGCCGTCCTCATGCTGGTGGCGGGATACATCGGCGAGGTCTCCGCCAAGGTCGGTCACCCGATCCGGGGTTTTGAAAACTTCGGCTGGGGCGTGATCTCCACCGTGGGTTGGGCGGGCATCATCTATGAGATCTTCTTCGGGGAGGCCAAACAGCTGGCCGATGGCAGCAGCGACGCCAACGTCCGCCGCGCCTTCAACCTGCTCCGGGGCTTTGTGCTCATCGGCTGGGCCATCTACCCGATCGGGTATATGACCCTCCCGGGCAACGTTCTCAGCGGCTCGGTGGAACTCGCCTCCCGCATGAACGTGATCTACAACCTCGGCGACGCCATCAATAAGATCGGCTTCGGCCTGATCGTCTGGAATCTCGCCAAACGCGGCAAATAAGATTCCTTTCGGTTCGCGGAAGGTTTTTCCGCGATGCAACGGGGGATCCCTGCGGGGATCCCCCGTTTCTTTTCTCCGGCTTTCCCCTGCACGCCAGCCTTCTTTAGTCTGAATTCATGCCCGCCCGGCTTCGCCAGACCTTCCCTTGGTTCTGCGCCATCCTTCTTGGGCTGGCGGGGTTGCTTTTTCCCCGTGAAGCCGCCGCTGCCGCTCCCCTGTTCTTTCTCTCCTCCACGGTGGTGCTTGGGGTGCCTCATGGAGCCTGTGATCCCTGGGTCCCCGGCTGGCTTCTCCATCGACCTTCCCGGCTCCCTTTCTTGGCTGTCTTCTTTGCTTTCTACCTTTCGATTTCTTTTCTTTATCTGCTGGTTTGGAAAGCGGCTCCGGTCGCGGCCACTCTCCTTTTTCTTTTCCTGACCGCTTGGCACTGGGGTACCGCAGATGCCTCTCTCCTGTTTCCACCCGGCTTGCGATGGCTGATGTTCGGCTTGGGCCGGGGCTTCTGGGTCATGCTGGGCCCCTTCGCCTTTCATACTGCAGAGGCTTGGCGGGTGGTCACCCTCATGGCTCCGGATGCTGGATCAGCCCCCTCCTCCATTCTGTTCCAATATCTCCTGCTCCTTCCCTTTCTCCTCACCCTGGTTGCCCGGCCAAACTGGATGGAGTGGGGGGAAACCCTGCTCCTACTCCTTCTCTTGGCGCTTACCCCGCCCCTCGTTGGGGTGGGCACCTATTTCATCGCCTTCCATGCCTGGCGCCACCTGCTCCGCTTGGCCGAAATACGTGACCAACTTCCCCCCGATCAATCCGTCCGCATCTGGCTCCATTCCTTGGGTAGGCTTCTTCTATTTGCGGTTCCCCTCACACTGATCACTTTGGCCCTTTTGCCTGCCCTGCCCCGCTTTCTCCACCTCCACCCGGTCAATGCAGAGGGCTGGGTCGGCCCTTATTTGATTCTTCTGGCTGTCTTAACCCTACCCCACGCGCTGTTGGTTGGATGGGTGGATTGGAAATCTTTAAGTTTAAAGCGTTGACTGCCAATAGTTAGTGAAATTCCCTCTTTAATTTTCACTGCATTTGTGATAAGATTTAGCGTGAGCGGGTTAAGTCAGATTCGTGAAGATTTTAAACGCGCCGAATGTGCGGTAGGATACGCCAACCTCGGCATGGTCAACGATGCCTTGGAGGAGTTGGAGCACCTCTCCCCCTCCATGGCTGCGGATGGCGGCGTGATGGAATTTAAACTGCGCCTTCTGGAACGGGCCCAGAAATGGCCGGACGCGGCTTCCCTCGCCGCCAGACTTGCCTCTTCCCACCCCAACGAAGCCCGCTGGTTTGTGGCTTGGGCGTTTGCCAAGCGCCGGAGCGACTCCTTGGAAACCGCCTCCAAAATTCTCTCGGAAGCGGCTTCCCTCCATCCCAAGGATCCTCTTATCCAGTTCAACCTTGGCTGCTATGCAGCCCAGCGGGGCGATCTTAACGCCGCCCAGACCTTTGTTCGCCGCGCCATCGAACTTGATCACGGCATGGAGAAACTTGCTCACGAGGATCCGGATCTTGAACCTCTCCGTCAGGCTCACTTGATCGACTAGTCAGTTCCTACAGCGGAATCCTTATCTCGTTTTTTCCGCTGCCTCCAATTCCACCAAAAATTGCCTGACCTCGGCTGCTTTTTCATCCGGCAGTTCCTTGTAGCTGCAACCGAACCTCTCTTTCACGCATCCCGCCACATGGGCGTGGGGGTTTCTTCCGGCCGGATGCCGGGGATCCGGCCTCAGCAGCCCCGAGAGGCGATCGCCAACCGCCTGCATTTCAGCCCAGATTTGTTTGCGCAGATCGGGGCTCACCCGGTTCGGTGTTGAATCGCCAACAACGTGATGTCATCCGATGGCTCGGCCCCACGCGCAAACTTGGCCACTTCCCGCACCACCTGCTGGGTCAGCTGCTCGGGCGAAAGCCGGGCCTGCCCCCGGACCGCCTCCTTCAGGCGATCCTCCCCAAACAACGCCCGTTCCGGGTTCATCGCCTCCGTGACCCCATCCGTATACACCAGCAGGGTCTCCCCCGCCTTTAGTTCAATCTGCCTGTGCCCGAATTTTGCATCCTCAAAAACCCCCAAGGGCATCCCGCCGGAAGGCTCATAGACCGGCTCCCCCGCTGTTGGAATCAGGATGGCCGGATTGTGGCCTCCCATTCCGTATTCGATCCGACCCGTGGAAGTCTCCACGATTCCGAGGATCATGGTGACAAAGAGGTTTGCCTGATTTTCGGCGCATAGCTGGGCGTTGACCCTCTGCAGAATTTCCAGCGGCCGACGCCCCGGTGTGGCCGTGGCGCGGATCAGGGTTCGGGTCACCGCCATGAACAACCCCGCCGCCACCCCCTTGCCGGAGACATCCCCCACCACAAAACAGATCTTTCCGTTCTCCGCCGGAAAAAAGTCATACAAATCGCCGCTGACCTCCTTGGCCGGATCCAACCGGGCAAAAATTTCCACACCCGGCGCCTGTTCCCGGGTGGGAAAGGTTTTCGGCAGAAGCCCTTGCTGCATTTCCCGCGCCAAGTCCAAGTCCCGTTGGACCTGGGCGCGCTCCAAGGCCGCATCATGGGCCCGGATCCGGACCAAGGCGGCGGTCACCAGTCCGGCAAAATATTCCATCAACTCCTCATCGGCCTGGCTGAAGGCCGCCCGCCCCTGCGGATTCAGAAACTCGATTACCCCCAGACAATCCTCCCCGTCCAGCAGCGGGGCCGCCAAGAGGGCTTTGGTCTTCCAGCCGGTCTGCTCATCCGCCTGGGTGAAAAACCGCGGATCCCGGGTGACATCATCCACCCGGATCATCTTTTTTTCCTTCATCGCCGCCCCCACGATCCCCTGCCCGGCCGGTACCCGCAGTTCGCCCAGCTGCGGCTGGCTGTCGCCATGGGCGGAATGAATCACCAGATCGCCGGTAGCCGGATCCGGAAGAAAAACGGAACATGCCTCCGCACGCATCCAAGGCCGGCTCTTTTCCAAAATCATCTCCAGCAGTCCCAACAGGGCCGGCTCTTTCCCGATCTCACCGGCCAATCGCAACAGCCCCACGTAACCGTCGGCGGACCCGGGGGATGCTGTGCCCATGAAAGGAATTTAACCGCTCTGGCGGTTGTCAGAAAGAATTCCTTCAGGCATGGTTTTGGCGTGTTCCCGACCATCCGCCTGCCAAATACCACCCTCTGGGAACCTGGACCTTACCCGGGCGTGGAGTTCGCCGCTCTTTCCCATGATCCCGCCACGGGCGCCCGGTTTCTTCTGCGCCGTTTTGCCCCTGGTACGATCATTCCTGCCCACCGCCACCCGGAAACGTCGGAATCGGTCGTGGTTTTGAAAGGCAAATGGATCGAGGGAAAGGTCGCCTACGGCCCCGGCTCCTATTTCCACGCTCCCAAAAATACCGTCCACGGACCTCACACCGCAGATAACGAAGTGATCAGTGTAACCTGGTATGACGGCCCTTTGACCGTGGAAACCTCGGACGATTCCGGCGTGCAACCGGGGGCCGTTCCGCCCCCCACCGGCACTACCGGCTCTTCGCCGGCGTAAAAACAATCTCCACGCGGCGGTTTTTGGCTTTGCCCTCCGCCGTGTCGTTGGGAGCCACCGGTCGGCTATCTCCGTACCCCACCGCCGAGAGCCGGTCGGCCGGCACCATTCCGCTCGCTTCCAGCGTGCGCACGGCCACCGCCGCCCGGGCTGTCGAAAGCTCCCAGTTGGTGGGGTAATACTGGGCCAACACCGGAGCCAACGGATCCGTGTCCGTATGGCCCTCAACCCTGACTTCATCCTGCGTCTTGTTCGCGGCCTTTGCCAACTTGCGCAACACATCCACCCCTTCCGGCGAAAGCTCTGCGGAGCCACTCGGAAAAAGAATCTCACTGGCGACGGTGACCTTGAGCTGGTCCTTCAGTCGGGAGATTTGAACATCCTTATCCGCCAACTCCTTCTTAAGACTTTCCTCCAGCTTGACGTCCGTCTGGCTCGCCGAAGCGCCGGCCGCCTGGAGCTTTTCCATCTGGACTTGCTGATCGGCCAATTTTTTTTCCAGGACCTGTTTTTCCGAGGCGGACAAATCCTTGAACTTGGCGAACTCAGCTTGAACCTGCTCCAGCTGCAAAGCCGCCTTTTTGGCTTTTTCCGCCTCCCCTTTCAATTGATCGACTTGGGTACGGGCGGATTCCCCCGCTTGTTCGGATTCCTTCAGCCGGGTTTCCAGGGCCGCTGCTTTTTGCTCGGCTTCGGTCAGTTGACTCCGGGCTTTCAGGTCGCGGTTAAAATAATAGCCGCCTCCCCCGAGCCCCAGAACTGCCGCCGTGGCCAAAGCGGCTGTCTTCCAGGCGACCACCGTGGCCGCACTGGAAGCCACGGTTTTGGCGGCTCCGGTTGCCGCACTTTTGGCGAGGGAGTTTCCCGCCGCCGGTACGGAGACAGGCAATCCAGTCCCCTTGGGCAAGGGAGCGGGGGCAGGAGAAGGCGTGGGGGTCGACTCAGCCATGGTCGAAACTTAGTTCTTTTTGTCTTTGGTCGGGGTCTTGCCCTCGATTTTTGGCTTCTTGTCGAGATTCTCCAAAACCTTCCAGAGTTTTTTTACAGCCTCTGGGGTCTTCTTGACCTTGCCGTCGAGAATTTCCCTGGGAGTCAACCTCTCCCCGTAAAAATTCTCATTGGTGTCGTCCGCCGATCCATAACCAAGTCCGGAAAGCGATACCCCTCCAAACAGCCCCTTCGTGAAGCTGTAGGTGTAAACCGGGGCGTTCACCGTAGCCACTCCAGCCGAAAGCTCCCGTCCCACTGGTCCGGCCGTCCCCTCCACCTCCGCACTGCTGGTGTAGTTGCCTTTTTGGGAGAACTGTTTGACCGCCTCTTCGGTGTTGAGGAGCAAAACATAATCCTGGGAAGAGCCTCCCGCCTGAAATCCAACTCCCGCACCCGCCGCGGAAATCGCCGTCGGATGGGACCACTTCTTTCCCTGCCGGACCACGACCAACCCATCGCCCCCTTCCCCCGCCACGATGAAGCCCGCTTTGATGATCCACATGGTCACCAAACCCTTGGCATTGTGAAACACCTCCCGTGGAATGCTGTCTCCTTGGGCTTTCCCGTACTGCTCCAGGATATCAATCGTTTTATCGATCCTCTCCTCCATACTGCTGACAGCAAAGGAAGGAAGCGGGACTGCGATGACCAGGGCGATCAGGGTGGGGAGGATGAATTTCATGGCCAGAGCATGTCCGGTTGCTTTTGCCTTGGCAATCGGTTCCCGCTACGTCCGCCCCTCGTCCGCATCGATGTAGTCAAAAAAAGTCTGAATTTCGTCTCGGGTCTCCCATCCAGCCTCTTTTTTTCGGAAGGCAAGCCGGTCCGCAAGGTCATCCCGCCAACCTCGTTTGCTCAGATAGGCGCTCCAAATGGCCCGCTCTTGGGTATCCCGCTTCAGTCCGTGCGTCTGGCACCAGTGAAAAAGATCCCGGTCGGACCCCCCTTGCTTCAATCGATCCCGCAGCTTGGGATAGGAAACGCCGAGAAAATCGCAGCAGGCCCCGTCGAATCCTTTTCCTAAATTCTCCAGGTAATCGGCCGGCAGCTTTCCGGCCTGCTCCAGTCGCAACTTGTCCAGCATCCGACCGAAATACACCAACCCCTCCACTTCCTCCCGGGGGCTCCTCAAACCTGGCACCGGTTTTCGCACGCTCTCCCTCATCGTCTCATGGCCTCCCGCAGGCTGCGGATTTCCTCCTCCAGCTCCTCAACCCGGGCGGCCAGATCGAGCACTAAACCTGCCCCCGTGGCCGGCACGCCGTATTCGACTCTCAGCTGTTCAATTCGTCGGACTAAAAAAAGCGTTCCTTCGCCAAAGCGCCCCACCTGACCCTCCTCTCCCAGCAATCCCATCTCGGAATATTGCCGTACCGCCTCAACCGTGGTCTCCGCCCGTTGAGCCAACTCCTCGAACGAGATCTCCTTGGGCGATTCCGACCACACCTTCCTCGCCAAATGCTTGCGATGGCCCCTCATGACCTATTCCCTTGCCCTCGGACACCAATGGCTTTCTTCCGCCAGCTTTTCCCAAAGTTTTTTTTGCTCCTGATTGACTTCGGTCGGCACCGCGATTTCCAAGACAGCGTATAGATCCCCACGTTCTCCATCCTCCCGCGGCAGACCCTGCCGCCGCAACCTCAGTTTTTGCCCGGCCGTGGATCCGGCTGGCACTTTCAAGGAGACCGCCCCGTCCAGCGTCGGCACAGGGACGCTTGCCCCCAATACCGCTTCCCAAGGCGCCACTTCCACATCCACAAAAAGGTCGCTTCCCTCCACCCTCAGATCGGGATGGCGGGCCAGCCGGACCCGGAGATACAGATCCCCCGATTCCCCGCCGCTACGGCCCGACTCCCCCTTGCCCGCCAACCGGATCCGCTGTCCCTCCCGCACTCCGGCCGGAATTTTCACCCGGTAGGTCTCCGTCTTCCCACCGCCCCTCTGCAGGGTCACCTCGCGAGTGGATCCTCGCAAAGCCTCTTCCAACGTCACCATGAGATCTCCCTCGATGTCGGATCCCCGCCGGGCCATGCGCCGGCCGCTTGGGCCGCGGAACCCGCCTGCTCCTCCCCCCATCCCCCCAAAGAGATGCTCGAAAAAATCGCTGTATCCCGTACCGCCAAAATGGAACTCCTCCATGTCTGGCATACCCCCGCTGCCCGGGGCACCCTGCCACGCAAAACCACCGCCAGGCATCTCCCGCCCCATCTGGTCGTACTTGGCGCGCTTTGCAGGGTCGCTCAACACCTCGTAAGCCTCGTTGACCTCCTTGAACTTCTCGGCGCCTTTCACTTTGTCCTTGGCCACATCGGGATGATACTCCCGGGCCTTTTTCCGGAAGGCGCTTCGGATCTCCTCGGGTGTCGCCGTCTTGGCGACTCCGAGAATCTCATAATAATCTTGGTATTCCATCATTCCCAACGCCCCCCGGTTTCGGGTTCTGGACCCGCCTCGGCTTCTCCGGCCACCGAAACAGCCGCCAAGCCGTCGGAAAAAATTCGGACCCGACTGAACTTCGGCTCGATCCCCCAAGCTCCATCCGTCTTGAGATAACCCCATCTTGCACCCGGCTCTTTGGCCGCCGCCAGCCCGTTGCGGAAAATTCCTGCTCTCTCGAAACGGGGCGCGATCACCCACTTTCCCTGCGAATTAAGATAACCCCATTTGCCGCTTTTTTCTTTCGCCGGCGCCAAGCCATTTCCGAATGGGCCCACGGCGATCAGAACATCCTGGGCCTCACCTCCCGGCGAAAGATCCACCACCTTCTCCTGAAAATCCATCAACCCCCATCCCGCCTCTCTTTTCCAGGCCGCCCGTTTCTCTCCCAGCGGCACCAACCCACGGTAGGGACCCGTGGTTCTTACCTTGCCCTTGCTGTCGATGAGCACCAGAGGCGATCCCTCCCCTTCCGGCCGGACGGCGGCGCGGCCATCAAGGAACTTGCCCGCCTCGGCATAATCAAGACGGATCCACAACTTTCCACTCGGCAAAATATAGCCCCAGGCGGCGGGGCCCGCCGGCTTCTTGTCCTCCTTCTCCTCAAACAGTTTCGGCTCCGCCTGCTCATCAACCGGCGCATCTTCACTTTCCTCCACCGCTGCCAGCCCCTCGGCAAAATCCTTGGCTTGGTAAAACCTCGGGGGAATTGCGTTTTTCAGGACACCGTTCTGGCAGGCAACGTAACCCCACCGATCCTTGATCTTGACCGCTGCCAGCCCGCCCCACACTTCACGGGTTTCATCGTAGTCCATCGTACCGATTGGATTCCCTTCCCCATCAACAAAACCCCATCGCTCCCCCAAGCGTGCCGGAGCCATCCCCCCCTGCACGATCCCGACCTGGTCAAACCGGGTGGCGTTCACCCGGTTGCCGCGTTCGTCCACAAAAAACCAGTCTCTGCCGGACCGTACCGGCACCCGTCCCACTCCCATGCGCGCAATCACTTGACCGGTCGAAGCCTCCTCCCCCTCCTTGATCTCGATCTTCACCAAAGTCCCCGTGCCCGGCGAAAGCACCGCCGCCATCGCCTGCGTGGGCCGGATCTCGGCGATTTTCTCCCCCTTGATAACCGCGTCACCTTCCAACTTTAGCCATCGCACCACGGTGGCCGATCCGGAGTTCGGACCAAAACTCGGGCACTCGACCTCAAACTGCTTTTTTTCAAATGGGCCGACGATCCCCAAAACCCGGACATTTCCCAAAGAGGATCCCGGAATCGCCGCCCCCCCGGCCGGTACCCCGATTTTCGTCAACATCCCGTTCACCGGCGCCGTGACCGGAATGGCCGGGTCTTTTAACTCCAGCTGTGCCAGGGCTTCGCCTTTCTTCACTTCCTGACCCTCCGTCTTCATCCACTTCACAATCTTGGCCCCCTTCTGACCCGGCAAAAATTCCGGCAAAGGCAATCCCTTGGCCAAATCCCCGCGAAACAACCCAATCTCATCGTATTGCTCGGGAATCCTGACCGCCCCACGCGTGTCCACCATCCCCCACTTGCCTTGGCCTTGGGCCCCGGCGACCCACGCGATCGCCGTCAGAAAAAAAACTGCCCGCCCCATCCCCTCAGAATGCCCGCCCCTTCCGCGCATTTTAAGTTCAATCTTCGGCGGGGCGGCTTGGGGAGGTTTCCCGAAGTGGCTTTTCCTTATCGTCAACTTAACCTTTCAAAAGGTTTGAAACCCGATCTGCATCAGCTCGCCGCGGACAGCGTTGAAAAAATCCGTGCCCGTCTTCCCCCCGAACTCCGCTCCGCATCCGAACCCGTCGTGACCCTCTTTCAGGATGTGCCCGACCAGGCGATTCTCGACCAGGGCTTCGAGCCCGACCTTCTCGGGCTTTTCGAAGGTGCCAGCCGGCTTGAAGCCGACCCCGCCTCCTCGGATCCCCCTCCCCGCATCCTCCTTTATCTGCGAAATCTTTGGGACTTGGCCGGGGGAGACCCTCAAATCTTTTCCGAAGAGGTTCGCACCACCTATCTCCACGAGCTGGGCCACTTCCTTGGCTTCGACGAGGACGACCTCACCTTGCGCAGCCTCGATTGAGGCTTCTCCCCGCTTTCCACCTTCCACCCTCCTCCCGCTTCGGTTCCGATTGAGCTTTGGGTCCGCTTGCCCTACCTTCAACCGGAAAGGGAGGGATTGTTTATGGACCGTGAAGGGGAACGAACGCTGCGCTCGGAAAAGGTGCAGATTGAGAGAAAGACCTTCTTTCTTGATCTTAAGGAAAACGACCGGGGCCGCTTCCTGCGGATCACGGAAGACGTGGGTGGCCGGCGGGATCGGATCATTATGCCGGCCAGCGGCATGGAGGATTTTGCCCGGGCTCTCGACGATCTGATTATTTACGAACAGGAAGAACTCGGCCCCCGCTGACCGGGCTTAAGCCGGTTTCTTGAATTCCCGAATCAAATCGTCAGGCCGGAAGACAGGCTTTCGGCAGAGGTTTCCCTCGCATAAAAACGCCGTCGCTTTCTTGGCCTGCGCGGCCAAGGACCGCACAAACTCACTCGGGTGACTTCCGTCTGCCCGCGTCATCAACACATCGGGTCGATAGACCGTCCCGGCCACTTTTCGCAACACCTCCAACTCCTCTCCTGGCCAAGGTCCCACCAACACCAGCCGAGCGGGAGCTTCATGAAACCTTTCCAGAGCGATCAGGGCATGAGGCACGGCTTGGGGCAACCTCCGCAGCCTCTCTCCCAGCCAGTCCAGAACCCGTCCGGCAGCCTCCGTCCAGCGTTTGTCATCCGTCAACCGCCCCAGCTCAGCCAAAGCCAAAGCTGCCGTCGCGTTCCCGCTAGGCTCCGCCCCGTCGTAATCATCCTTCATGCGGGCCAGCAAACTCCGGTCTGCCGTTGCCCATAAACCTCCTCCCCCCCGGTCTTCAAACTTCTCCAGCAGGATCTCCGATAACTGGATGGCTCGGTGGAGGCAGGAAGTCTC
>Ga0214917_10002079_pt1 | contig 24982 bp, 21 predicted proteins | sample LL_1208_BB_MetaG_FD_177983 | JGI IMG/M metagenome (GOLD analysis project Ga0214917, IMG submission 177983) | Freshwater microbial communities from Lake Lanier, Atlanta, Georgia, United States - LL_1208_BB | ecosystem: Environmental > Aquatic > Freshwater > Lake | place: USA: Georgia | collected...
TTGGAAGATTTGGAATGCTATTTGCGGTGGACATCTATTTTGGGGGAGAACCTGCAAGCAATCAACCAAGTGGTGCCCTTTTATGTGTTGTCCGCACCGGGCCAACTGATTATCACCATTGTTACCAAATTTCTTTCTCTGAACCGCCCTTTTGATGTGACCCTCATTCCAGCAATCATGAAAGTATTGCTACCCAGTCAAATCCCGAGTCTTGGCTCCAGCGTTATGGCTCTTTTCAAAGACAAATTCATTCCAGAGGAGATTCTTGACCTGTTGGTTGAGTTATCGACCCAGCTTTATTTGGAGTATGAGAAAGCAAATGTGGGAAACGAAGCGAAGGAAATGAGAAAGTTTCTAAGCCAAGTGACGCTCCTGCAAGCAGGGCTCACAAATCAAATTGAGGGATCTTATGAAGTGATTGTTCGCGACAAACCGGGACTGCTGAATTTGATTCACTTGGGAAATGGGAAATTTTTCATGGGGCTTTCGGTTCGCTACGGAGGTGAAGTGTCAGTGGATTTCAGCTTTTTCCATCTAACATACAATAAGCAGAATGATAGCTGGGAAGCAGCCCATTACAATCCAGACGATCCCACAACATCCAATCCAGTCAATGAAGTATTTTACAGCACTTTTAAATTAACCCATGACGGAGGCGGCAACCGGATTACCGGAATGCTTTATACCGCAAAATTGACGTCACCTTTTGAAGGAAAACAGATGGGGCAGTATTTGAAATTCAATTCGGATGCCCGGGAAAAAATCCCCGAAGTCTCCGGGGTCTACCGAGGCGAGGACCGGGGATATAAATTCCGTCTGCTCTTGTACCAAGTGGAGCAGCGTTTGCAGGGGGTAGTGTTAGTGACAAGCCCGACGAACATCCCAGTCAATATCGATTTGGAGTATGGATACTACGACCCCAGAAGAAATGTAGCGTATCTGACCAGCGGGCGGTTTGAGAGCTTGCGCTGGGTCCAGATACGTGGAGAGTTTTTCGACGGGGCCAGGAGTTTTCAAGGGCAATACATTCAGAGCGTCTATGGTCCCATTCACAATCTGTCTTTTAACCGGAGCCAAGGAGAAAGCCATGCAAATTAAGCGAACCGTCCAAGGGGTACTTTTATTAACCGTTTTCTGTTTCAAAGGGATTTCCTTGGAAGTCCCCCAGGTCAAGGGAGCCACTTTAACCGAAAATGGAGATTATCTGTTTGATGCAGCCGCAAGCGGGGTAGACAAAACGGCTGCGCAAAAAATGGTGGATAGAGCTTATCAAGCTGGAGTGCGCCACTTGGTGCTTACTCCCCGGGCAGTCATGACCCACCCCAGAAATTCTGAACTAAGTCCAATGACTCCTCCGGAGAAAAGAGCCGATGAGAGAAAGCGTTTGGTCCGTCTCATCAGCTATATCCACAGCAAAGGCATGACCGTGGGAATTCGTCCGATTTTCTTTGTGGTCGACCAGAATGGCCAAACTCCTTACGTGGAAACTCTGCCCGATGGCACCAAAAAAGAATGGTGGCATGGAAATATCCAGCCCGAGAACCCAAACGCTTGGTTTGAATCCTTCAAGACTTACTTGGATCTTTACTTGCCGATTTCAACCCAAACCGGAGTCGAGGAGTTCACTTTGGGAGCGGAGTTGTACTCAATGACAGTGGGGATAGAAGACCAGTGGAAAGCCTACCCCCACGGTTTTCCTGCCCAATGGGTGAGGTTGTTGGCTTACGCAAGAACCAAACTGCCTCCAACCACTCGAATTATGTACGACATCAACTTTACCGACGACAAAATCATTTCGGACGAATCTGGAATTGAAGAATATGGAGGAGAGCTTGCACGCTGGAGGTACCGGATTGTGGATCTTGCAAACCGGACGGACCCCGAAGAAAAGCAAGTGTGGAAAAACCTCGTGGATTTTTGGAAAGGCCTCGATGCCATTGGGGTCGACATGTACCGCTCCCTGGCGACAGAGAATCAAAAAGTATCGAACCGGTTCAATGAACTGGTGCTCGATCTCAAGCAAGCAGGAGATCGCTATGCTTCCCAACTCGATAACGCTCTTTTTGAAATTGAATCCATTACCAAAAAGCCCCAAGTGGTCATCTTGAAAGAAGTGGGTTTTCGAAGTGTGGAGCGAGGGTACATCAATCCCTTCCGTTATGTGGGACAAGACAGAGGGGTTATTAGCATTTCAGATCAAGCGGCAGCTTATGAAGCTCTATTTCAGTCGTTTTGGGCCCCAGGCTGGGATTGGTTCAGAGGCGTTGTGCTTTGGGATGTTTCCATCAATCCCAATTTGCATGGCCCGAAAGATACGGGTTTTAGTTTCTTGGGAAAACCGCAGACTGAAGAAGTCGTTCTGAAATATTTCGGAGGGTAAAAAAATGATTCGAGGAAAAATTCTAGCTCTCATTGGAACCCGGCCCGAAGCCATAAAAATGTTGCCGGTTTTGAAAGATCTGAAGCAGTGTCCGGAGTTTGAAATCAAGTTGGGAGTGACTGGCCAGCACCGGGAGCTTCTGGAAAAGAACTTGCAATCCTTTCAGATACCCATCGATTGGGATTTGGGATTGATGAGGCCCAACCAGTCTCTTTCAGAAGTCTCGGCACGCTGTCTGAGTTTTCTACCAAGAATTTTGGATGAGTGTTCTCCTGACTTGGTCTTGGTTCAAGGCGATACGACAACTGCAGTGATGGCAAGCTTGTCCTCATTTTTTAAAAAAATTCCAGTCGCCCATGTTGAAGCGGGGCTTCGGACAGGGAACCGGTACTCGCCTTTTCCTGAAGAAATGAACCGAATCATGTTAAGCGCACTCGCCGAAATTCACTTTTGCCCCACCCCGCGTGCAAAGAACAATCTTTTGGTGGAAGGGATTCCAGAAAGCGATGCATTTGTGACGGGAAATACCAGCATTGATGCACTGAAAGAGGAATGGGAACTCAACCATGAATTTCCAGGTTTGAAGCACTTGATAGGTTCTAAAAAAATGGTCCTGGTCACTGCCCACCGGCGGGAAAATTTTGGTTCCAAGCTGGAAGGTCTTTTTCAAAGCCTTCGAAAAATTGCCGATCACAACCCGGGATTTCAATTCATTTACCCGGTTCATCCCAACCCCGAAGTGAAGACTTTAGCTTGGGATATTTTAAGTGAACACGAGAGGATCCATTTGATTGAGCCCGTCACTTATTCTGAACTCATCTATTTGATGAGGCACTCCTGTTGTGTTTTGACAGATTCCGGGGGCATTCAGGAAGAAGCTCCTACTGTGGGCGTTCCCACTCTGATTCTGAGAGAAAATACAGAGAGGCCCGAAGCTCTTGAGACCGGCTTTGCTCAATTAGTAGGAACTGATCCGAAGAGGCTCTACGATACTTTTATGAAACTCAAAACAGATGGAGCTTTTGAAAGAAGAGCCCGCTGGGTGGGAGGGCCCTTTGGAGATGGCAAAGCGGCTCCTCGTATCGTTGATATCCTCAGAGGCTGGTGGTTTTTGCGCACTAATGCATGGTCTCATCCGAGCGCGGCCGCGACTCAGATTTCTGCATAGGGCGGGGAAATACCCCTGCTTGCGGTTGCTCTTCATAAGTTTTTCTCTTCCGCCACAGAGTGGAAGGGTTGATTCCCAGTGCATGGGAAACGTCCTCGATGCTTTCCAGCCGAGCCAAAGTGGCTTCAATGTGCGCGCGCTCGATTTCTTCTAGGGTGTGGGGACCCCCCACTTGTATCCCGCCCTTGGGCTGGTTGCCCACTGAGAGCGAAGGCTGGTAGTCCAGCTGAAGCGGCTCTCCTTCCATTGAAAAAATGAGAGCTCTTTCCAAAGTGTTGTGAAGTTCTCTGATATTACCGCGCCACGGAAGGCTCTTCAAAAAAGCCACTTGCTCTTTTGTGAGCCGAACCAGTGCTCTCCCATGTTTTTTACAAAGTTTAAAAAGAATCAACTGGGCCAAGTCTTCCATGTCCTCGGGCCGCTCTCTGAGTGGAGGCAAGTGCAGTTCGACAACATTGATTCGATAATAAAGATCTTCTCTAAAATGGCCCTGCCGTACCAGCTCCGCCAAATCTGCATTGGTCGCAGTAATGATTCGAACATCTGCTTTATGAGTAGTGGAATCTCCAATGCGTTCGTAAGTAAAGTCTTGGAGAAAACGCAGGAGCTTGGGTTGAAGTCCCAATGGGAGAGTCCCTATCTCATCCAAAAAAAGACTCCCGCCTTCGCACTTGGCAATTCGGCCTTGATGGTTAGTCACGGCTCCTGTGAAGGCCCCTTTCACATGGCCAAAGAGTTCGCTCTCAAGAAGCTCAGCACTTAAAGTGGGGCAGGCAACAGTAGCAAAAGGAAATTCGGTGCGATTCGACCAATGGTGGATCGCTTTTGCCAGCTCGGTTTTTCCACAACCACTTTCTCCAGTAATTAAAACAACGGACTGGCTCTGCGCTACTCGTTGGGCGAGTTTTAAAAGTTGTCGCACTTTCGGGTTTTTTGAGTCCAACAAAATTTGTCCAAGGCCGTACTCTTCTTCCAGTGCGTTGAGCTTGTTTTGAAGGCGCAAGATCTCGGAAACCCGTTTTGCCAAAGCTTCTATTTCATCCAAAGAGAAAGGTTTCTTGATGAAGTCTTTTGCTCCCAACTTCATTGCTTCGATGGCGACATCAAAGCTGGTAAAAGCTGTCATCATGACGATATAGCACTCGGGATTTTCTTTCAGAAGCGTTGGAATGAGTGTGAGACCGTTTTCATTGCCCAGACGGTAGTCCAAAAAAACCAAATCGGGAGCTTCGTGCTTCAAAGCGGCTTCGACCTCACTGGTAGAACTGAGCCGGGTCAGCCCAAAACGAAAGGGCTTCAGCACTTGCTCCATAGCATGAGAGATAGTCAAATCATCATCAATAACAAATACTTGCAAGAAACACCCCCCAAGTTGCTGCGACGAGTTAGCGCAGTGTATCTAACATCCATGATCCGTCAACCCCAAAACCCGACTCAATGCGTTATCAGTGAGTCTCTTCAAAAGCCTCATTGCTTTTTGGTGTGGTTGTCGCTCTGAAAAATTGCATAACCCATGCCGAAACTGTCTCAGCGTGTTTTATGAAATAGGGAGGAATTAGGATTGCAAATCGCAGTCGGTTTCGTTCATTTTGCAGGTAATGCCCATTTCTTGATAGGGCCCGCAATCGATATTGTCCCGAGCTTCCTGTTCAGTCGCCCCTACCGAGGACACGGGCTGCCAAGGATTGGTGGGTATGTCCCCGCCTAAAAAGCAGTAGCCGGAGCAACTCCATTTTTGTGAAAAACTGACCAGGAATAACGATAAAAGCGCTGCTTTCAACATGGCCCCTCTATTGTAAAAAAATCATCATATTTCGCGGTCCGAAAATGAAGAAACGATCGAATTTGAAGAGTACAACACAATTGATGCCTTGAGGGAAATTTTTAAAAAACGATACAATAAAGGAGACACAGTCGTGGTGGGCGCTTATCTCGAAGACAGCAACCAAACGACTATCACCAATGGATCTTCTGCAAGTGGTGATAACACGATGACTGATAGTGGAGCGGCTTATGTTTTCAAGCGCACCGGCAGCAGTTGGGCCCAAGAAGCTTACTTAAAAGCCCCGAATGCCAATGCTTCAGACGGGTTTGGTTTCAGTGTGGGTGTTTCAGGCGATACTGTCGTTGTGGGTGCGCCCACCGAAGATTCCGATCAAACAACCCTGACCAATGGAACTTTAGCGAGTGTTTCGAACAGCTTCGGAGATGCTGGAGCAGTGTATGTATTTCGAAGAGCGGCTTCAGTGGGACTGACCCCCACAATCTCTTCCGTAGCGCCAGCGCAATTGCTCGCTTCCGGTGGGCAAAAAATTACTATCTTTGGCTCAGGATTTATGAAAGGGGCCACTGTCACTTTGGGAGGAAACACTTGCTTGGATCCGGTTTGGCTGAGCTCGCGTGAAATCCTCTGCACAGCGCCTTCGGGGACTGCAGGATCGGCTTCAGTGGTTGTAAATAACCCAGGTGGGGCGACGGGCACGGGCTCTTCACTCTTAACTTATTTGAATTCAGATCCGCCCAATCCCTTTAATTTTGTGGCTTCCACAAAAAGCGGGAGCCAGATCAATTTGAGTTGGTCGAGTGGAGGCACAACCACTGCGAGTTTCCAAGTGGCTTACTTGGCGGGAACTACTCCGCCGGCGGATTGTTCCACAGGCACTGTGATTGGATTTTCAACGATTGGGCTCAGCACTTCAGTGGCAGTGACTGGGCTTTCCACTGGAGACTATGCTTTTAGAGTCTGTGCTCGAAACGCTTCGGGGGCTTTCTCTTCAGGAGTGACGACGACTGGGACCACCGGTTGGTATCAAGAAGCTTATTTAAAAGCGCCGAATGCGGGCAACTCTGATTGGTTTGGATCTGCTGTTTCGGTTTCAGGCAACACGATTGTGGTGGGTGCCCCCAATGAAGACTCCACGCAAACCGCAATTACCAACGGGACCACGGCCAGTTCTGATGACTCAATAAGCGACAGTGGGGCTGCTTATGTTTTCAAGCGAACCGGAAGCAATTGGGTCCAAGAAGCTTACTTGAAAGCTTCGAATCGGGATTACTCAGACACCTTTGGTTCCTCAACTGCGATTTCCGGAGACACGATTGTAGTGGGCGCTTACGGTGAAGATTCCAATCAAGCAGTCATCACTAATGGCACTACAGCTCTTACCAACAACAATTCAAATCCAGACAGTGGCGCCGCATATGTCTTCAAGCGCTCAGGGAGTACTTGGGCTCGAGAAGCTTTCTTGAAAGCTTCTAACAACAATACGGCGTTGGCCTAGGCCGGTTTTGGCACTAGCCTTTCGATTTCAGGAGACACGATTGTAGCAGGATCCCCATATGAAGATAGCAGCCAAACAACGATTACGAGTGGCACTACGACAGCTGGGGACGTGAGCACTACTTCTGAGTTTGGAGCGGCATACGTATTTAAACGAAGTGGAACGACTTGGGCTCAAGAAGCGTACTTGAAAGCTTCGAATTCGAGTGCCACCGATTACTTTGGTTTTAGCACTGCCATTTCAGGAGACACGATAGTGGTGGGGGCGTATTTTGAGGATTCCGGTGAGACGACTATCACGAATGGAACAACATCAGCGGGGACCGGAGCCACAAACTCCGGTGCGGCATACGTATTTAAACGAAGTGGAACCAATTGGACGCAAGAAGCTTACTTGAAAGCTTCCAACTCAGGGGCCTCAGACTTCTTTGGGTGGAGCACTGCTATTGCGGGGGACACAATAGTGGTCGGAGCTTATGGAGAAGACAACGGAGTCACCACGATTACCAATGGGACCTACACTGCCCTGGATCCTGTAAATGCTAATGCGAGTGGCGCAGTTTACGTTTTTAAAAGGAGTGGTACTACTTGGACTCAGGAAGCTTACTTGAAAGCTTCCAATGCGGGAGCGAATGACAACTTTGGCTACAGCACTTCTATTTCTGGCGACACTATCGTCGTAGGATCTCCCCTTGAAGATAGCAATCAAACTTTCATTACCAATGGCACAACCTCTGCGGGAGATATAAGCTTGACCGCTGAGTTTGGTGCAGCTTACGTTTTCAAACGCACTGGAAGCACTTGGGTTCAAGAAAGCTACTTGAAAGCCCCGAACGCCGATCCCGGAGATCAATTTGGTTTAGCGGTATCGATTGATGGGGATACCGTTGCAGTGGGCACGCGTTTGGAAGATAGCCTTCAAATAACGATTACCAATGGCCCCACTGCCAATACAGAAGATATTGGAGAACAAAACACAGGAGCTGTTTACGTTTTCCGTCGTGCTTCCAGCAATACTTTCCCGGGCGCCCCCACTTCTGTGTCTGGGCTGCCCGCTCAGTTCCAAGTCACTTTAGGGTGGACCGCGCCGTCTGATGGGGGAAGCAGTATCACGGATTATGTCATTCAGTTTTCTTCCGACACCGGCGTTACTTGGACAACTTTTAACGATGGCATTTCCACTTCCGCAGGCACCTCAGTCTTAGGTTTAACTCCTGGGACGGCTTATGTTTTCCGAGTCGCAGCAGTCAATGCCGTCGGGCAGGGGGTTTATAGTAGTGTCACCAATTCCATCACTCCGACTGCGCCTACTGTGAGCTGCCCTGCAGGGATGAACTGTTACTCGGCTGCTGTCAGTTCTGTGATTGGCACTGAAGCCACAGGTCCTGGCGGAGCGACTATGACTCTTCAATACGCCAATGGATCGAGTGGGTTTAAAATCTGGCGCGAAAAAAATGGCAGCCGCATTTTGAATGCTTCAGGAGACATTGCCAATGGCTGGCAAAAAATGCTGATCCCAGCTGGTACTTCCTTTGATATTTCAGATTTGACGGGTCCTTACATTATTAACCAATTGGCAGGAAGAGTTTGCCCCGCCCACGTTTTCTTAAGCTACACACATATGACGGCATCCGGCCGTTGTGTGTACTATGATGCAGGCAACGGAAACCAAGCTTTGAACCGGTATTACTCCACTGCGAGCGGTACTGAAGGGATTTACTGGATGACTTATTGGAACAGCTACAGTTCCGGAAGAGGAACTGCTTCTTCTTATTACGAAGGCAATATCCAAGCCTGCGCAGAAAAAGGGATGCGCTTACCCGTTGCTTATGAAACCGACGGATCTGGCTACAATATCAGTAGCTACATTTATTCACCGACTGGGGATTCGATTAACCCCTCTTGGGCGGATGCTACTTCGGGAGTTCCTCCAGTGGTCACAGGCCAATGGAGTTTCACAGCTTCAGCGAGCACGGCTTCCACTTCGCTCTATTGGGTTTGGGGCGGAACCGATCCGGCCACTGCGAATGGCATTTTTAGCCAGACGGGTTATTCCATCCGCTGTGTTCTCCCCTCCCATTAAGGGGCTGGGCAAGGTCCCAAATTTGGATAATGAAAGCCCAACCGGTTGATTCTATCAACGACTCTGCTGTAGTGGGTGCAGAGTGAAGGGCAGGGCCCGCAAACGGTTTCTTTTCTAAAGCAGACTTGGGAAAACTTAAAACAAAGAGGCGGAATAGACTCCAACTCCACGCTGAGGCTGGCGTCGGAGAGCTCGCATGCTTTTTTACATTCCGGAGCGAGCTCACAGTGCCCGAAAAGCCGGATAAAAGCACAAAATGCGGTTTCAGAAGTAACGGTACCCAAATCCAATCGAGGCGCTTGAGCCAACTGACCCAAGTCGCCCATCATTTTCTCCATTGGGACTCTGGGGTGGTCTGCATCTACTTTTACAAACAACATATTGTCGAGCCCAAATTTCTCGAGTGTCCAGTCCGGGCTCTCAAACAGATTTTTTCTTAAAACTTCCGTCTCCGGGATCATCCTCACCAGAACCATGTTGACGCCGTATTTGCTGACGTAGCGATTGAAAAGACCCATGGAAGTGTAAGCTTCTGCATGTTCCAAAAAAAGATCTTTTCCATAAAAATCCGTACGCGAATCAATGACCGGCAAAACGTCCGGGTACAGGTAATAAATCATAAAAGCCCCATCATGATAGTGGTTCATCATGACGCCTTTTAAGTGGTTCGCTTTGATGTGTTGGATGATGTCCGTTGGTACTACTCCAAATTGAAAGCCAGCCCCCGGAGTATTGGCTGCAGTCAGAGTCATGGGGTATCCCACCCAAAAAAAGAAAACCGCCAAAGGAGCAAGCAGTAAGCTTGCAATTCTTGGATTCAAGCCCGAGGGAAAAAGCGAGAAAGTTCTTTTGACGGCATCTGGAAAACTGAGAAGAGCGGAAAGAGTAATGTAGCGAACTCCAAAAAAAGGAAAAACAGTGGCGAGAATCAAAGCAAAAAGTTCGATTTGGGAGACTTTTTGAAAAGCCTTTAAAAGGGAAATCCACGCCCAGCCAATCCACGCGACCCAAACGTAAAACCAAACGCCTTTTTCAACTCGAGTAACGCTGTACCACTCCCGAATATGCTCTTTCATGTAGCTATCTAGGAAGAAGACGGAGAAGGATTTTTTAAGGAGTTCCCAATGAAAAGGGTTGAGAAGAGATACCCCTAAAAGCAGAAGGGAAAACACAAACAGCAGTGCTTGATCTTTTGAAGAAACTTTTAACAGAGTGTCTCCCGGCAAAAGGGGAAACTTCCGGGATAAAAAAATTCCCAGAGAAAACAGGAAAAGAAGGGCGGGGCCTAAAAGATAAGACCCATGCAAATTCACCCAAAGGATTTGAACCGGGATCAACCCTATCAGGTATTTCCAATTGGGGGACTGCTTCCAGAAATGCAAAGAAGCGAGAAGAAAAGAAGTACATAAGATTTCAAAGATCTGGGGCCGGACAGGGGCTCGAAAAGCAATGAGAAAAGCCAAAGCTACGAGCAAGGGGACCGTGAGTTTTCCCTTGAAGTAGGGACGAGCTATCAAAAAACCGAGTCCTGCCGTGCAGCCGACAATCAAAAACAATTTAAAATAGCTGAGAAGCTTTCCTGTGGAGCCTGAAAACAAAAAGAACAGGACTTCTGACAGCCACTCGTGTGCTATAAAGGGCCGGCCCAAACCCGTCTGGCTGAATATCTCTGTCCGGTAGATTTGGTGGTTCTCAACCATCCAGCGCCCCATCGCTAAATGCCACCAAGTGTCGTTTTCATCCATTTTGGTGTGGTTTAGGGCCACGACAATCAGAAAAAGAAGGACCGCACAAATGCCAAACCACACGGGATTTTCAGTTTTAGTCGGGGTCGGGCGTTGTTTCTTCATGGATAATGATTTTAACACGAGATGGAAAAATGGAGAATCTTGGTTCCTTGACAATATGGAATTTAAGCCGTGGCTACCAGTTGTAACGGATCTGAAAATTATATAAACTTACTTCTTGTTGGAAAAACCTGTCGGAAAGGTGCTATCAAAAAATGAAACTCATTTTAGATGTTTATCGCGACGATAAATTATTACTGCGCTGGGAGCAGAGTAATAAAGAATCCTATGTGGTTGGGAGAGGTGAGAGTGACATCCCGGTTAACGACCCTGAATGTTCTAGGTCTCATGCTCTCTTTTGTACAGATCCAAGTGGTCAACTTTGCATACTGGATTTGGGATCCAGCAATGGTACTTTTGTTTATGGTCAGTCCGTTCAATCAGCCCGTGTTGAAATAGGGGCCAGAATCAGAATTGGACAGTGTGAATTGGTCGTTGTTGGTTTTGACCCAATAAATGGAGTCTCCCACCCAGTGAAAGAGAGTAGCGGTGATCTCGTGCTCAGAGGTTGGCCAGACGCATTTGTGGCGCTTTCCAAACAGGAATTAGAAAACTTTATCGAGTTTTTTGACTCAAAAGATATCAAAATATCTGCCCGGCTTCAGGATATTGCAGAGAAAAAAAACAACAAAAAGTAGATCTTATTCATTTCTTTTTTGAAATAAGAGCGCGCAAGCATTGATGGATTGGCTTGCAGCACTTGAAAAAAAGATGCCAGTTGTGCCCAATCCAATCAAAGAACCAATAAATAATTTAAATGGGAGCACAGAACGCGTGTTTGCGGCTCCGTCATCAAACAAAAAAAGGACGGCGACCAAAAGAGGTATAACCCCCGTCATTAATGAAAATATTCGGCAATTCCGGATCGCAGAACGGAGCTCCTCAGTGGCTAAAGTTGAAATAGGTGAATCGCCTTTCAAAAATTGGGGATACAGTAGCTGAATCACAATCAGTAGATGAAGCAGGTAGGAATAGGAAGTGGCTATGAGCCAGGATAATATAAAATTGAGACTCATCAGAATACTTGCTTTTGCTGATAATCCCGCAAAGAAGAAAATAACAGTGGGATAGATGAAAGCGCAGGGCAACCAACCCCAAGTAGAAACCCACAGACCGATTTTTGGTAATTGAAGAAGTTGTTGTCTTGATCTCCATCTAAAATCTCGATCCCGAATAAGTTTCTTAGAGGCTTTCTGACCTTCCTGGGCTCGAGATACATTACGTACCCAAAAGCCCGTCATCACTATTTGTATCATTGGCAAAAAATAAGTATTGAGAATCCAGAAGAATTCAGATTGTCTCCCGTCCATGGATGCTGAGACAATCCGTTGATTTAAAAACAAGGCGGAAATCAAAGCGATAAATTGCGGAAGGGCACCCCAGAGAGTGAGAAAAAGAAAAGGCCTTTTCTTGCTTGTTCGAAGGATCCAGCTTGGACTGGGAAGATTGGAGCTGATCGTAATGAGTTCTCTACAACTGTCGAGCGCAACAGCGAGTTCTTGTGCGGTTTTGAAGCGCATGGAAATCTCTGGTTCCGTCGCACATTCCAATACTTGTTTTAGAACTAAATCAGGTTCCGTGTTCAGTAGTAACTGCCTTAATACTTTGCCCAAAGAGAAAACATCGGAGTGAGGACCAATTAAGTGCAATAGTTCACGATCTGCTTTTTCGTAGAGCAAGCGGTGTTCTGGGGCCATATAAGCCAAAGTGCCACCCAAGTGAACCGATTCGCCAGTCCCAAATTTATCGCTTTGAATTGAAACGTTGAAATCTGTCAGGAACGGTTTGGAGCTGTTACCGATCAGAATATTTCCGGGCTTAATATCAAGATGTAGAATTTTGTTTTCGTGAGCGTGGTGAAGAGCTCGGGAAAGTTCACGTCCCAAGGTAATCACCACATTTTGCAAATCAAGCTGAGAGAATTTGTAACGCCGGTTTTGGACGTCCTGAGTAAATAAATGTTTACCGGTCTTCTTGTCTATTGATTTTAGAAGGTCTGATCCAGTTACAGTTGTTACGGTCGATTGTTGCCCCAAATCAAAGAGAATCCCTGCCAAATCTCCTCCCTCAATGAACTGCATATTAATCAGCGACAAGCCGATTTCCTCAAGAGTTGTGGTAGAAAATACGGTTACTATATGTTCGTGCTCAAGACTCGCTAAAAGTCGGGCCTCCTCATTGCTATTCGTAGAAACTTTGAGTGCGACTAGACGGTCTAACAGATTCTCTTTTGCTAAATAAACGTTAGCAAACGCTCCCTTTCCTAGATGTCGGAGAATAGTGAATCCCAAAATCCGGTGTCCTGGATTGAATCGACCCGGAGGCAGAGAAGTGACTGGCTGTTTCATTGATGGTTTGGTTCTAGACATTCTGTCCTACCTATCGGTTTTTTTTACGGGCAAAATGATCAGCAAAGTTGAAGCGGAGAGTTATAGTTATATTTGAGACCGACTAACGCCGCGTCGGAGAGCTAAGAGGAAGGTCTTAGTTTCGTTTTTGATTCCCGTGTGGTCCGCCCAGAGCCTGCAATAGCAGGGACCGGGCTGATGAGGTACGAAAACTACTGACTCAAAAATCTGTAAATGTTCGGGATGTTCTGGTTAAAGAGGATCATTTCCTTTGTGCCTACCACGAAATCCCAAATCATCAGGGCAGGGCCCTTCCTTCAGGTTAGAAAAGTTCTCCGACGCTATCTCCTGTATCTCATCACGATAAAGTTGATCTTTTCCGGTGGGATTTTTAGCACAGTGCCCGTGACGAGTGTTGATACTCCCAGTGGGGTCTTTTCGACTTGGTGGGACTTTAAGAGAATGAGTCCGTACCCAATGTTCACCCGGACAGCACAAACGCCAAGCATGAGTCTTTTTAGGTAGTTTGGATTTTTTCTTCGGAGGAACTTGTTTCTTGGCTTTGGGAACCCTTTTCATGAAGCAGCCTTCAATTCGACAACATATTTCAAGTTTGCTTCATGTAAACTATCTTGAATGGCTAATTGAATCAGAACTTTTTCAGGTACTCCCATTTTTACGGCAAGTTTCGCTGCCCGTTCAGGGCTAATGAGTTTTCTCCCTTTTTCCAAATCACACAAGTTTGCACGAGATAATCCCAACTTTTTTGCATACTCAGTTTGAGAGAGCCCTTCGCTTTCACGGAATGCGCTCAAAAACATCCCAACCGACATGTGACCAAACCGTTCTGCTAGCCTCTCAATTCCATGTAGTTTTTTAATATTCATGTTTGTTCACCTCAATCACTTCCAAAAACTCAACAGTTCCATCACTGCGCTCAATGTAAATTGCGCGATATTCACGACTGAGCCGAATGGAACGTTGGCCGAGTCGAATTCCCTTAAGTGGCTCATCATGAAAGCCAGAGCTGGTTCTTACCGATCTCAAACCCGCTAGTTTTGCGCTGTCACTCAAGCGTAAAACGTTCTGGCTATGTGGGCCGGCAAGCATTCAAGTTGTTTACTCACAGATTTTCGCCAAAGCACGTTGCGAATATCACCCAAACTATCCCATTGTACTCCTTGTGGAAGTACAATATCAACAAAGATTTAGGTTTATTAAAAAACGGTGCTTTATTTGCTTACTGAATTCCGCTTTGACTGGTGATGAGTGGTGATGGGAAAGTGGCCCGGCCAAAAAAGATAATAAATCCAAAAATTTAAAAAAATGGTCGGGGCGGCGGGAATTGAACCCACGACCTCTTGCACCCCAAGCAAGCGCGCTAAACCCCTGCGCCACGCCCCGACGATGATGAGACCCTGTATGGTTTCCTGACCCGGGCGACTTTGTCAATGTTTTCAGGTGGTTTTTAAGGGGCAATTTCTCACCTTTTCAACTCTTTTGCGGCTAGGTAGATTGCCCCCCGATTAAATCTCAGGGGGAGATGAGGAAAACCTATGAAATTTCACATTAAATGGACACTCGGTTTCGTGGCCGTTTTATCAGGGGCTCTTTTCGCTTTGGAGATCCCCAAAGGCTGTGAACTCGATCGCGAATGTGTGCGCGAACTCCCGGGCCTGACCTGTGCTGACGGCACCCCTTCGTACTACACCATCATTCCTCGAAAAGACTCTGAGAACCTCCTTATTTTCATGTTCGGAGGAGGCGCTTGTTGGGATGCGATGACTTGTTCCGTGGGAATGGCTCTCACTTTAACCCGCACGGAACCCAATCAAGATTGGAACCAAGGCGAGGGCGTTTTCAGCCACTCCGATCCCAATAACCCTTTCAAAGATTACACAGTGGTCACGATCCCCTACTGCACTGGAGATGTTTTTGTGGGCGATTCCACTATGGATTACGGCAAGCCTTTTAGTACTTATGTCCTGAACCACAAAGGCTACGACAATGCCCTCAACACTATCAGAGAAGCTTCCCAGCTCTTTCCAGATGCCAAAAAAGTCGTCCTGATGGGAACCAGTGCCGGAGCCATTGGTGCTTATACTCACATGAGAAACTTCGATGCACTTTTTCCAAAAGCTCAAAAGTACGTCGTGAGTGATGCGGGCACGCCTTTTCAAACCCCTTTTATCTCTGAGGAAATGTATGTTCGCGTTCTAAAACATTGGAATGCTTACAAAGGTTTCCCAGTGGACGAGAGCAACCGGCCTGCAGAAAATTTTGGAGCTGTGCTCGACTACAATCGCCGCAAATTTCCCCACATTAAGTTCGGACTCATCCATTCTTATTCTGATTATGTCATGACGGGTTTTGCAGTGGGCATGGGAGCTCCCGACTATTCAACTGCAATCCACGACACCATTATTTATGCTGCTGAAAAGCAAATCGGAACGGATACTCCTTACCAAAAAGTCTTTTATACGGAATCTTGGGGACACACTTTCACCCAGTATCCTCTTGGGAAATCAAAAAGCTTGAATACTTCTCTGGCCGAGTGGATTCACGGCATGATCAACGACGGGCCGTGGGAAAATGTCAGACCGGATTTGGACCAAAAAGTCATCCCTTGGAGCCCTTTCAACAAGCCTCCGGGGTTGAATGTTCCGCGGCTACCGTTTGAACTTTATTAAAGAGAGTTTGTTCTTAAGAAGTTCACCAGCTCTTTCAACCCGGCAGCAACTTCTTTAAGCGCTTTTGTATTGGGCTGGGTCACTGCTTTCACTTCTTTTTTCTTTTCTGAGAGCTTCTTTTTAGCCCCTTTGATGCTGAATTTTTCGTTGTAAAGAAGGTGTTTAATCAACTGAAGGGTTTCAACATCTTTTCTGGAATATACCCGGTGCCCACTTCCCGCTTTGACTGGTTTGATGGTTTTGAACTCACTTTCCCAGTAGCGAAGCACGTACGGCTCTACTTTCAGAAGACTGGCCACTTCCCCAATCCGGAAATATTTTTTTCCCTCTGGAAGTTCTGCAAGCTCGAGGGGCAGGGATTCTTCAATGGCTTCCGTTTCCAGAGCTGCAGTTGTTAATTCCAATTGCGAAGCTTTTTCTGAAGCCGAAGTCCCGCAAATTTCCTCCCCGCTCGTTTCCTCAATCGCCGGCACACATTCCACACTGGCTTCCACTTCCTGGTGATGAATCATTTTGTCTTTTACAGAATCCAAAATAAATCGATAAGAAAGCTTTTCTGATGCTTGGGGGAGAATAAAATCGCGCTTTTCTTCCATGGTGCCTCCAAAGGGTGTACTAGCCGTTGATGTAGATGGTTAAATTATAGTTATTTAAAGCAAAAACAACAAGTTGGCTGATTAGGAACTGGCGCGCTGCAAAAGTTAGCTTCGGATCTGGGCTTGGAACTTTTCAGACAGGGCTTTAATGATGTTGTCTTTGGAAGCAGTGACTTCACTTTCCTGAAGTGTTCTATCCGAAGAAAGAAAGTTCAATCGGAATGCCAGTGATTTTTTGTGGCTGGGGATGTTTTCCCCTTGATAGACGTCAAAAACCAAGACTTCGCTCAGTAACGCTCCCCCCGAGTGCTTGATACTGTCCATCAAGCTTTGGGCAGAAACGGTCTGGTCCACTACAAAAGCCAAGTCCAGTTCAACCCCGGGGAATTTCGAAGGAGTCTTGTACCGGACCCCGGAGCGTTCGTATTTTCGAAGAACGTCCAAATTCATTTCAAAGACCACCAAAGGTTCGTTGGTTTCCAAAATGCTGTCTCGGATGTGGGGATGGACTTCGCCCACAAAACCCACTTCTTTGAGCCCCAATTTGATCAAAGCGCTGCGTTTTGGATGGAGCAGAGGGATATTGATGGGTTCAAAACTCAAGTAAACCGTGGTCAATTGCTTGACCAGGATCTCAACCAGACCCTTTGCTTGGTAAAAATCGACTTCTTTCGATTTTCCACTCCAATGAGAGCGCAATTGATGTCCGGAAAGTAACCCTGCTACTGAAGGCACTTCTTTCGTTTTGGTTTCTTCTTTGGAATCAAAAAAGAACGTCTTTCCCACTTCAAACAATTTCAAGTCAGTGGCTTTTCGATTGATATTGTAGAGGTAGTTTTGAAGAAGCCCCGGAAGCAAGCTGGTTCTCAAAACCTTCATTTCTTCGCTGATGGGATTCTTCAAGCGAATCAAATCCGAGCTTAAGAAACCATAAGCCCGGCACAGTTCTTCTGAAATGAAAGAATAATTGATCGTTTCCCGAAGTCCCAAATTAAACAATACGTGTCTAGCTCTGTTCTCAAAATCGAATCCGCTCTCATCCAACCGGTCAAAAGTCGCCACGGATAGAGGGAGGTTCTGGGGAATGTGTTCGTACCCATTCAAGCGGGCAACTTCTTCCACCAAATCAATGGTGGATTTCAAATCTTGGCGAAAACTGGGAAGCCTGACGCTCAAAACATTGGGAGATTTCTTATGCGAAGAGATCCCGATCGAATCCAAAAGGTCTGCAGCATGTTCAGCACTGAGTTGCGGGAGACCTGTGATTTTTCGCACTTCTCGCATATCGACTGCCAACACATGTTCTTTCACTCCATACTCATTGGTATCGATGGGAGGGTGATACACATTGGCGTTCATGCTGTCTCGCAAGATCATGGCTGCTTTTTCGCTCGCAGCTGCTACGGCAGCCAGATCTGAGGCTTTTTCAAAACGTTTCGAAGATTCGGTTACGAGGCCCAAGCGTTTCGCCGTTCGTCTAATCTGCACCGGATCAAACGCAGCACTTTCCAAAACGATGGAAGTTGTATCGCTTTCAATTTGGGAATTAAGCCCGCCCATGATGCCTGCCAAAGCAATCGGACGATCTCCGTCCCAAATGATGATATCGCCGGGTTCAATCTGGACTGTGTCCCCACTCAAAAGAGTGAAGTCGCGCTGTTCTTTGGCAGCTCCGACTCGAATGGAGCCGGATTCAATTCGCCTGAGATCAAAAGCATGGAGAGGCTGGCCATATTCCAACATGATGTAGTTGGTGACATCGACAATGTTGTTGATGGGCTTTAAGCCAACTGCTTCCAACCGTTCTTTGATCCAATCCGGGCTTTCCTGAACTTTCAGACTATCCATCACCCGGGCAATGTATCTGGGGCAAATTCCCGAATCGTCCACTTCCACTTTGATGATTGAGGAAGTTCGATGAGCACCCGCTTTGAATTTTGCCGGTTTTGGCTCTTTCAAAGTGGTTTTCAAAAGGGGAGCTGCTTCGCGGGCAATTCCAATCACGCTCATGCAGTCATGGCGATTGGGGGTCAGCTCAAATTCAAAAATCGTATCTTCGGTTGTTTTGTTGCCACCCAAGAGTTTGGAGAGCGGTTGTCCCAAAGCCGCGTGTTTGGGAAGTTGCAAAATCCCTTCACTATCTTCCGATACTCCCAGTTCTTTTCCAGAACAGATCATTCCCCGGGATTCAACGCCCCTGATAGTGGAAATCTTAATCGCAAAATCCCCGGGCAGAACGCAACCAGGAAGGGCAACCGGTACAGTATCGCCTTCGGCGATATTCGAAGCCCCGCAAACAATCTGGTGCTTTTCGGCATTTTCCTCTTCAGAAAACACCACTTGTGTGACACGAAGTCTGTCCGCGTTGGGGTGCTTTTCAATTTGGATGATTTTGCCCACCATCACATTGCTCAAAGTATCCGTTGAGCGTTTGATACCCGCAACGTGTACTCCACGCATGGTCAGTCTGTCCGCCAATTCACGCGGATCGACTTTGATATCGCTCTTTGCAAAGTGTTCTTTGAGCCAATTTAAAGAAACTAGCATGAGAACTGCTCCAACATTCGTAAGTCATTTTCAAAGAAGGAGCGAATGTCATCGATGCCGTATTTCAGCATGGCAATTCTTTCCATTCCCATCCCAAAAGCAAAGCCGCTGACTTTATCGGGGTCGTAGCCCACGTGTCGGAACACGTTCGGGTGGACCATTCCGCAGCCGCCAATTTCAAGCCAGCCAGTCGATTTACAAACCCGGCAATCTCTTCCCGAACCCGAGCAAGAAATACATTGCATGTCGACTTCCGCACTGGGTTCTGTAAACGGAAAATAACTGGGTCTAAATCTCAACGGGCGTGCACCGAACAAGTTTTTCACCAAGTAGTGAAGAACCCCTTTGAGATCCGCAAATGAAATATGTTCGTCCACCATCAAACCTTCGATTTGATGAAACATCGGAACATGGGTCATGTCGTAGTCGGACCGGTAAACTTTTCCCGGAGCAATCAGCTGCAAAGGTGGCTTCTTGTTTTTCATCGCCCGGATCTGTACCGGAGAAGTATGCGATCTCAGAAGAACCGGGGGTTCGATGTAAAAAGTATCCTGCATGTCGCGAGCAGGGTGGTGTTCAGGCGTGTTCAACGCTTCAAAATTGTAATAATCCAGTTCCACTTCTGGCCCAGTCGCAACTGAGAAACCAATCCGCTTCATGATTTCGACAAATTCTTCCATGACCCGGGTGACTGGGTGAAGAGAGCCGGAAGTGGAAGAAAATTGCCCAGGCAATGAAAGATCCAATGAAGGGGACTTGGCCAACTGTTCTTCCAAATCTTTTCGACCTAATTCGGATTGGCGGAGCTTCAAAACGTTCTCAACGTTGGTTTTTACATCGTTGAGTTTTGCCCCCATTTCCTTGCGCTTATCAGCAGGCAGATCCTTCAATTGATGAAGAAGACTGGTGATGACGCCTTTCTTGCCCACATAGTGAACACGAAGGCGCTCCAACTCTTCTTTCGAAGGCGCAGAGGAGACGTTGTTTTTCGCCTCAATTAAAATGGAATCTAAGTTTTCGTTCATGCAGCTTGCGGCCGCACAAGCGCCACAAGCTGAGAGAAATCTTCAGGATGTCGAACAGCCAAGTCAGCGAGGACTTTTCTGTCGAGTTCCACATTGGATTTCTTAAGAGCAGAAATAAATCTTGAATAGCTCAGATTGTGTAGCCTGCAAGCGGCGTTTAAACGAATCTGCCAAAGATAACGCATTTCTCGCTTCAGAGTCTTTCGATCTCGGTATGCATACCGATCGGCTCTGTTCGCATATTCACGCGCTACTTTGACGGTTTTACGAGCACTACCATAAAAACCTTCGGTTCTCTGCCTTAACTTTTTTCTTTTATTTCGTCCGGCAGGACCGCGCTTAACTCGTGGCATATCTTCCTACTTCCTACTTCAACTAAAGGTTAAGCCAACAACATCCTTTTGACCTGATGAAGATCACTTGGATGAACCATTCCCATTTGACGCAAACGTCGGCCCCGTTTTGCAGATTTATGCTCAAGGATGTGGTTACCAAAAGCTCGAGCTCTTTTTACTCGACCAGACCCTGTCAACTTGAAGCGTTTTTTAGCTCCCGATACAGATTTCAATTTCGGCATAAATCCTACTTCCTTACTTCTGCTAACCCTATGACTTTACAGCACTTTCTGCCTGTTTAACGGGAGCTGCAGGAGTTTTCTTTTCTCCTTCGCTATCTCCGGAACCAGCGGGTTTTGCGCCTTTTTTCGCTCCCACTTTACCAGCAGGTGCGAAAATCAAAGATAAAGCTTTCCCTTCCATCTTTGAATTTTGCTCCACAATACCCAAGGAACCCACCATGTCAACGATTTGCTTGATTAAAGCGTAACCTAAATCCGTGTGGGCCATTTCTCGACCCCGAAAACGGATCGAAACTTTTACTTTATTCCCATCTTCCAAGAACTCTTTCACGTGTTTCACTTTGTACTCGATGTCGTGGGTTCCCGTCTGGGGCCGGAATTGAACTTCTTTTAAAACTGTAACCACCTGATTTTTCTTGGATTGTTGAGCCTTCTTCTTTTGTTGGTACTTGTATTTCCCGTAGTCCAGGATCTTACAAACCGGAGGGCTCGAAGTGGGAGAGATTTCAGCCAGATCAAGGCCGGCATTCATGGCAAGTTCCAGAGCTTTTCGAGTATCCATTACCCCCAACTGGGCGCCATCAGCGCCAATCAAGCGAACTTGAGGGGCTCGAATCTTATGGTTGATACGGATATTGTCTCCACCTGAACGGTTATCTCTTGGATTAATGGTTTACTCCTCCTGGTTTAAGAAGCGGTTCGATTTCTTTTTTAAACGCTTCTAAAGTTAAGTCATTCAGGGTTTCCCCTGTATTTTTTCGAACCGACAATGTTCGAGAATCTTTTTCTTTGTTTCCCAAGACCAGCATCAGTGGGACTTTTTGAAGTTGTGCTTCCCGGATTTTGTATCCGAGTTTTTCGTTTCGTAAATCTTCTTCCACTCTCAAACCCAAGCTTCTTAAATTTTGAGCCACTTCTTTGACATACTCTTCTTGTTCGCTGGTGACGTTGAGGACTAAAGCTTGAACCGGGCTAATCCAGAATGGGAAATGCCCGTTGTGGTGCTCCACCAAAATTCCCAAGAACCGTTCAATACTTCCCAAAACAGCCCGGTGGATCATGACTGGACGGTGGGCTTTGCCATCTGAATCCGTAAACTCCAATTGGAAACGTTCCGGCAAACCGAAATCCAACTGAATGGTTCCGCATTGCCAAGTCCGTTTCAAACTATCCTTGATATGGAATTCAATTTTGGGCCCGTAGAAAGCCCCTTCGCCTTTGGCAATTGTGAAGGGCCGACCGAAAGACTCCAAACTGTCTTGCAACGCTTTTTCCGCTTTATCCCAAGTTTCAGGAGTCCCCAAAAACTTCTCAGGACGAGTGGCCAACTTTAAATCCACTTCATTGAATCCGAAGAGATCGTAAATTCGAAAAGTGAAAGCAATCCCTTTCAAAGCTTCTTCACCGATCTGAGATTCTGAACAAAAAATGTGCCCGTCATCTTGGCTGAATGTGCGGGTTCGTAAGATTCCATGAGTGACTCCTGCTCTCTCATCTCGATGGAGTTTGGAGTATTCGGAAAATCGGAGGGGGAGTTCCCGGTAGCTTCTCTTGGTCGTGGCAAAGAGAGCTGCGTGGCCGGGGCAATTCATCGGCTTCAAACACAAAGTATCCCGTTCTTTGTGTTCCATCACGAACATGTTTTCTCGATAGTGTTCCCAGTGCCCGCTCGTTTTCCAAAGATCCGCTGTCATGAGCTGTGGGCAAATGACTTCTTCGAAACCCAAGCATCTGGTTTCTCTTCTCATGAAGTCTGCAAGAGCATTGAACAGCCACGCGCCTTTTGGAAGATAAAACGGCATTGCAGGAGCAATCGGCAAAAATGTGAAAAGCCCCAGCTCTGGCCCCAGTTTTCGGTGATCCCGTTTTCTGGCTTCTTCCAGACGGTGCAAGTGTTCGTCGAGTTCTTTTTGGGTTGGAAAAGCTGTGCCGTAGATCCGGGTCAGCATTTTGTTGTTTTCATTTCCCCGCCAGTAAGCCCCGGCGAGTGAAAGCAACTTGAACTTACCCAACTTTTTTAAATTCGGTACGTGGGGTCCCCGGCAAAGATCCGTAAACTCCCCTTGGGTGTAAGCTGAAACCACTTCATTTGGAGGAAAGCTGGAAATGAGTTCTGCTTTGTAGTTTTCCCCCATCGATTGAAAAAGGGTCACTGCTTTTTCACGAGGGATTTCCTGTCTGGATACCTCGAGTCCTCGAGAAGCGATTTCAGTCATCCGCTTTTCAATTTTAGGAAGATCTTCCGGAGTGATGGGCTCTGGAAAATCAATGTCATAATAAAAGCCATCTTCAATGACAGGGCCAATGGTGATTTGTGACTTGGGATAAAGTTCTTTCACTGCATGGGCGAGTAAATGAGCCGTGGAGTGTCTTAAAACCTCCAACCCCTCCGGAGATTCCTTGGTGATGATGGAAACTTGAGCGTCCTTTTCAAGTGGGCGATTCAAATCCCATTCTTTACCATCGACTTTGGCAGCAATGGCAGCTTCTTCAAGCCGTTTCCCAATGCTTGCAGCGACTTTTCCAGGCGTAACAACGCCGTCAAAGTTACGTTTGGATCCATCCGGTAGAGTGACCACGATTGGATTCATGAAAAAAGCAATTTAAGGGGTTGCAAAAACATCACAGGGAATGGATTCGGTCGGTCTGGATTGTGGAGTGAGCGAACAAAAAAAGCATCATGTAAACCCAATCTAACCTGAAAGAGCCGGGAAAATCAAGGGGACTCCTCGAGAATAGCTTTCGAACTTCACGGTATGGCTCTTGCTTTCTTCGGCCAACATGAAAAACTCAAATCACCTCATTTGGTTTGGCGCTCTTTTCTCCAGTTTTCTCTCAGCTCAAGTTGAGCTTCCCCCATACTTCAAAGCAGCTTATGCATTCGAGTTGCATGCGGAGGAGGACCAGAAAACTTCCAAATCTTTGATCGAACACTTGAGTTTTGGAGAACAAAGCCCCTCGCTTTTATCCATTAATGGAGGGGAAAAGGTCTTTTTTATGGATCCGCCCAGAGTGGACCGGTGTGGATTTCTTCATTTCGAGGGGAGTGCTGTTGTTTTAGAAAATAAAAGAGAGGTTCGGGGGGATGAAACCCGTTTTTATGAGCTTCCACTCAAAATCGATGTTTCCTGTCACCCAGTTCCGTTTCCCCGGTGTGGAACTTTTAGAAGCACTGAGAATGCCTCCAGCGGGGAGTACTTAATGGAGCAACTCCAACTTTATAGAGCAAAGTGTCAAGCTGTTCTGGTTCAGGGGGCCCAAGTTGAAGAGTTCTATGAAATCGGGCTCTCCAAAGGCCTTGACGGTTGATTAGTCGCGTTAGGTGGTGCGGCGCGACGTGGTTTGGGCGCTAAGTACTGGATATCTAAAAGCTTAGGGGCTATACTGGAACAATACTAGTTCCTAAAAAAGCCCCTCATGAAAATTATTTCATCCCTCATTCTGATCTCATCATTCGTTTTCGCTCTGAGTAGCTTTGCTGCTGAGACGACCGAAATTGAGAAACAACTTTCTGAGATAGGCTCCATTCCGAATGAGGAAATTCTCGTGATTCAGCGAAAATTCACGAGGAAGGAATGGCGGCACGAAATTACTCCCTTAAATTTTGGCGGGATTCCCTTTGGAACAGTCCGCAGAACGATGACCAGCGGCGGAAGCTACACACTCCATTTGAAAGATTGGTTTGCTTTGGAGCCGGTCAATTTCACTTTTTCCAAAAACTTTTTTACGAGTTTCACCGAAGACATCAACAACGCATCCTCAAAAAACCTGCGTCCGGATCCCCAGCGAATTATGTATTTTCTAACGACTGGGATCCAACTGACTCCCATTTACGGGAAAATGGCGACACTTTCCAAATTCATCGCCTATATCGAGCCCTATTTTGGCTTGGGGGGCGGAATCGCAAAAACAGAAACCGATACTTATTTTACGTTTTATCCCGCTGTGGGAATGCGGGTTTATTTCCGCGAGTGGTTTTCAATGAAGCTTGAACTCCGCGATTACATGTACACGGAACAGACGATTAACCCGACTAATCAAGCTCGAACGCCTACATTTCGGAATAACTACGCTGTTGGGCTTTCTTTGAGTTTCTGGCTGCCAAAAATGCCACTTTAGACAGTATCAGTAAGTAAGTTTCAAAAAACAAAAAATGGGGTCCAAACACATGAGTCACCACGTTTTAAAAACTGGGTTCTTGGTTTTTCTAATCTCTTTTCATCTTTGCCATGCTGACACCCCCAAAACCAATCAACTGGAACAAGGCCGCAGGTACTATGAGTCGGGGGATTATGACAGGGCGCTGGACGTCTTGTTCAAAACAATCAACTCAACCTCGGATGCCAATATCAGAAACAGAGCGCTTTACTATCAAGGGCTTGCTCTCTTTGAACAAGGTCTTTTTTATTCGAGTTACTTGTCCTTTCGTGGTGTTTTGATG
>Ga0214917_10002080_pt1 | contig 24972 bp, 32 predicted proteins | sample LL_1208_BB_MetaG_FD_177983 | JGI IMG/M metagenome (GOLD analysis project Ga0214917, IMG submission 177983) | Freshwater microbial communities from Lake Lanier, Atlanta, Georgia, United States - LL_1208_BB | ecosystem: Environmental > Aquatic > Freshwater > Lake | place: USA: Georgia | collected...
CCGGTCCTTGACCATCTTCACCGCCTCGAGCTTGAACTCCCGGCTGAATTTCCTTCTCGTATCCATAAACAACCTCCAGTTCCATTTCACACCTTAACAAAGTGTCTTTGAAACCAGCAGCAGCCCACGAATGGGTCCTACAGATCTAAAAAATTGGGCTGCGAAAAATTGTGGTGGAGTACTTATCAAATCATCATGGTGATTTTTACTCGGTACCCGTCCAAGTTATCGGGTTACCAAGTATCGGTTGTCCATCTCCTAGTCTGAAACAAAACTGTAGTCATGTCTACAAACAGGAACACAGATATGACAACACACAGAGAACTTCAGCAGCTTGGATTAGACAGTTTCACCATGTCTCAATTCACTGGGACTGGTGCGTATTACAGGATCAGTCGCAGGCACCTGCTGACAGATGGCACCAAACACTTGGCAGAAAAGGGCGAGTGCTTTTGGATGATGGATGCTATTGCCAGTCATTTGTGCGAGATCGGCACTGAGGATTGGTTTGTACTGGTTCGGGTCAAAGTCACAGAGTCCAGAGCATTAATGGTCTACGAAGATGGCAATGACAAGGAACACGCCAGGCAGGAGATTCCCTACACAGACTTTCCCCTTGAGTCGATCACGCTCTACGCTTGCTGGGATCAAGAAAACTGGATCATCATGCTGCCTAGCGAATATTAAGCAAGTTAAGCTGTTGCACACATCTGAAAAATAAACTACAGTGTAGTTATGAGCAATATCAAATTTGAATGGGATGCTAGAAAAGCTTCTGCAAACGAAAAGAAACATGGCATTTCTTTCGACGAGGCACGTACCGTTTTCTTTGACGAAAACGCTAAGTTGATTGATGACCCCGATCATTCCGATGATGAGGAGAGATTTGTTCTGCTGGGCTTAAGTAGCTCACTCAAAGTTGTGCTGGTTTGTCATTGCTATCGTGAAGAGGGAAATGTGATTCGAATCATTTCTGCACGCAAGGCCTCCACGCATGAATCTAAGCAATACCGATAAGAGGTGTACTATGAGAAAAGAATACGATTTCAGCAAGGCGCGTAAGAATCCTTATGCTGCGCAGTTAAAGAAGCAGATCACTATTCGTTTGGATGAGGATTCAATTGGTTACTTCAAAGGTATTTCGGAGCAAGTTGGCATCCCATATCAAAGCCTGATCAACCTTTATCTTCGCGATTGCGCAATGCACAACCGTAAGTTAGATCTGCGTTGGAAATGATTGGTCAACGAGCTTTCTTTAAATTCAATTTGAGTTTTTGACCTGATTTGGGCCAGATTGGATGCTGTGAAATCCATACTGAGCCCAAAGCAACCATCGTGCTTCATGCGCGTTTATGGCTCGAATTTCTGTTTTGATGACTTGGCTGCGGCCTTTGACTTGTGCCCGAACCAACGCTTGGTAGGTATGCATCAAGTACTTATCTAAAAAAAAGACCTGCTCTTTTTCTCGAACCCATTCGTCTCGTGAACAGGAGCTGCATGCCTTCGGCATGTGGCTGCTATGCCACTCCAAGACCCCACTTATGCGATAAATTTCATAAATCGAAGCAAGTAAATTACTATATGTCTGTGACTTTTTTTGTGGTCATGAAATCTGTAAAAAAGTGCTAAATACGCTGGAAATCCTAGATTTAATTTGCAAGGAACGTGTATCCAGTGATCAAGCTCACAGTCCATGAGTCGGTTGAAGCAGCCCTACAGAAGGCTTTCCCAAGGCCAGCTGCGTCTGCCAAACGGGCGCTGGCTAAATACATCAGCGTTGTGGAATCCATGCTGTTTGATGCCCTACAACGTGGGCAAACACCCGAGCAATGCAAACTAGGAATTTACGCAATTTCACTAGACCAACTGGCAAACAAGGGCGGACAGATCGGACCCAAAAAAGATTCGCGTGCATAAATGGCTGACGGACAACGACTGGGACATCGTCCAAACGGTGGTCAAGGGCACCAAGTTCTCTGGTCAGTATTCACAGGTCAAGCTCACTTCACTGGTAACTGTACAAAACAACTTACAGGTTCCTGCTGCATCCCTGTCTGCTGCCACATCAACCTTGTAGTAACCATGCGCCAAGAGATTCCGCATGTCATAGGCAAAAGCAAGTGGTAACTCGGGATGCGCAGCAACAAATTCTGGTGCTAAGCGTTCTATATTTTTGCTGGCCTCTCCAATGATCTCAAAATTACGAATCACTGCATCTTGAATCATTCAATTCGTTAGAAAGGAAACTTCATCAATGTCTTCGCAGTAATTTTGAATTTGTGAAATGGCTTCAAGGATATGCCCGAGATAATCCATTAAACGCAGGTTGGGCTTGGGCAATCACAGACTGTCGAAAACTGTCTGGTAATGCGCCAGGGGTGAGCACATCTACAGGCACGCCTAGTAAGTTGCGAAGCTTGTAGCGTATGGCGCCTAGGTCAAAAAGCGTAGTCTCGGAAGTGGTGTCAACAAGAATATCTAAATCACTTAGCTCTGTATCCAAGCCCTGTGCGACAGATCCAAAAACGCGAGCATTCAGCGCTCTGTGCGCCAGGACGATTTCGCGAATTTCTGTGCGATGTGTTGCAAGAGCAAGGGAGGGTTTCATGTTGTGTTTTAACTTTGTTTTTAAATTTTATGCTCAGTTGTAGTTTTCTCCAACCTGAGCACCCAGTGCGCAAAACTTCTGGGTATTTAAGCACTCATTTTTTCAAGAGAAAACTCCACATACTTTGTCTCGTTCCGTGACTTGCAAGCCGGTTAGGTGAGAGTTCAAAACGCACAAGCGTAAAGACTCTTTACGCTTGCTTTTCTATAAGTTCTAAAATCTTTTGAAAAATAATATTGAATAATCTATATATATTTAAACCATACTACTTTAAAACGAAGTGACGTTTTAACTTGTTGACTTTAAACATGAAATTGGCACATTGTCGGAGTCTTCACACGGCGGGGGTCGGGGGTTCGAAACCCTCACCACGCACCAGAAAATTCCCATTCAATTCAAAAACTGAGCATTGGCCTATCGATAGTTCCTGACAGGTCTCAGTTCGTGCGCCGCGCTGTACATTAAAATGCTTAAGTCTTGGTCTGGTTCACAGGCCAAGCCCCTTGGGTTAAAAACTTTTTTTGCTGATGATTCAGTAGATGGAAGGGACGTCATGAGTAAACGATTTATCAGATGGGTTGAAGCATGGATCGAGGAAAACATACTTCCCGGTGCCAATCCCGACATTGAAAGCCACGAAGTAAAAGCAAAGCGGCTGACGGAAAAACTGTTTGATGAAGCGGTCACTGCTGGCTTCACGACAGCCGAGTCAGAGGAGGAGCGGGAGCGAGTTCTACCCTTGGTACTGGCAGCTGTATCGGACAGCACCGACTTTGATATCGATGTCTATCGTCTCAAGTCGGAACTCGCGAATGAGAATGAAGATGGCGATTGAGCTGGGCAACTGGTACAGTCCTGAGTACTAATTTAATGGTGCGGGACGTTACTGCGATACAAATGGGCTGAGATAAGTTTAATAAATAATCTAGATGATTAAAAGTTGACAAAGCATTTATTTCGCTAACTTTAAACCATTGATCTTCATCAGCAAATAAATATTTTTCAGTTCTGCCTTTTCACAATCAGGACCGCCTACCCAGCGTGACAAAGCATGGGCAGGAAGTTGTATCTGCTTTCCTTCTAATTCCACTTCTACTCTGAAATAGCAGGGGTTGAATTCACGAAATGCAATGACTTTTGCCCAACGTCCGATCGGCCAAGGCTTTTTCATCACGATGACATGGTCCCCAGGCCGCGCCAGACATTTCAAATTATTTTCATACGCAACTTGAATTTCATTGCTAGAAGTTTTTGCACTGGCACTTGCAAAATCGTTGGCAAATTGAATAAATTGTTCAGCTCTCATACCCCTAGATTCGGTTCGAATGGGCTAATTCTTTAATGCATTTAGAGTGGACCATATTTTCGAACTGGAGTGCCCGTTCAGCACCAACTGACATTCTTGGATCAAAAAATGACCATCTAAGTATTATTTATATGTAAAGATTCCCCGACCTTATGGCTAAGTTGTGTACTGAACATTCACTGACCGAATGAATTCACAATAGTAAAAAGGGCAGTTTTGATTTTCATTTTTGAATGTTTCAAGTCTTGACATTACCCACATAGATCAGAAATTGTTTCAATATCTGAACTAAGGAGCAGATATTTCAATCATTATTTCATTGCGTCTGAGCATGGGCAATGTCCACGGTGGGTCGTACCTGGACAATTGCGGCGAGCCTAGGGTTTTTAAGTTATTTTTATGGGCCCATTCATAGGCTTCCATACTTTTATTCTGAACTTTAGAAAGTGTGTTCAAGCCTGAATAATTTAGGACAACAAAGTATTTCACAGGGATTTCTTTTAAAGTGACAGCATTGTTTTTGGGTTTAGGAATAGATGCAAGCGTGTATTGACTGGGCATTGCGAATTTAACAAGCCACTGTTTTGCCGTTTGCATACTCACTGATTCCTGCTGGGGTTGCAAGGTCACGGGTGCAGTCATGGCTATTTTTTCACTCTGTGATGAACTGGCAGCTTGGTTGTTGCCAAATATGTAGTCAGCAATCAGCCTGAAACCTTTGCTAGATGCCTCGTCCATGTCACCATCGACCAATGTTTCAGCCACTAAGTAAGGTGCGTATTTTCGAATTTCGTAGGAACCTTCTGTCCGCAAAACTTCATACTTGGGTTCTTCGATAGCCATCACGTTTCCTGACCATAAATAAATGAATAACACAGAAAAGAGAAATTTTTTTGCTGTCATCATATTGTTTCCTGTCAACTGAATCGATGGAGTATTGAATACATGATGCATTATTCACTGTACCGAAGATCGATGCTTGATTGCTTGTTCGTGAATGAGCGTTCGGTCTTCCTTTGTGAGCCTGTTTAGATTTTTTAATTGCATCAACATACGTGGATTTTTGGCTAAAGTATCAGTATGCGTGTGTAAGTAGTCCCAGTACAAAGTTGTGAAAGGGCAGGCCTTTTCGCCGACTGATTCGGCAGGATTGAATTGACAGCCTTTGCAATGGTTGCTCATGCGGTCGATATATTTACCACTCGCTATGTAGGGCTTGCTGGCCATCAGGCCGCCGTCTGCAAATTGACTCATCCCTAAGGTGTTGGGCAACTCTACCCATTCAACGGCATCCACATAAACACTCAAGTACCACTGATGTACTTCTTTGGGATGAACGCCTAAAAGCAATGCATACAGACCAGTCACCATCAAGCGCTGTATGTGGTGGGCATAGCCATGGGTAAGTGTTTGCTCAATAGCATCCCGCAAACAAGCCATTCGTGTGTCCCCTGTCCAGTAAAAACTTGGAAGCGATGCATGTGCATTGTTTGAATTGAGTTCAAGATAGGTCGGCATGTGCGTCCAATAAATACCCCTGACATATTCCCGCCAGCCAAGTATTTGACGAACAAACCCTTCCACTGCTTCCAAGGGTGCATGGCCATTGTTGAAAGCTGTCAAAGCTGAATCTATAACTTCTCGGGGATTTAAAAGCTTTAGATTCAACGCACTTGAAAGATGGGAGTGATAAAGCCAAACCTCGCCCTCCCACATGGCGTCTTGGTAAAGTCCAAAGCTAGGAAGACGCATCTTGATGAAATCATCCAAGGCTTCAAGCGCTTGTGCGCGTGTCACTGGCCAAGCAAAAATCTCCAAAGAACCTGGGTGTTTATTGAAACGTGATTGAACGATGTCAATGACTTTTTGGGTTATTGCATCAGGTATAAATCGCGATGGCTTTGGTAAATGGGCCGGCCCCTTTTTGCCAAAGCTGCCTCTGTTGTCCGAGTCAAAATTCCACTTGCCACCGATGGGTTGTTTTCCATTCATCAAAATACCAGTCTTTAACCTGAGCTCTCGGTAGAAAAATTCTTGACGCAATTGTTTACGACCTTCAGCGTGGGCTGAAAATTCGCGAACGGTGCTGAAGAAATGCGTGTCATCCCTGATGTCTATAGGTATACCCAGCTGTTGGGTGATGTGGCGTATGCTTTGCAAGACGCGCCAATCTCCTGGCGCAGTCAAGATGATGTGTTTCGGATTGCATTGCTTAATTGTTTTTTCAAGTTCTTTTGCCAAAGTACCAAGATTGTCTGGGGCATCAATTTCGCTGTAAATGACATGCCAGCCTTTGTCCCTTAATGCCGCCGCAAAGTGACGCATAGCACTTAAAAATAGAGTGATTCGCTGTTTGGCAGACGCGACGTGCGTAGATTCTTCATCCACTTCCGCCATCCATACCGCATCTTGACCGGGATCAAAATCTACCAGAGCTGATGAATCTTCATTCAGTTGGTCGCCAAGAACTACCACCAGATGACGTACAGGGAATGCCATGGAATCCTAACTAAGTTGATTGATGTCGGCTCGCAGTACTGTTGATGCTTACTTGCAAACATGTACATATTATTCGAAATTCTTTAGCAGAAAGATCGGCTAAGAATTACGCTGGTGGATCTATGGCTGTGTCTTGATGATTATGTAGCGTGGCTTGATTTAGCTTGTCGACAAGCCTCAGAGCAGTACAAGACCTGATCCCAATTCTTAGCCCATGCTTTGCGCCAGCTCATATCTCGCCCACAAACTTTACACGGCTTGCTGGGAAGATTTTTTTTATTGCCTTTAAATGAAGCTGTATTCGACATGAATAAATTTGTCTGCGTGGGGTGAACTAGCGGAATGGTTAGTCCTCAGAGTTTTAAGCCAAGGGAAGGATACCAGTTCGGTTTTACAGAGATGATTTAGTCATAAGCTAAATCACCCGTTTGCTTCGGGGTATTTGATCGCACATCCAGTATTTTTCTTCTGGCTATTTCAGCAATGAGTATGCCAAGGGGAGCAGACACCCAAATACACAACAAAATATTCGCAGAAGGGTAATCGCGCAGCACAGGGCCCATCACAAACAATATGACTCTAAACAGCCAAAAAGCGCCCCACATAGAGCCGGCAAATCTAATCATCCAAATTCTATGGCTGGTTATATCGCCTCTTCGAATGGCTAACACCCCCATCACGGCACAGCCATAAACAAAAAATGACATTGACCAAAAACCATACATGGACAGGTTTCCGCCATATTCATTGACTGAACCGTGGGAGGCGGCTAACCAAATAGCGCAGACTGTACCAATGGTCAAACAAGCAAAAGATATTTTTCCAAGGTAACTGTGCATTGCGGCATTAGCACCTGTTCCAGGTCGCGAAAGCTGGATATGCATGAGTACAAAAACGATGGAATTGAAGCTCAGGTGAGCGTAAAGAAGATTTGTCCTCAATTCGGTCCCATTGAGAAAGCGATCATAAAAAGCTGTGCCCCATGAAGGATGCAATTCATAAGTGGCACCCCACACAGTGCAGGTATTGGATGGACAAGTGGCCAGTGCGGCTGCCGTTTGGCCAGCTTGCAAACCTAGGTTATCAAGTACATCGTAGATGCCAATAAAAAATGCGATGGCTGCCGGAGCGCCCTCAATCAAGTAGCGGACATTCATGAACAGCAAAAATGCAATGCCGAAAATAATAAACGGTGTAAATTTTTTGCGGGTCAATCCCAGCAACAGTAAACCCACCCAAACAACCAACGCACCAAAGAAAACAATAAGTCCAAACGGCATTTGCATATGTTGACCTGCTTTAAGCAATTAAATTTGACTGACGATGTTGCTAATACTATTCGTTACATTATGAGTATGTCAATGGGGTAAGTCGTTAATTTGAATCCCAAAAATTTGCCTCAAAGTTCTTGGCCTCAATAACGTTGTGCGTACTTTGAAACTCGTTTAAAGTACCGTTTCTTTGAGTAACCTTGGAGTGAATTGCCATGAAACGTTTTTTCAAATGGTGCAGTCTGTGGGTGCTACTGAATTTAACTCCGGCTTTCGCGGCCATGACAGAAGCTGAAATTATCAAAGCGCTGTCTTTGCCTGAAAACAGTACTGGCAATATTGCAGATGCAGTGGATGAAGCCACTGGCGCCAGGGGATGGATGTCTGCTGACATGAAGCCTATCTTTGATGCGCGTATCGTGGGTCGCGCCGTTACTGCTGTATTGCGGCCTGTACTCAAAGGCGATACCCGCAAATATCCCAACTATGCTCTGGAAATTTTAGATCAAGCCCCCGAAGGATCGGTGTTGGTCTACGTCATGCAAGACGGTCTGGACATTGCCGCCATGGGTAACTTGATGGGTACAACAGCCAAAGTTCGCAATTTGGCTGGAGCAGTGATTGATGGTGCTGTTCGCGATGTTGCTGAGCTCAGACAAATTGGTTTTCCTGTTTGGTCTCGTCGCATCACGCCAGCAACATCGGTAGGTCGCATGGTGAGTTCTGAAAAGCAAGTGCCCGTCAAATGCGGTGATGTAATGGTCAATCCAGGTGACTACATCGTAGGAGACACCGACGGCATTGTGGTGGTACCTGCTACGCACGCAGAAAAAATTATCGAGTTGCTGAAACAGTACGACGACAAAGAATCAAAAATGATGCCCATCATCAAAAAAGAAAAATCTATGCTCAAAGCGCTGGAAATTTACAACAGATACTGATTAGTTTTTTTCAAGGCTTGCATACAGCTTGATGAAATGCTCATGGCGTGATTGACCCATCGCTTTAAGGGTTGCATATCCCGCATTCTGCTGGCTCAGCAGTCTCAACCGGATTCATTGTCAAATGAGACTTGAATTCGCAATAGTTGCAGGACCAAGTTTCACAGGCAGGTACATGGGTTGGGAATCCACAGGCTCTGCAAGGTAAGCCGGTTTCAGCTTTGGTTTTCCAATAGCCTGGCATATCACATCTTCTCTTTACCGTGCTTGGTCAATAAAGAAACTGTTTTGTTTCTGTAATCTATTTTCATGATGCCTCCTCATTGAACAACATACTGCGCGACATAGGTGTAGGCTGGAATGCCTATCAACAAATTCAGTGGAAAAGTGATACCTAGCGACATACCAAAATAAAGTGAAGGTCTGGCTTCAGGTATGGCTGTTCGCACGACAGCAGGTACGGCAATATATGAAGCACTTGCAGCCAAAACCATTAAAAGTGCTGCGTCACCTGCTGATGCATCAATGATCAATGCGGATATAAGAGCTATACATGCATGAATGATTGGTGCAAAAACAGCGTAAGCAATCAAACTGACAGGCATTCCTTTCAATTGGTGCGAATTTCTAGCTGTCATCAATCCCATGTCTAACAAAAAGAAAGCCAACATTCCTTTGAATAAATCCCCAGAAAATGGTTGCATTGCAATTTTTCCTGCATCGCCGGTAATTAAACCAATGAGCATCGAACCCAAAAGCAGGAGTTGGGCGCCATCGGTGAAAGATTCATGGAGTATTTTTCTAAAAGAAATTGGTTCCGTGAGCTTTGACTGATCTGTTGAGATATTTTGAGTATGTAAGCTCGATTCTGAGCTCTGGTGTCTCAAATTATTCGCTAACAAAACAGCTAAGATAATGGCTGGGGATTCCATCAAAGCCATAGCCGCTGCCATATAGCCGCCGTAACTTATTTCATGATTATCTAGATATTGAACTGCGGTGACAAAAGTAACAGCACTGACTGAACCATAGGTGGCGGAGACGGCTGCTGCGTCAAAATGTGGTAACACTCTTTTGAGTATGAAATATCCAATCAACGGAATGACAATGGCAAGCGCGATTGCAACGCCGAGACTTGCGGCTACTTCTTGTGTAAAGCTTGATTTTGATAATGCAAATCCGCCTTTGAGCCCCAAAGCCATTAATAAATAGAGAGAAAGAAATCTTGAAATTGCGGGAGGAATTTCAAGATTGGATTTCAAACTGGCTGCTACAACGCCAAATATGAAAAAAAGTATGGCTGGGTCTAGTAAAGAATGCATTAAATCTTCCTTTTTCAGGAATTTTATGAAGACCCATTTCCTTTGTAAAATCAATTTTTAAATATTTAAATATAGATAAAAATCTATGAACATTACCTTTAAAAAATTGAAATTATTTTTGGCATTTGCTGAAACTAAAAGTGTCAGTGCCGCCGCAAAACAAATGTTTGTTACCCAACCGACAGCATCCATGCAACTTATGGAAATTACCAATGCGGTGGGATTGCCGTTGTATGAAATGATTTCAAAAAAAATCTACCTGACGGATACTGGTAAAGAATTGGCTGATACAGCGAGACAGATACTCAATACATGGGCTGCATTTGAACAAAATGTGGATTCAACAAATGGAATCACAAGAGGAAAATTAAAAATTGCAGTAGTCAGCACAGCCAAGTATTTCATGCCTCGTTTAATTGGTCAGTTTTGTAAAAAATACCCTGATATAGACGTTTCTCTTGAAATTTTGAATAGAGATGGTGTCGTATCTCGGATGCTGGATAACTTAGATGATATTTACATCATGTCTCAACCCCCGAAAGATATTGATTTAGATGATGATATTTTCATGGACAATCAACTTGTGGCTATTGCAGCACTGAACTCGCCCCTTGCAAAGCAAAAATCTATTCCACTCAGCACTCTTAAAGACGATAGGTTCATTCTTCGTGAAAAAGGTTCTGGTACAAGAATGACATCAGATAAATTCTTTAAACAATTTAAGTTTCATCCTAATATACGCATGGAACTAGGAAGCAATGAAGCCATTAAAGAAGCTGTGGCTGGAGGTCTTGGAATTGGTGTGGTATCAAAATACGCATTGCACGGGCGTCAAAAAGAACATGGCGTTTCGATGATTGACATCAAAGGTTTTCCAATCAGCTCTCACTGGCACGTCGTCAATCCTTCAAAAAAACAACTTTCTCCAATCGCCCATGCATTTAAAGCTGAGCTTTTCAGCAGTGCTGTTAAATTTGTTTCTACCACTCGCTCTGCTGGAAGCTCCATTTAAGAAGGCAAAAGGCACTAAGAGTTTCTTGCTCAAAAGGATTGAATGAATCAAATGTTGCGATGTCTTCATAACGCCTATCTTCCGTACTAACTTGAACTACTTTATTCCGTAATCTATGGGTATTTCACTGGTTACAAAAGATAGGATGGTTATGAAAACTTTATTTGGTGGGAACAAAAAAGGAAAGCAACACTTTGTGTAACACTTCGCTTTGTCTTTGAATATAGGCGGGCGAATATACATCAGCGTTATATGCGCGTTTAAGAATTTCAGCTTCTAAAAACGGGAAGTACATCACACCTAATACTGTTGGCACAAGATGTTCTGCCTTGGGTTTGCGAGTTGCTAATTTCAAGCCTTTACTGACTTTTTCAATCATCGATTTGCTTAATGTGTAACTTGGCAATAGGAACTGCTCGTAAAGCCATTCAGCTCTCGGACCGCCTTTGCCAGTTTCCTCTACCACAATACGCACCAACTGCGGATGGTGCGCTGCAAACTCAATCAACTTTTTGGCCATGAGCGCGATTGATTGAATGGCATTCAAATTAGACATCAAGACCTGCACTGATTTCAATTCAGCCATCAATGCCAGTTGCGCTTGACTGACCGCTTCTTGCCACAGTGCTTCTTTCGTGGCGTAGTGGTAGTGAATGAGCGGTTTTGCCACATTTGCTGCCTTCGCAATTTCTAAAATACTGGCGTGGTTGAACCCTTTTTCTGCAAACACATTCAATGCAGCGGTGCGTATGACCGCACTCGCATCTCTGTCGGTGCGTGCTGGTCGTCCTGGCTTACGTTTGGTTACAGCTATGGTCATTTGGTTCGAACTCTAACTGATGAAGACTAGGGAAGTCCCTAGCTTGCTGTTTAATTATGCCAAGCGACATAATTATTTGCAATCAAGCTTGATCAGGATTTAAACCATGCAAATGCCGCGCGGAATGCATTTGGGCTATACACCGGAAGAAATGGCAAGCAGCCCCTATGCCTCTTTTTTTCATAACGACATGGCCATATTGGCTGATCATGTCAAAGAGGCTTTGCTGATTGGCGGTCAGGCCAGCGAATTGTTTCCCTTGTTAGACCGTTCGGCTGAATTGTCAGACCCCGGTTACTGGCCGGTGGAAACGGGTTATGGACTTGGCTTAGACGGTTCGGTACAGGTTTTTGTTTTGACGCCAATGCCCGGGGTGACACCTTCCATGTGGGATTGGTGGTTTGCGTGGCACGGCAGTCAAGCACAACGCTATAAGTTGTGGCATCCACGTGCCCATATCCATGTGGCATGGGCCGATGGCCGAAATGATTTAAACCATTACGTTGGCCGTACCTCTCATGTGGTTGAGTACGTTGGTCATGAATTGTTAAGCCTCACTATCCGATTTGTACCTCCTTCCATTATGGGATTGAATGAAGACCGATTAAAGCAGCAAGGCGAAGTCGCGATTTGCGCTCGTGGCGGCATCGCTGGTACACCCATGGAAACCGGTTGGTTGGTTCATCACTTGCGTCCTGTCGAAGGAGGGTGTGAGATGCGTTCACGTTTTTGGTTAGGCGGCCAGAATGTTTGCGCCAGAGGTATGGACAACCGATGGGGGAGGTGGTTGGGTGGACTGGCTGCCCACTTCAACCCATTGAGTCCTACACAGGCCTCAGAACTCTTGGTGCACTGCGCTCAGGAAATGACCCATTTGGCCGCATTGTTGCCAGATCTCTATCAAACATTTGGCCCTACAAAGGCTTGACGCGACCCAAGGAATACACCATGAACAAAAGTCATTCCCAAGGACGCGTGATCAGACGCTCAGATGCTGGTTTTGAAGAAGCGGTGTTGGGCACCAGTTTCACGGTGCGCGACCCTGGGCGTAGACCAGACCTTGTAGTACAAGCCAATGACGTGTATGAAGTGATGGCAGCTGTGCGGCATGCAGCAAAAGACGGCATGCATATTGGCATGTGCTCGGGCGGCCACAGCTGGGCGCAAAACCATATTCGAGACGGCGGGCTGATGCTCGATTTATCTCGTCTCAAAAGTATAGATATCAACGCCACCCAGATGACCGCTGTGATTGGCCCAGGCGTATTGGCTGGTGAATTGAATGCAGCTGTTGTCAAGCATCAACTCTTTTTTCCGACTGCCCATGCCTATACCGTGGGCATGGGGGGGTTCTTGCTGCAAGGTGGCTTTGGTTGGAACAGTCGCAATGTAGGCATGGGTTGTCAAAACGTGATCGGTATTGATGTGGTGTTAGCTGATGGAACATTGGTTCATGCCAGCGCCACAGAGCATCCAGAGTTGTATTGGTCTGCCAGAGGCGCCGGACCCGGTTTTTTCGGTGTGGTGGTGCGTTTCCATTTACAACTGCACAAACGCGCTAAATTCATAGGCTTGAAAACACAGGTGTTTCGTATCCAGCATTTAGAGCAAGTCATGCGCTGGGCAGACCAAGTGGGGCCAAAGGTGTCGCCACAGGTGGAATTTCAAATCGTCATGAATCCCAAGGCCTTGTTGATCAACTCTCACGGTATGGAAGTGATTGCGCCAGTGATGGCCGATAGTTGGTCTGAGGCGCGTGAGTTAGTGAGTTTCATGACACGCAGTCCGGTTCGACATTTGTCAAGTTTGCATCTGCCACTGTTGCCTATGTCGTTGGAATTCATGATGAAGACCGGTGAGAAAACGCTGTTTCTCTCCAACACGCGTTGGAGCGCAGACAACATGTGGATGAACGATCCCATAGAGCCTTTGTTGCCAGCGATGCGTGAAATTGCAAACACCCAACCACCTCATCCCAGCCATGTGCTGTGGCTTAACTGGAACGGTCCCGCTCAGCGACCTGACATGGCCTTTTCGGTGGAACACAGAACCTATCTTGCGCTTTATTGCGGCTTGGGCAAGGGCGTTGATGAAGCCCAACACGTGAATTGGGCAACAGACCACATGAAGGCATTGGAGTCATGGAGTCGAGGCATCCAACTCGCTGATGAAAACCTCGCACGTCGGCCTGCCAAATTTGTGTCGAACGCCAACATGGCTCGTCTCGATCAAGCCAGAGCAAAGTATGACCCAGAGGGACGCTTTCATCCTTGGATGGGTCGATTACCGATCCAAAGTTCATGACCATGACCACTGCCGTTGATACAAAAGCGCCATTCATACTTTGGGGCACACCGCACTCGCTGTACACGGGTAAGGCACGGTCTTGTCTGATCAAGAAAGGTCTGTCTTTTCAGGAAAAATGTCCCTCGCATCCTGATTACAAAACTCGCGTTCGACCAGCGGTTGGAATGGTGACTTTTCCTGTGCTCGAAACGCCTGAGGGGCAATTCATTCAAGACTCTACAGACATCGTTACCTATCTTGACGGGTTGGAAGATATAACGTCGCCTACTAGCATGAGGCCGTCCACATCTGTACAACTGGTGGTGGCACGATTGATCGATGGTTTTGGTCTTGAAGGTATGTTGCAGCCTGCAATGCATTACCGATGGAGCTACCGCGATGAGCAAGAGCTGTACTTACAGACCGAATTTGGGCGGGGACTGTATGGCGGTGAGGATCGCGAAGCAAGGCGTGCGGCTGGCAGGCGGGTGATGGATTTCTTCAGTTCCAGTTTGCCAGCGCTGGGTATCAATCCACAGACAGCCCCTTTGATTGAAACTGCATACGAGGAACTGCTGGAAATATTAGATATTCATTTTCAGCGTTACCCCTATGTGATGGGATATCGTGTGAGCATTGCCGACCTTGGCCTCATCGCACCCTTGTACGCTCACCTCGGGCGAGATCCATACCCTGCTGCGTTGATGAAAAAGCGTGCGCCAAATGTTGCACGTTGGGTAGAGCGCATGCAACTGCCTAATATGCCAGATGGCGAATACACAACTGATGTTGCTGATTGGTTATCGGAAGACGCCATTCCGATGACGTTGGAGCCGCTGCTGGCATTGATTTTCAAGGACTGGGAGCCACAGCTTGTGGCTGACATTTCCATTTACCAGCGATGGATCAACGCCCATCCTGACAAACAAACTGGAGATCTCATCAACGTCAACGACAGTCGATTGGTTCACCCCACACTGGGCATGGTCAGCTATGAATGGCGAGGTATTCGTGTGCAACGCGCTAGTGCAGTTCATGGCTTGTGGTTGTTTCAATTAACGCAGGATGTAGTGCATGCAATGTCATCCGAGGCGTCGCAACGCTTCGCTACATTGCTCAAGCGTACGGGGGGACAGGCAGTGATGGATTTGACTTTTCCGCGTCCCATGGCTCGACTCAACAACGTGTTGGTTTTGAGCTAGAAGAAGACACTTTTCATGAAATCCTCGTCCGATATGTTGTCACTTATTTTGACCAAGGTGATGTGCGACACCCATGCCACGGCTCAATCTATTCAATCTGCAGATAGCGTTCTTTAGGCTTCAAGAAAAAAAGCTCAATGCCCAGATCTCAGTTGATCCAGCGTGACAAATTCAAGGGCTTTTGAGTGCGTGCTTTCCAAAATCACAGGAGGTGCCACACCAGCTGCAAAGGCCTCTTTCCAACGCAAGGCACACAAGCACCACTTATCGCCATGTTTAAGTCCTTTGAATCTGTATTCAGGCCGCGGTGTCTTCAAATCGTTTCCTTGCTTGAGGGTGAAATCTAAAAAATCCTGCGTGATACGGGCGCAAACGACGTGACTTCCATGGTCCTGACTGTCAGTCTTGCAGCAGCCATCTCTGAAAAATCCAGTCAGCGGGTCATAAGAGCATGGAATCAATTCAGTACCAAGTACGTTGAGGGTTTGTTTAATCATGAGCGTGCATTTTCTTGATCACAAATTCCATCAATCCCTCACAAGCTTCCTCAACCAAATCGAGAACGTATTCAAAATTCTTTTCGTCACCATAGTAGGGGTCAGGAATCACAGTGGCATCGGAAGTTTTTAAAAACTCTGCAAACCCTCTTATTTTGTGGTGTAGAAGAGGAGGACAACGTTGCTCAAGTAAGGCGCGGTTGTCCCAATCCATGGTGATCAGTAAGTCAAAGTTTTCAAAATCGCCTTCGTTGACAGCCCGCGCCCTTAAATTGGAAAGGTCGTATCCACGTTTCAGTGCATGCAATTGACTGCGCGAATCAGGAGGAGAGTTAGGATGATAGTTGTGCGTACCAGCTGAATCTACATGGATTTGTTCATCGAGTTTGCTATTTTTCAGTTTTGTTTTAAATACGCCTTCAGCAGTAGGACTGCGACAAATATTGCCCATGCAAACAAACAGGATTTTGAGTTTGTGATCATTCATTTTTTTAAGAAAAGTTAAAAATCAAATCCGAGTTGTATGTCGTCTTTTTGGGGTTGCCGAGATTGTTTGACAACGGGTTTGTGCTTTTGACGAGATGCATGCTTTTCAACCACTTCTTTTTTGCCAGCCCTGACTGATGGGGTTTGTCTGAGCTGGTGAAGTCTTTGTTTAGATTCCCGCGTGGCCATGGCCAAGTCCACCACAGGTTCAACGATGTCGATTTCATTAACTCTGGGAATGGGTGAGTCTTGGGGAATCAGCCAAGGTTGGAACAACCAAGGCTGTGGAACAGCTCTCATTCGGGGTAGCCAATGCCTGACAAAATTCCCGTTCGGATCATGGTCTTGCGCTTGCTTGATAGGGTTATATACCCGGGTCGTGTTGATGCCCGTGGTTCCGGACTGCATTTGCAGTTGGCTCCAATGGATACCGGGTTCGTAATCTAAAAATTGTGTAGCCAGCCAATTCCCCACTTCACGCCAGTGCAGCCAAAGCGGATAAGCTGCGACTGAAACCAACATGGCACGCATGCGGAAATTCAGCCATCCCGTTTCCCTGAGCATCACTACGCAGGCGTCAACCATAGGCCAACCAGTTCTTGCATCTTTGAGCGCTTCAAAATATTCGTCATTGAATTCTTTCTCCCGAAGTCCATCGTAGCCACGGTGCATGTTTTGCCACTCAATAGCAGGCTCGCTCTCCAGTTTTTGTATGAAATGACAATGCCAGTGAAGGCGGCTGATAAAAGCGGTTAGGCCCGCACGGTGTCGACTGGCCTGTGGTGGAAGTTGAACAAGTTGTGCTCGGGTTTGCTGCACCACTTCGCGCATGCTGATGCAACCATAGGTCAAGTATGCGGATATTCGCGAGCATGCCTCGGGTGCCGACAGAGGAGAGGAAATACCGCCTCGATAACCAATACTGCGTGCATGTAGAAAACTGTGTAAAGTTTTCAACGCGAGTGTGCGACCCCCGAGCTGTCGCTGAGGTGGGTTATGTTGCAAGTGTGATGGGGCGTTGATTGTCAGACCACCTGTGCTGGGCGGGCGCCAAAAACGCAAGACCTCACAATGTGTTTGAGGCGTGCGCATATGCTGCTCCCATGCGCTTTGCCACACGTCACGATTCTTTAGACGACGTACAACGCCAAACTGAGCAAATTCATGCCAAGGGATAGCTTGATGTCGACACCAATCAGCTACTTTCTGGTCACGCGAATAAGTCCATCCGTTACCTGTTTCTTCATGTGAATACAAAGCATTGAATGGCGCCTCTTTCCAAATGTCAGACAAAACTGTGACCATGTCGCCATGATGAATCTCAATTTGGCCACCCAAACTGCGTAAATGTGCATCCACATCTTGCAAGGACTCGCGGATGAATTCAAAGTGCTGAAGTGCCGTGTCGGGTTGAAGCCAGAGTTCTGGCTCAACGACGTAGATACAGCGCACTAGTCCTTGTTTGCTAGCCTGCGTAAGCGCTTCATGGTCGTGCCATCGTAAATCGCGCTTGAACCAGACTAAGGCATAACTCATTTCAAATACCTACCAGTTAGAAGCGTTAGAAAAATTTTTCACAAACGGTACTGCCAAGCAAATACCAGCAATTACTGTGAGTTGAAGTCTCATGCTCAACCATTGCGACACACCAAATTGCGGATATCTTTTGAAGTCTACAAAAAAACAAATCCACAGGGTAATGAATTGAATTTCCAGCCCCCAATGGGTGTCAACAATCAAACTGCCCCATGCCATGAGGCTAGGAATAACGCCCCACATAATGGCAATAGGATCAGGCTGTTCCTCACGCATGGACAGTCCCCAATGGATAGCGCCCAAGAAACTGATTATGGTTGCTCCATAAGCCAGTAAGCTGAACAAGTTGGTTGACTGTTGTGTGCCATTCAATAAAACCGACAGTGCAGATAAGCAAATAAATGGAATGAGTCCTGCGTATCCAATGGTTTTAGCTATCAAGGACGGTGATGAGGGATTTGTATGCATCATGTAGTAGTTTCAATTGAATGATTTAAAAGTAGAACCCTAGCAATTGATTGGCAGCGTAGTTACGGTACAGACTTTGTGAGACAGGAAGTCACGGATGAAAGACGCGGCCTTGTGCCGTTTGGTGTAACCACTCAATAACAACACGCTTACCAAGTCGTGTTACTTTGGACACGACTTTGTTCAGACCCCCAATCAAATTTATGGATTTACCGCCGATAGTAAATAAAGACCACAAGTCATTTTTAATCCAATTTAAGTGATGGGTTGCGACTGCTCTGAAAACTAAGCTCAGTAATATCGACTGAGTTTTTTATTTCTGCTGAGGCTTCATATGTTGATACTGTGGGCATGCACATTTTTTCGCCGTCCCAAACTTGGCCACACCAACAAACACCTTCAGTATTGATGATGCAAGTACCAGTACCACAGCATCTTGGGTCTTCGCTCATGGTTGCTCCTTTTTCTCAGGTGTAAGTTTTAGCAATTGGCTCTTCGGTGATCTGCAATGTGGCGGTCATTGAACTTCATAGATGGATCTCTCAAGGCACGATGTTTGGTTGCTCTACCAGTAACTCTCTTTCTCCACATCCTAAAAGAAGGGGGCTTTAATTCAGAACGCATGAGACGTATGACCTCTGCTTCTGTCATCCCGAAGCGCTCTTTGATAGTTTCAAAAGAAGTGCGGTCTTCCCATGCCATTTGTATAACATGGGATATGTCGCCTGCAGTCAAGCCCTTGTGATTAATGATTTTGAGGACAGACATTGAGAGTGGTGGGTTGAGATCTGAGGTGAAGAATTGAAAAAATTCCGACTATATTTATGGGTAACTACCCTTTGAATAATACAATTTATTGTGAATTTATGCTAGGTTAACTCAATGTGTGGTCATGCTTTGAGTTTGTAAGTGGGGGACAATAACAATGAATTGACTACCAAGGGCTTGAAAAAATGCAGGACACATCGCAAGCTTTTGGCCACTTAAATGATGTCTTGCGCTTGCTTAGAGTATTTGTGCGTTTACGCCCTTGGCTGCAACGCAGCGCCAAGGCATTGCCAGGTAACTAAAAAATATATCTCTTACCAGCCGCTGCTACCTGGCTCACCCTTAAAGGGTCCTGACAGATCAGGCGTGATCCATCCGCCATAAAAACCACCAGACTGTGGAACAACCTTTGCACCATCTATCATGCAGTCAAGATGGTGTGCATAAAAAGCAATGCAATCAGCAAGTGGCTCTGCGCCTGTCAACGGTTGCGGATAGCTCCAAGCCACTCTGGGTAAACATCGTTCGCTATCAAACAGATCCCAATAAAGGGCAGGACCTTTCCATTCACAAAAAGACCCGCTACCTGCAGAGCGTAAAAATGTCTTGTCTACGTCCGCCAGCGGAAGATAAAAAGTAGGAGGGTGTGCAGTCTCCCTGACAGCCCAAGCGCCACGTGTTTGAGCCACCAGGGTATTTCCCCATTTCACCAAGATCTCACGCTTATCACGGATGAGTTCTGGTGGGCGCGGGAAATCCCATACTGAGACTTGGCCTTCTTTAGGGACTTCTGCGAAGAAAGGGTGATCCTTGCCGCGCCAACGCCATTGCTCGCGTGCCAGTTGCAAAGAGTCAGGATCATTCATGATTTTTTTCATAGCAGCTAGCAAAAAATTCAATTAAGTTCAACAGCATCATAGATAATTCAAAAATACCCTTAACAAGTTTCGCAAAAACCATGTATTCAATCTATCAAGCTACTCAAAATTTTTTCAAACGATCACAGTCAAGTGCATTTGTGATATTTTTTTTGTGCTTAAACAGCACGGTAGTTTTTGCTGAATGGGAACGAGTGGGAGAGGAGCGGGCTTCATCCTTGGAATATTATTTGGACATGCAATCAGTCAAGCAGACCGGCCCCATGTCGATATACCGCCAAGTAAAGGTGCTCATTCAGGGGCCTGCAATCAAGTCACAGTCTTTGGAGTCCGCCATTTCCCTGAACGAATATGACTGCATGAATGCAAAACTTCGGGTGTTGCAAACCACGGGTTTCACCCAGCCATGGGGTAACGGTGACAAAGTAGCTTTGTCAACTCCTTCATCCCAGACCAACGAGTGGCAAGCTTTGCCCGAAACACCTTTTGGCCAACATACTGTGGACTTACTCTGCCCGAGCGGCAAAGACGATTAAAAAAAACCGCCAGTTTTCACTGGCGGTTTGGCATAAGACGCAATTACTTTTAATCACTTACTAGGTGTGAGCGCCATTATCAGTTCTGCCATGGTTTTGGCATCTGCATCTGACACTTGGGGTTGAGGCGGCATCATTTCCTCCCCCCAAACTCCTGAGCCACCGGCTTTGATTTTGGCGGCTAGCTTGATAGCAGCGGCGCTGTCGCCCACGTATTTTTCTGCAACCTCATTAAACTGAGGTCCATATTTGCGTTTATCGATCATGTGGCAAGCCATGCAATTATTAGTTAGCATCAGCTTTTTGAGTGCATCATTGTCTGCGTGTGCGACAGGAGTCATCAGCGTCGTACCGACAAACAAGGCGGCAGTGGCCAATTGAAAAGAATATTTGAGTGACATTGGAAATCGAAATAAAGACATGGTGAAAATCAATACAGCTGGTTGGACTATCGAGTCTTACAAAAATTGTGAAGTACGTTAGACAGCTAAAAAAACGCGCTGCACATAAATGCAGCGCGTTTCTCAAGCGAGATCAAATAACATCAATTCTCGGGTGTTACGCGGTAGATGTTGCCACTGGCTTCATCAGCTACGTAAAGCGCACCGTCGGGGCCTTGTGAAATGTGACGGAAGCGACCAGCAAATGTGGGCCATACCACTTCTTCACGCTTGGCTGAAAGACCATCTTTGGCAATATCAAGAATGTCGATGCGGTTGCCGGTTGGCGTGCCGTGGATACCGATACCTGCATAACCTACAGCCAGACGACCTTCCCATTCTTTCCACTGCTTACCAACGATGAAAACGCTGCCACACATACCTTGTGACAAACCGTTGTTGTTCCAAGCTGGTTTCATGGCATTGGGATAAGCTTTCAGGTCGGTCATGGGCATGAACTTGACACGCTCAGAAGGTGGCATTGCACCCATTTGGTTGGGAGAATAGCCGCAATAACCGTCAGGGCACTCTCCGCGACCATTGACCTTATCACGTGGATCCCAGCCGCCGTTACCACCGTTCACAACTTTGGTGACTTCGTCGCTGTGCCATGGTCCGTTTTCAGAGGTGTAGACATCGCCAGTACCTGGGCGGAATGCAATACCCTGAGGGTTACGGAAACCGTAGGCAAAAATACGCTTGTCAAAGCCAGCGGGTGGGTTGTTGCCGGCAGCAGCTTTGCCATCACGGTCCACGCGTAACAATTTGCCGCGCAACTCTGTGGGGCTTTGTGGGCCAGCACCGTTATGGTTGTCACCAATGGTTACATAAATAAAACCATCAGGTCCAAAACGTACGCGACCACCGTTGTGTGCGCCAGGTCCGCCGAAGGGATGGTTAGATTTCATAGGCTTGTAGCCCAGGTCATTGATGATTTCCACGATATCGGATACGCCGTTCAATGATGAATTGACTTTCATGCGCATCAGGATGTTGTTGTAACCACCGTAGGTGCGGTTAGCGCCCTTAGAGCTGGAGTACAAATAAACGAAACCGTTTTTTGCAAAGTCTGGATCTACGGCCACGCCTTGAACGCCAGCTTGTCCGTCACAAAACAAGTCGTTTTTGGTGGCGGCGTAACCCGTGCTGCCACCCACGCCTAACAACTTGCTGACGCTGCCAGAAGGCATGCGAACAGATAAGCCTTTGCACTTTTCTGTAAAGAACATGGTGCCGTCTGGCAAGAAGGCCATGTCCCAAGGGCTTTCGCTGGTTTGAAAAACTTCAGCTTTGACGTTGACCGCCATGGCAGATGAAGCGCCCATCAGTCCTGATGCGGCGATGCCCGCAACAATCATTCCTGATTTAAATGTGGTTCCAAATTTCATGCAAACTCCGATTTGAGTAATTGAGTAGAACAAGACACCTCATAGGCAGAGGGTCAAACCCGCAAACTTGTGAGATCCATCCATGAGACAACTGAAAAAATCAATCGCCTTTACGAACGTTATCATTTTTCCTTCAGTTTTGACTATGTTTATTGGTACAAACACTCGTAGGGACAATTATGTGAAATTTTCCCAAATCTAAAGATGCGGCTTTGCCAATATTATTCAAATTTGACAGGTAAAGTTTGCATGATGATTCCATTTCGAAGTGCAAAATGCACAAGTTGTGCAGGTGTTTGCAGTTGCAATTTGGTACGTATCTTGGTTTGGTAGTTGTTGATTGTTTTTTCAGAAAGGTTTAGGTCTTTGGCTATCGTTGCAAGAGATGAACCTTTAGCAAGCATCTTGAATGTTTCAAATTCCGAGACTGACAAACTTTCCAGAAGTACTTGATCTAAATTGCAAGTTTCATAGTCAGAGCGGTTTTGAAGGTCTTCGCTCAAAAAAAATCTATTTTCATTGCTAGCCTTGATGGCATCAAGAATATTTGTTGGGTTGGCAGACTTGCTTACAAACCCCTTAGCGCCAAGTTTGTAAGCAAAATTTACAATTTGAGTGGATGAGTGCATGCTGCACATGATAATTTTCAAGTCGGATTTTCTAGCCAGGGCTTTTTCTATGAACTTCAGGCCTGAAATACCTGGCATGGAAAAGTCTGTAATCACTATGTCTAACTCAATTTCCTTAAGCAATTCGTAGGCTTCATTTCCTGAATTTGCTTGAGCTACAACTTTCATGTCATTTCTAGTGCTAATCAATCGAAAAATTCCCTCGCGCACTATAGGGTGATCATCTACCAACATAATTTTGTACATAGCGGTTACTTGAAATTGATGAAAATTAAACGACTAGACGATTTTTACGTAATTAAATAGCCAGTGTTATCTTGGGTTATAAATTCCCCTATGTGTCTATTTTTTATCTGCTAGAAAAGTCAGTCAGTTAAATACCGAATGGTCTTGAGCAAAATAGGGCTTAGTTTTACACCAACTAAGGAAACCTAATTTGAGTCTTCATAGTAATGACCCTTGTCTTTCAGTATTCACACAAGTAGTGCAAACTGATCTAGCACCATATTTTTGGTGCTACAACTATTTTGAATGGAATTCTTTGTGAAAAAAATCTTGATTGCTACTATTGTTGCTTTTGGTGTGACGATTTCTGCCCATGCCATGGATATCGTTGAAACTGCTGTTGGCGCTGGTTCATTTAAAACTTTGGCAACTGCGCTGGGTGCGGCTGGCTTGGTGGATACGCTCAAAGGTAAGGGCCCGTTTACGGTTTTTGCTCCAACCGATGAAGCTTTTGCCAAAATTCCTAAAGCAGACTTAGAAGCTATGTTGAAAGACAAAGCCAAGCTCAAAGCTGTGTTGACTTATCACGTAGTGGCCGGCAAAGTAATGGCTGCTGATGTCAAGGCTGGTAAGGTTAAAACTGTTCAAGGTTCAGAGTTGACTGTTTCGACTTCATCAGGTGTGATGGTTGACAACGCCAAAGTAATCAAAACTGATATCGTTGCTGACAACGGCGTGATACACGTCATCGATACAGTCATCATGCCCAAGTAATTTTCTGTAGCCTGGGCATTTTTTTCTGTGAAGGTGGGGGATCCTCGCCTTCATGTTAAATTTTTTAATCCTCAAAAATGAATATTTTTTTCAAGCCCTCACTTATTTTTTTATTTTGCATATTCTCAAGCGCATATGCCAATGATCTTTCATTGAATTTACAAAAAACTTGTACTTCAGAGCAAGTCAATCATCATAAAAGCATCAAAGAACAAAAATTGGAATCAAGTGATTTTGAAGGCTATTGCAAATGCGAATCGAAATTTGTCATTGACAATGCAACCAAAGATCAGCTTGGTCAAATACCTGACATGAAGAATAAAAATCCGAACTGGTTGAGGCGCTTAAAGTCTGATGCACTCAAAAGCTGTTTAGAGCAAAAACGTCAAACAACCACCAAATACAACATCAAATCAAGTACTTATCTTTGATCACAAATGTCAATTACTAAAAGGAATAAATGTTCTCAGCTTTAAAGTTTTTTTATTTTCTATTTCAAAAAGGACATAGCCTTTTAAATCCGAATTTAAACCCCTTGCGCCATGCACCCTCTCATGTAAGGTACTTCGCTACTCTCATTCTTGCTTGTTTTTGGTGTTTGGCATTCGGTCTATATTTCAAAGATTTTCTTTACATCGGCTACAACATGTTAGGGCACATTGCCATTATCAGCATGGGTTTCATCACATGGGGAGTTTTTAAGCAATTCGACAGGTTCTACAGCCCTAGGGCTGGTACACAAGACTGGCTACGTTCGCCAGACAGGGGAAGTAGATGTGACGAAATGACAGATGAACAAAGACGCTCAAAGTTAAAGGATTTGGGGTCTTAATTTCCAGTCTCAGGACTTTAGCTCCAAAAGCACCACATATTCAAGCGCTTGAACGTGCGAACTTTCCAAAAAAGCCTAGAGTGCTAAAACAACTTTATGAAATTTGTTAATCGGTTGAATGAGCATGGTGGGCTGCTGCTGGTTTCAAAGACACTTTGTTAAGGTGTGAAATGGAACTGGAGGTTGTTTATGGATACGAGAAGGAAATTCAGCCGGGAGTTCAAGCTCGAGGCGGTGAAGATGGTCAA